>PPYE01320468.1_pt1 | contig 21424 bp, 17 predicted proteins | sample 1559881 | NCBI WGS metagenome assembly PPYE01 (sample SAMN08240022, study PRJNA423297) | Human gut metagenome, whole genome shotgun sequencing project.
CCCCACATACCTGTGTCACGGAACCAATTGAGGGCAGAAAGAACCTGGGGGTATTGTTAGCGGTAATTTTCTTATTTAGTAATGTGTTGTTTCGTTGAATTTTATGTTATAGGAGTCATTTCCTTGGGTTAATTTAATTCTGTAATTTGAATTGGCAGTTGGTCTTTCATTTGCAGGAGGATTGTTTTTTGTTTTTCTTTAATGCGGATGGTGGCATCTTTTCCGGTAAGGTCAAATTTTACGTTTTCTATTGTTGGTGCGTCTTTTCTTATTTCAATGAGGTGGCAGAATATGGCTTGTTTTCCGGAGGTACGTTCTATTAGATAAGTGATTTTTTCATCTGACGGATTTCCGGGGCCCAGTCCCTGGTAAAGGTGGTGGTTCTGTTGGCTGGTGTAGATTGTGGTGTAAATGTCCTGGGTTTGGTATGTGTTTACAAGTTCTTGGCTGGCGGCCAGGGGTCTCATTTTTTCCAGGAAGCAAAAGGGCGGGTTTTGTGAAAAGGGGGAAACAGCAGCGGTTTCGGGGGTTTTGCAGGCCTGGCCGTTGAAATGCATCACCCAGTCTATCTGGTGCGGGCGGTCTGCTTGTACCACAAATACTTCCGCCAGCCATTTGGGATTCCAGAAAAGCCTGCGGTTCATGTATACGCCGTCGTATATTTCTTCCTTCCACAGCCTGGGGGCATTGCTGTCGGGACGGGGGCGTGTATCTTTTGAAAAGTCGGCTTCGGCTTCCAGGTATATGCCTTGTTCCTTGAGCTCATATCGTACCAGTCTTGCGTTTACCGGAGGTTGGTTGGTTTCATCGATGACTGCCGTATTGTGTGTGGCTGTGTTTTTGTAATATTGATAATGCATGGGGGCGCCGTAGCCGCAGGTTCCCAGATCAGAGGCAATGTCGGTGCCAAATGCGCGCAGTGTAATGGCCAGCTTGTCAAAGTGTTCGTGTTCTCCGGCATATGGTCCGTGTCGAAAGCAAAGGCATGTGTTGCCATTTTCACGCAGCATGGTCAGTCCGCCGCCGTTTTGGGCAATATAGCTTTCTTTTAGCTTTTCCTGCTTTGTGTCTAATGTTTCGGGTCCGTATAGAAAGGCTTCTGTGTTTAAGCTGCGGGGTTTTCCCTGGTATGATTTTTTCAGTATGTCATGTATTCCGTCAACAGGGAAGTTTGATGCGGCAAATTCCAAAATCTGATATTCTTCCATTCCGCCCTGTGACAGCTGTGCATCATTGATGATAGGCAGTGTCCCGTCTTCCTGTATGTAGCGCAGAATACAGGAGATCATTTTCGGGTAGTTGGGATGTCCCAGCAGCCCATGTTGTGTGCGGCGGGCGAATTTTTCATAGGTAAAAAAGCTTTTCAGGGCGTACATATGATATGAGAAAGCGCATTCATACCACATTCCATCCTCCAGGACGCCTCTGTCCAGCTGGTCCTTCAGTCCATATTTGTCATAGACGGCAATTTTTATGCAGTCTTTTCTGTCCAGTATGATGCCCAGCATTCCCAATGCCGCTCCAATTACAACGGCGTGATTGTGAATCTGTTTTTCTGTGTATTTCAGTAAAAATTCAGCGGCAGGGAGAAACAGGCCTTCACAGATGGTTTTCTTTTCTTCTGCAGACAGCTGGTCCTGAATCATATCGTATGCAGTAACAAAATGCTGTATAAGAATTGCCTCGTCCAGCGTCTGGGCCTCAGCCTTTCCGGGGCCGTTGCATGGTATGTTTCCATGGATTTCATAGCCTGCATAGTATTTTGCATAGGTTAGTAATATCTGCTTTACCTTTTCAAAATATTCCTTTTCATTTGTGAGGAAGAATAATATGCCCATATTTACGCTTTGGATCGCATTCTGGTTGTGGATATGGCTCCACCAGGCGCCATGGAAGGGTTCGCCGTGATAAATTTTCCCGCATCTTGGGCATCGGTGTTCCTTTTCATTGTTCCTGTTAAATTCCAGCGCTACCGAACAGTCCGGACAATAGTAATATAGGATCCAGTTTCCGATTCCTTTCTCGGGGACCTGAATCCGGCTGGTAAATACAGCCTTAACTTCCTCCTGCAAATGCCTGACAAGCGCAGGATTATTCTGTATCCGTTTTCGATATTGTGCTATTTCTTTTTTTGAAAATTGGATCATTATGTGTTCTTCCATCCTTTCCGGCAAATTTTTTTTGTTTTATAAAGTAAGCCCTTATAAACGGTGTACCTGCACTGTTTATAAGGACTTCTCTGTAAAAATATAATTATCACAGGTCTGTAACCCGCAGGTGTCGAGGGCTACATCAGATGGAGCGCCCTGGCGGCTGTGATCAGTATCTCTCCTGCGGGGATATCTTTGAGGTCTCGTTCTGTAATGCCGTGGAGGGCAAGGAGAAGAACGAGGTATATGATGGTTCCGAGGATGAGGCAGAGGATGGTCATGGCCATGCTGCCCATTTTTTCGGTGAGGAGCTTGTTTATCAGGAGGATAATCACGCCTGATACGGCTGCGGAGATGACAGGGGTGCCTATCATGCGGCCCCAGTCAATGCGCAGGGATATCCGCCGTTGTACGGAAAGCAGGTTCAGGATAAAGAGCAGGGCATACAGGACGATGGTGGAAATAAGGACGGCGGTGATGCCCAGCTTCGTGCTTTTAAGAAGGATGTACAGGGTGATGATATGGACGAGGAAGGCGATCGCTGAGTTGATGAGAACGTTCCTTTCCCGTTCAAGTCCCTGGAGTATGCCTGCCATGGCCATGGAAAGGGCCTGGAATATGATGGCGATGCTTCCGATGCGCAGAAGCGCGGCGGGAAGTTCCAGGTTTCCTGTTTTAAACAGCGCCGGCATCAGGGTATCCGCCATGATGGCAAAAAAGGCGGCTGCAGGCAGGGCAAGCAGGACGGCCAGGCGGAGGAGCAGCTGGGCCTTTTCCTTGAGGCGGCCGATGTTCATGCTGGCGTTGGAAACGGACATGGTCGGTACGAGGGATGCGCATATGGAGGTAACCACGATAATGGGCATTCCTGACAGGATTCTGTATTTTCCGGCATAAACGCCCCACTGGACTATGGTATCCTGTGATTTGGAGCTCATTTTCAGGAACATGATCTGATCTGCAATGACACTGCCCTGGGTTACCAGCGCAATGAGAATTACCGGGAAAGAGGTGAGCAGGAGGATGCGGATCAGGCGGTGGTAGCTTTCAGTGCCTTTTCCCATGTCCTTTCGCTCTTTTTTACGGAAGCTGCTTTGGAACATGAAAAATACCACCAGGAGAAACAGTAGGGGTACCAGGCTTCCGATAACAAGGCCAAGGATACCGCCTGCGGCGCCGAAGGCCTGTTCGTAATTGGGGTTCTGAAGCAGGGCTCCCACCTTGCTGCCGTACTCTCCCATTTTTCCGGCGGCTACAAGCATTACAATAAGACAGAGCACTTCTTCCAGGAAGCGGGAAAGCGCCGTGGGAACCATCGTACCCATGCCCTGGAAAAAGCCTCTGTAGAGTCCAAGTACCGAAGCAAAAATAAGATTTACCGCAAGAATTTTCATAGCGATGGCGCTCATGGGTTCTCCGAGAACCCTGCGTGAAAGCACATCGGAAAGAAGGAACATGAGCAGTGCGCATATCAGGCCCGAACCGGCTGTCAGGCCCATGGAGACATTCCAGACCCGCCTGGTATTGCGGAACTGTCCTTTCGAGCACCGGGCCGCCGTCATTTTAGCCACAACGGCGGGAGCGGCATAGCCGCAGAGTAAAAAGAAAAATGTGTAGGTATCAAACGCCATGCTGTAGTAGGCGTTTCCATTATCTCCGATCATATTGGTCAGAGGTATTCTTTTAATCATGGCAATCAGACCGGCCAGGCCGCTGCAGACGGCAAGAAAAGCACCGCCTCCTCCGGCCGGTCTGTCGTTTCTTCTTCTTTTTTTCTTATGGTTATTCGCAGCCATCTTCATCCGTATCGCAATCCTATCATCAAGTCTTTTCTGTTTTTCTTTTCTATTTGTCGTTTTTATGTTGTGCATTAAGCACAGCGTCAGCAGTTCAGATAACGGTACTGTTGCGGGACAGTTGCCGTCATCAGTCGGTAATATCTCTCGTAATTCCCAGCACGTCCAGGACATGGTTCTGTTTTTCTTCCATTACGGCTGCTTCCTGTGGTTCCATATGGTCATAGCCGCACAGATGAAGCATGCTGTGGGCCACAAGGAACGCAAATTCACGGCGTATGCTGTGTCCGAAGCTCTCCGCCTGTTCCAGTATCCTGTCACGGGAAAGAATAATATCTCCCAGAATCAGTTCTCCGCTGTCAGGCTGGAAGCAGTCTGCTTCGTACTGCTCCGCCGCATTAAAATCTGCCGGGGCTTCAAAGGGGACGTTGGGGAAGGACAGCACGTCCGTTTCCCTGTCAATATTTCTGTATTCCCGGTTGTAAAGCCTTATGCCTTCATTATCGGTAATGAGGATATTCACTTCCGTTTCATATGGGCAGCTTTCCTCTTCCAGCACCTCCAGGACGACCTGCCCGGCAACCTTTTCGGGGTCGAAGGGAAAGACATAGTCGGTTTCATTTTCTACAAATATGGTCATCTGGCAAATCTTCCTTTCCCCTTTTTACGGGCATTATCCTTCGTTTCCCTCTGCGGCTTTGTGCGTTCCCTGGAAAGCTCGCGGTTTTCATAGGTTTCGTATGCCTTTACGATTTTCTGCACCAGGGGATGTCTGACGACGTCACGGCTGGTCAGGGTACAGAAGGCGATATCATCGATTTTCTGCAGTACCTTCTCCGCTACGTCAAGGCCGGATTTCACACCGGGCATAAGATCCTTCTGTGAGGAATCACCGGTTATAATGACCTTGGAGCCGAAGCCGATTCTCGTCAGGAACATTTTCATCTGGGCAGGCGTGGTATTCTGCGCCTCATCCAGTATGATATAGGCGTTGTCCAGCGTGCGGCCGCGCATATAGGCAAGAGGCGCCACCTCGATCAGCCCTTTTTCCATGTTTTTCACAAAGCTTTCCGCGCCCATGATCTGATAGAGGGCATCGTAGAGAGGGCGCAGGTACGGGTCAACCTTGCTCTGCAGATCGCCGGGCAGAAATCCCAGCTTCTCTCCCGCTTCAATGGCGGGGCGGGTAAGGATAATCCGTTCCACTTCGTTGTTCTTAAATGCCGTAATTGCCATAGCCATGGCCAGATAGGTCTTGCCTGTGCCGGCAGGGCCCATGCCGAAAACGATCATATTCCTGCGAATCGCATCCACATACTGCTTCTGTCCCAGCGTTTTCGGCTTAATCGGCTTTCCGCTCACCGTATGGCAGATAAGATCGCCGTCTATTTCCAAAAGTGCGTCATTGTTGCTTTCCATACTCATCTCAATCGCATAATCCACATTCTGTTCCTGAATCTGGTTTCCCCTTTTCGATAATTCCAGAAGCTGGTTCAGAATGGCTGCGGTCTGCTCCACATGCTTCCTCGAACCGGTAATCCGGACGCCTCCGTCCCTGTCAACTATGGTGACCGACAGATATTTCTCCAGCTTCTTCACATATTTATCGTATTCGCCGAACACATTCAGAATATGTCCGGCTTCCATTTCAATTATCTCTTCAAACTGCTCCATATATTTACTGACTGCTCCCAGGTTCCGTCTCATTTTCAACCGCAGGCTGCTGTTCCTGTACAGGCTGTGATTTACCGTCATTTCCCTGCACGGTCATATAGCCGTCCATCACCAGCATATTGCCCACTGCTTCTATTTTAACATCTTTTTGTATTATTTGTACCCCTTTTTCTTCTAAACTTACTATATTTTTTGAAAGTGCTTCATTCAGCATGGATTCCGCCTTTTTTTCCTGATAAACCGCTTCTACTGGAAGATATTCCCTGTGTACTACAAAGCCGTAATAAAAGGGAAGGTAGATCTGGTTTAAGATGCACAGCTGGCGGCTGTCAAGTATGGTATCGTATTTTACAAACCTGCACTCTCCCAGCTTCAGTATGTAGCGTTTATGCCCCAATGAAAAAAACAAATCCTTCTTTTCCCGGTTGGTATAGTTTTTATATTCATACAGAAGCGGCTGTTCTTCATGTACAGGGATTTCATAAACCAGGGCCACGTCCGCGTCCGCATGGCAGAACTGGTATTCCCGCACCGTCCCGTCATCGGCCATGACCGGCACTGCCCCGGAAACCAGGATGTCTCCCTTCTGCACGCTCGTGCCTTCCGTCACCTTTGGCACCCCCTGTCTTGTGAGGATGGATACTACCACGCCGTCCTGTGTGGCCACCAGATTGCTTCCGGGCCAGTTTTCCTTGTCGTCCTCCGCCTCTTCCTCCACAGCCAGATCGTTTTCCTTGATTTTAACAATAAAATGGGTGCCCTCTATCCTGGCCGAGGTCCAGGTAATTATATCGAAATTTTCCCGAAGCCCCGCCTCCAGGGCTTCGATATCCACCTTGTTTTTGGCCACGCCGTAATCCACGCCGTTCTCCGCCAGGAAATCCAGAAGTACATCATCCGTAATAGATACATTTCCTTCAAAATCAATGGCCCATACAAACTGGGACATGGCGATAAGAAAGGCCAGACAGCAGGGAAGCCCCAGGGCAAAGACCTTTCTTTTCCGCATTTTCCGTATAAAAAAAGGCAGCCCGTATCGTTCCAGAACGGCTGCCCTTGTTCCGGTCTTTTTTACAATCGGCCGCAGCTTGTAGAAATCGGACAGGCTGATATACATGGTATAGCAATCCTCCTGCCTGGCAATGTCCCACAGCAGTATGTGGTGATTGCTGCACAGATTCATAAACCGCTCCGGAGAATATCCCCATACCTTTATCTTCAGATACCCCCGCAGATACCGGAAAAATTCCTTCATGCCTATTATCCCTCCATGGTGTCAAAGATAGCGGATACACTGTATATTTCCGATTATCTTCATGTCCTCGTTGGTATAATAATCAATGACCAGCCCGCATCCACAGATAGCGATCTGTCCGGTTTTTGCCTGCAGTATGATTGACTCCGTGGTATACTCGATAATTCCCTTGTAATTTTCCACCCACAGCTCGTGATTTCCCGTCATGGTGAGGATGGAAGCCCCAAGAAGCATATCCTTGGGCAGCTTCAGGGACTCCACAAGCTGCTCCTTCCTGCCCGGGGCGGAGCTTTTTTCCAGTACGCTTTTCTTTCCGGTTATACTTTTCTTTTTAAATACATTAGATTTTCTACTCATATTGCAGTATATGAGCATTTTCCCCTCTTCATAACCGGATTCTTTCCAGGTCCAGAGGCACAAAAATATTTCCGTCAAAGCACCGGGCCGCTTCCTTTGTGTAGGACTCCTTTCTTTCCGAAAGACAGGTATCCTCCGTATGATAAAGGACCAGGTTCTTCACATGAAGCTGCTGCGCCAGGCGTCCGGCATCCAGCGCCGTGCTGTGATGCTTTTCGTAAGGATGGAAAATTTCCTTATCCCTGTCCAGACAGAAGGCTTCGCTCAACAGCCAGTCACAGCCTTCGGCATAGGGTCTGGCCGTTTCCTTATAGGGTTCATCCCCCAGACAGGTAAGCCTTGTACCATCCTCAAACCCCGCCCGGAATCCGAACTGTTTTGTTTTCGTGGAATGGATGTCAAAAAAAGTCAGCTTCATGCCCGCCGCATTTTTTTCTTCCCCGTCCTTCACCTTTTTAATCAGAATACGGTCTCCCAGAAACGAGGTGAATTTCTTAACCAGCGTGAGCATACAGAGCTGGGTAATCGTATCCGCAAGCTCTTCATGGCAGTAAATTTTAAACTTTCCTTCATAGGAGCCGCCGCGCATCATTGTGGCCACCTTCCGTATCATCCAGACCACGCCCAGCACATGATCCGTGTGGGAATGGGTGACGAACATACAGTGTATTTTTTCCACAGGGATCTGCGCCTCCTCCAGCCGGGAAAGGATTCCGTTTCCGCCGCCTGCATCCACCAGAAGGTAGTCCTCTGCGTTCTGTATGCAGAAGCATGTATTATAGCATCTGGTCACCATGGCATGTCCGGTTCCCAGCATAATCAGATTGCGTTCCATTAGTTCTCCTGTCTGCGTGTCTGACACGCTTTTCTTTTTACAGCAAGTCAAATACCTTTATTTGTGATATGGTTCTTTGTTCATGATCCGGTATCCCCGGTAAATCTGTTCCAGCAGTATTACCCGCATCAGCTGGTGAGGGAAGGTCATATCGGAAAAGCTGAGTTTGTCATCCGCCTTATCCAGCAGGGACGGATGGATTCCAAGCGATCCGCCTATCAGGAACTGGATATGGCTGGTTCCTCTGACGCCCAGGCTTTCTATACGGGAAGCGAACTGTTCGGAATCCATTTTTCTGCCTTCTATGGCAAGCGCTGTTAAATGGGCGTCCGGCCTGATATAACGTTCCATGCGTTCGGCCTCCCTGCGCAGGATCTGCTCCTTTTGCGCGGGGCTTGGCTGCTCCGGCGTCTTTTCATCCTCCACCTCAAGCACCTCCAGCTTACAGTAGCGTGAAAGCCTTTTGGCATATTCAGCAACGGCCTCTCTGTAAAATTTTTCTTTTATTTTCCCAACGCAGATAATTGAGATTTTCATATACCGCTCCCTTTCCTGTCCGGCATTCCGCCGCATCACAATCATATCCTATATCCCGCCCGTGCGCGGCGCACGGCCCCCGGGATAATTACCTGAAAACAGCCTCTGATCCCACTCAGAGGCTGCCGCATATTTAACTCATTCCTAACTGCCTGGTTTCTTCACAGTTACTGTCCGTCTTCGCCGAAAAACTGTGGATATATTTCATCCACAAAATTTTCCAGATAGCCGGCCTCCAGATTCAGGAAATTCTCGGATATCATAGCGCGGATCCGTTCCGTCCGCCTGAAATAGCGTGCCTCCTCCGCATCCGGCAGATCCGGAATTGAAGCGTCCACAGCCTCCGCCGTAATATTCTCATCACACCAGCGGCGCAGCTCCTCTTTCAGGGCGGATTCTTCCTTTGCTTTTCCCTCAAACTGCCTGGAGGATTTCAGGGAAAGCACTCCCATTACTATAAATACGAGAAAAAGCGCTCCCATTACCCCGCCGGTAAGATATTTCGTGCTTCCGTTAAGCTGTATGGGCAGGACACCCGCCAGAAGGCAGATGAGCAGGATCATGCCCACAATACCGGCTCCCAGCAGCGTGTAAGCACCCGACTTGAAATTCTCAGCTTTCTGGGAAGCCGCTTCATACACCGGGCCTGCCGGTGCAGCTTCCACAGCTTCTTCTTCAGCCTCTTCCTCCGTCTCCGCCAGCTCTTCCTGCATATCTTCAAAACTATTGTTATTTATCGCTTTCTTTTTTCCCCGAAGGTTTTTCTCCTTCTGGAAAATGCCGGAATAGCGGGAAGCTCTGCCCTTTTCCTCCGGAGAAACGAATAATTCATACAGATCCTCTGTTTCGTCAAAACGTAGTTCCCCGCTTTTGATTCCATTGCAGGAAAGGAAGGAAAGCAGTTCTTCCATTTCTTCCTGCGTCCCGAAAATCAGGCCTTCCTTTTCCATTTCCTCCAGGGAACCCACCAGGTCACAGCCGCAGTCAACACACGTCTTTACGCCATCCACATATTCGTTTTTACACTTTGGACACCAGGGCATAATGACTCCTCCTCTTTCAGCGCTCCGCCCCTGTCAGAGGCGGAATCGTTACAATTAATCTCAGCCTTCATAATCAAAACATGCCCTGTCACAGGTCACTGTTTTGACAAAACTGCCCGCCTTTACATGGTCGGGATGAATCTGGTACGCATTCAGCGCCTCCACCGTTTCAAAGCTGGAAATCAGGGCGATATCCTTATTGCTGGATGCCAGCTCATTAATCCGCACCTCCAGTCTGATGACCCCTTCCGCTTTTTCCCTGACCGCTTCCAGACTCTGCCGGATCATCTTACCGGCCTCTTCTCTTTCCTGCTCCGTCAGTTCAGGCTTGAAATTCCAAAAAACAATATGATTTACCATGATGCTATATCTCCCTGTTTCCAAACTCAGTTACTTGGATAAGTATTCGTCTATTCCCTTAGCGCCAGCCTTGCCTGCCCCCATTGCAGGCAATGTATTACTTGGATAAGTATTCGTCTATTCCTTTAGCGCCAGCCTTGCCTGCCCCCATTGCCAGGATTACTGTGGCGGCTCCGGTTACGGCGTCACCGCCGGCGTAAACGCCTTCTTTGGAGGTTTTTCCGAATTCTTCATCGGCAACGATACATTTCCACTTGTTGGTATCCAGCCCTTCGGTGGTGGAGGAAATCAGCGGGTTGGGTGAGGTTCCCAGGGACATGATTACGGTGTCGCAGTCGATAACAAAGTCGGAACCGGGAACCTCCACAGGACGCCTTCTTCCGGAAGCATCGGGCTCGCCCAGCTCCATCTTCACGCATTTCATGCCGCATACCCAGTTGTTTTCATCCTCAAGGATTTCAACGGGATTGGTGAGCAGATCGAATATAATTCCTTCCTGCTTTGCATGGTGCACTTCTTCCACACGGGCAGGCAGCTCTTCTTCACTTCTTCTATAAACAATATGAACCTCGGCCCCGAGACGAAGAGCTGTTCTTGCCGCATCCATAGCTACGTTTCCGCCGCCGACTACCGCTACCTTTTTGCCGCGCATGATAGGCGTCTCGGAATCCTCGCGGAATGCCTTCATCAGGTTGCTTCTTGTCAGATATTCATTTGCAGAGAACACACCGTTCGCATTTTCTCCAGGGATTCCCATAAACTTGGGAAGCCCTGCGCCGGAGCCGATGAATACAGCAGAAAAGCCTTCTTCTGTCAGAAGCTCATCAATGGTTACGGATTTTCCCACAATTACATTGGTTTCAATTGTAACGCCCAGAGATTTTACATTTTCAATTTCCTTCTTCACTACGGCTTCCTTGGGAAGACGGAATTCAGGGATTCCGTATACAAGAACGCCGCCGGGCTCATGCAGCGCTTCAAAAATGGTAACCTCATAGCCCATCTTTGCCAGATCTCCCGCACAGGTCAGTCCTGCAGGGCCGGAACCGATAACAGCAACCTTCTTGCCCTTTTTCTCTTTTGCGCCTTCCGGTTTGATGTTGTTTTCCCCTGCCCAGTCGGCTACGTAACGCTCCAGCTTACCGATGGAAATCGGCTCCCCTTTAATGCCTCTGATGCATTTTCCTTCACACTGGCTTTCCTGAGGGCATACACGGCCGCATACGGCAGGAAGCGCGGAAGCCTCACTGATAACCTGATAAGCCGCCTCGATATCCCCTTCCTTTACCTTTTCGATAAAGCCGGGGATGTTAATGGATACCGGACAGCCTTTGATACACTGGGCATTCTTGCAGTTAATGCATCTTGCAGCTTCTTCCATAGCCTCTTCTTTATTATATCCAAGGCACACCTCTTCAAAATTGGTAGCCCTCACCTTTGCATCCTGTTCTCTTACAGGCACTTTCTTTAAAACGTCCATATTATCCTCCATTGTCACTGTCTTCGGTAACAGTTCCGCTGACTGAACTGTCACTGTCTTCATTCATTCCGCAAATTATACCTGTCAGTTGCAGTTACCGCATCCGCCGTGATGGGTAGCGCCTTCCTTGGCCTTTAAAAACGCCCTGCCTTCTTCTGTCTTATAAATCTGCTGGCGCTTCATTGCTTCATCAAAGTTAACCTTATGTCCGTCGAATTCCGGTCCGTCCACGCAGGCGAATTTCACTTCGCCGCCTACGGTTACACGGCAGGCGCCGCACATACCGGTTCCGTCAACCATAATGGGATTCAGGCTGACAACAGTGGGAATATTCAGGGACTCTGTCATTTTGCAGGTAAATTTCATCATGATCATCGGTCCGATAGCAATGCAGACATCGTAGGCCTTGCCTTCTTTCTCCACCAGATCCTGGATTGTCTGTGTTACCATACCGCTTCTTCCGTAGGAGCCATCATCCGTAGTCACATAGAGATTTCCGGCAACAGACTTCATTTCCTCTTCCAGAATCAGCAGATCTTTAGTCTTCGCGCCTACGATAACATCCGCTGCGATTCCGTGCTCATGAAGCCATTTCACCTGGGGATATACGGGAGCTGTTCCCACGCCACCTGCAACAAAAAGGATTTTTTTCCTGGAAAGGGTCTCCATGTCTTCCTCCACCAGTTCCGAAGGACGGCCCAGAGGACCTACAACGTCATGGAAGGCATCTCCTGCCTTCAGGGTAGACATTTCCAATGTTCCTGCTCCCACAATCTGGAATACGATGGTGATCGTGCCCGCTTCTCTGTCATAATCACAGATAGTAAGCGGAATTCTCTCGCTGTCAGCATCCCTTCTTACGATTACAAACTGTCCCGGTTCACAGGATTTTGCAACTCTCTTTGCTTCCACTACCATCATAAAAATGTTTGTGGTCAGTTCCTTTGCCTGTAAAATCTGATACATTTTTTCCCTCCATCTGCTTGTTTAATAATGTCTTGATGACTTACTCCGGATTGGATCCGGAATTTATATCCTGCAGTATCAGTGTGCTCCAGGGGCCTTTGTCCTTAGCATCCGCGTTTTCCTCAGAGGCTTCCTTCGCAGAAGTCTCAGGCTCGTCCGGCAGTTTGCCGCCGTCTCCCTGTACTGCCGCACCTGCCGCCGAAGTTTCCTTCGCAGCCTGCACTGCTTTATAACATTGTCCTTCCATGATGCTTACCACATAATCCGTGCCTGTTCCGGCACGGTTCCCGGCATCGTCTTCATAATATTCCCTGTAAAGATAATAATCGGTTCCGTCTACCGTCACCGCATATTTATATCCATAAACGTTATGTCCGCTCCCTGTCTTCACACTGCCGCTCATATCCTGGATGATACCGGCATTGACCAGTTCAAACAGCAGCTTGTTCTTCGCCGCTTCAATACTCAGCGCCGCATGCAGGTTCAGCGAATAGCGTACCTGCGTTTCCACGCCTGCCACTCCCGCAGCACTGTAGCTGACAAACCGGAAGGTATTGACTCCCACCGGCATGGGAAACGGCCCGGTATACTGAATGCTGTCAGCAGTAGGAAGCGTTCCGTCAGTGGTATAATATACCGTATAATCCTCGGGCACCTCTACCGAAATGATGGTGGGGCGTGAATATTCCCCTTCCTCAGGGCTTACCAGCGGAGCCTCCGGCACGGTTACGTCCACAAAATAATGTTCCTGTGTTTCATCACTTTCCACACCATAGGAATTGATGAAAACCGCACGGATATCATACTGCCCGGATTCCAGAAAAACCGGGGAGGAATACACCAGCCCGCTTTCATCAGGCTTGCTGCCGTCCACCGTATAATAAATGGTGCCCTGGGTATTCGCCAGCATTTTCAATGAAAGCGTCTCATTGTAAACACCTCCCTTGAAGGAAAATTCCGGCGGTTTGGCTATAAAACCAGGATACTGGCTTACTATCTGTTCATTTCCACAGGAAAGAAGCAGCTCATTTATTATATCATACTCTTTTCTTTTCTCATATATGGATATTAAACGTTTGTAGGCCGCTTCATTGGATTCGTCCATTCCTATAATACGAAGACACAGCTCAATGGTCTCCTCTTCATTGCCCATGGCGCTAAAGCAGCCGGCGAGCCGTACCAGATATTCCACATTGCCCGGTTCCAGCTCCACAGCTCTTTCCGCATAGGAACATGCCTTTGCATAATCCTTTTTATTTATGTATTCCAGCGCTTTATCATACTGATAATCTGCGCTGAAATGCTGCACTCCCGCCACCGCCAGTCCCAAAACCGCGCTCAGCAGAAGAACGAGTACGACAGCCATAATCATTCTCTGTCTTACCGTCAGCAGGGAAACCCGTTTCCCTATTTTCTGCAGGACTCCACTCCGCCAGGGCTCTGTCCCCGATTTTTCCGTATCATCAGACAGAATATCATCTGCGGAGAGGTTTTCTTCCATGGAGATTTCATCTTCAATGGAAATATTTCCTTCCATATTCACTTCCATCTCCGGTTCAAAATCCTGCACTATCCGGATTTCTTCCCCGCATTTCTCGCAAAACAGCCTTCCGTCCTTGATTTCACTTCCACATCTGGGACATTTCATACACAATCCTTCCTGTTACTTTCCCTGAAGCTTTACGGACTCCAGGCAATTGTGCATCAGCATGGCAATCGTCATAGGGCCCACACCTCCGGGAACCGGGGTGATGCTGCCTGCCACCTTTTCCACATCTTCAAAGTCCACATCGCCGCAAAGCCTGTTATTTTCATCCCTGTCCATCCCCACATCGATGACTGCGGCGCCGGGCTTCACATATTCGCTTGTTATCATTTTGGCTTTGCCCACAGCGACCACAAGAATATCTGCCCTTCTGGCTACCGCCTTCAGATCCGCAGTTTTAGAATGAGCAACGGTAACTGTGCCGTTTTCACGCAGAAGAAGGATAGCCATGGGCTTTCCCACAATATTGCTGCGGCCGATAACCACGCATTCCCTGCCTGCGATTTCAACGCCGGATCTTTTGAGCAGCTCGATAATCCCTGCAGGGGTACAGGATACAAACCCCGGCTGGCCTATGCATAACGCGCCAACGCTCTGGGGATGAAAGCCGTCCACATCCTTTTTCGGTGAAATCGTCCTGATCACCTCATCCTCGTCCATATGCGCAGGAAGAGGAAGCTGTACCAGGATGCCGTTCACGTCCTCCCTGTCATTAAGCTCCCTTACAAGAGAAAGAAGCTCCTCCTGCGTGGTTTTCTCCGGCAGCTCATAAGAAAGCGAACGGATGCCCGTGTACTCGCAGGCCTTCTTTTTATTGTTCACATATACGGTAGAGGCCTGGTTACTGCCTACCTGGATAACAGCCAGGGTAACTGTAATTCCCTGCTGCTTCCATTCCTCCACCTGCTGCTTTACTTCATCCTTGATGGCTTTGGATATTGCCTTGCCGTCAATAATTTTTGCCATAGGTCATTCTCTCCTTCCTGCGCTGGTACATATGCTGTCAAAAAACACCCTGCATTCCTGATAATTCTCAGAAAAGGCCGGTTATCCTGCCGTCTTCATCCACATCAATACTGAACGCGGCCGGTGTCTTGGGAAGGCCCGGCATCGTCATGACCGCTCCGGTCAGTACAACCACAAAGCCTGCTCCCGCGGATACATAGGCTTCTCTCACATTGATTTCAAAGCCTTCCGGCCGTCCCAGAAGATCCGGGTTATCTGAAAGGGAGTACTGGGTTTTTGCCATGCAGACCGGCAGTCCGCCAAAGCCAAGCTCTGTCAGCTTCTTCAGCTGTTTCTCCGCCGCAGGCGAATAAACCACACCGTCCGCCCCGTAAATTTCTTTGGAAACTGCAGCAATCTTTTCTTTCAGGCTGAGAGTATCCTCATATAATACATGGAAATGGCTTTCCTTCTTTTCCAGTGTTTCCAATACCTTCTGCGCCAGCTCAATTCCGCCTTCACCGCCCTTTTCCCATACCTGGGAAATAGCGAACTCACAGCCTCTGTCCTCGCAGAATTTCTTTACAAAGGCAATTTCCGCTGCCGTATCCGAAATGAAGGAATTCAGAGTAACCACAACAGGAACATCGTATTTCTGAAGGTTTTCAATATGCTTCTCCAGATTGACAATTCCTTTTTCCAAGGCTTCCAGATTCTCGCTGCCAAGCTCTGCCTTGGGTACGCCGCCGTTGTATTTCAGCGCTCTGACCGTGGCTACAAGAACGACCGCATCAGGCTTCAGTCCGGACATGCGGCATTTGATATCAAAGAATTTTTCAGCGCCCAGATCTGCGCCAAAGCCAGCCTCTGTGATAACGTAATCAGCCATTTTCAAAGCAGTCTTGGTGGCTCTTACAGAGTTACAGCCATGGGCGATATTGGCGAAGGGGCCGCCGTGAACCAGCGCCGGCGTATGCTCCAGCGTCTGAATCAGGTTGGGCTTAAGCGCATCCTTCAGCAGTGCCGCCATAGAGCCTACCGCATGGATATCCCCTGCGGTAACGGGCTTTCCGTCAAAAGTATAAGCCACTACCATTCTGGACAGCCTTTCCTTCAGATCGTCCATATCCTCCGCCAGGCAGAGAACAGCCATAATTTCCGTTGCAACGGTAATGACAAAATGATCCTCCCTTACCGTACCGTCCATTTTATTTCCCAGACCCACAACAATGTTGCGCAGCACACGGTCATTCATATCCAGGCAGCGTTTCCAGACCACCTGTCTGGTATCAATACCCAGTTCATTTCCCTGTTGAATATGATTATCAAGAAGAGCGGCACATAAATTATTGGCAGACGTAATCGCATGGAAATCCCCTGTGAAATGAAGGTTCAAATCTTCCATGGGAACCACCTGGGCATAGCCGCCGCCGGCCGCTCCGCCCTTAATGCCAAAGCAGGGCCCAAGAGAAGGCTCACGCAGGGCGATTACCGCTTTTTTCCCCAGCTTCCCAAAGGCTTCGCCCAGGCCTACGCTGGTTGTGGTCTTGCCTTCCCCGGCGGGCGTGGGATTGATGGCTGTCACCAGTACCAGCTTTCCGTCCGGGTTTCCTTTGATGGAATTCATGTACTCATCGGATATTTTCGCTTTATACTTTCCGTAAAGCTCCAGCTCATCCTCTTTGATCCCCAGCTTCTGCGCCACCTTAACGATTGGCTCCATGACCGCTTCCTGTGCGATTTCAATATCTGTTTTCATTTGTATCCTCCTTGATTAAAGAGTTTTTGGGCAACTGCTTTAAAAACACCTTCACAGTTACGATTCCTCTATGTATTGTTCGAATTGTTCCGGGCTCATCAGCACCTTCCTGGGCTTGGTGCCTTCCTCTTCTCCCACAACACCCGCTTCCGCAAGCTGATCCATAATGCGCGCCGCACGGTTGAAGCCGATTTTAAACACTCTCTGAAGCATGCCGATAGACGCTTTATCCTTATCGATGATAAACTTGCCCGCTTCTTCAAAGTAGGCGTCCCTTTCCGGCCCACCGCCTCCGGCACCTCCGCCGCTTCCGCCGCCGGAGGATTCCATCGTTTTTACCTTTTCAACGATCTGATCATCGTAAACATTTCCAATCACCTGGTTCTTCAGGAAATCAACCACATCGGAAACCTCGCCGTCGGAAACAAAAGCTCCCTGGATACGCGCCGGTTTGGAATAGCCCTGGGGATAGAAAAGCATATCTCCTTTTCCCAACAGCTTTTCCGCACCATTCATATCCAGAATGGTTCTGGAATCCACGCCGCTGGATACGGCAAAAGCCACACGGCTGGGCATGTTGGCTTTAATCAGGCCCGTGATAACATCCACGGAGGGACGCTGGGTCGCAATAATCAGATGGATCCCCGCAGCCCTGGCCAGCTGGGCCAGACGGCAGATGGATTCCTCCACCTCACCGGGAGCCACCATCATCAGATCGGCAAGCTCGTCTACAATAATGACGATTTGAGGCAGCTTATCGGGAGCCGTTGTGTCTCCCTTCGCCCGCATGTCTTCAACTTTCTTATTATATCCCTTCAAATCACGGACGTTCATATCCGCAAATTTCTGGTAACGGTCCGTCATCTCGGCAACGCCCCAGTGCAGAGCCGCAGAAGCCTGCTTCGGATCGGTCACAACAGGGATGAGCAGATGCGGAATCCCATTATAAACACTTAGCTCCACCACCTTGGGATCCACCAGGATCAGCTTGACCTCATCCGGCTTGGCTTTATACAAAATACTCATTATTAATGTATTGATACAGACCGATTTACCGGAACCGGTAGAACCTGCAATGAGCATATGAGGCATCTTGGCAATATCGGAAACAACTACCTTACCGGCAATGTCCTTCCCTACGGCAAAGGACAGCCGTGACGGGAACTCCTTAAACTCCTTGCTTTCCATCAGCTCACGAAGCGAAACCATGGTATTTTCCTTATTGGGAACCTCGATCCCGATCGCTGCTTTTCCGGGTATCGGCGCTTCAATACGAATATCCATTGCCGCCAGGTTCAATTTGATATCATCCGCCAGTCCCAGGATTTTGCTGACCTTAACACCCTGCTCCGGCTGCAGCTCATACCTGGTTACGGACGGTCCCTGGCTGATATCTGTAATGGTCACCTTAACGCCGAAGGTAGCCAGCGTCTGCTGCAGCTTGGCTGCCGTATTTTTAAGCTCCCTGACTGAATCCCCGGAATTGTTTCCGCCAACCTTCTGAAGAAGTGAAATCGGAGGAAAATGATAGGGGCGCTCTTTTTTCGGTATCTGGGCAACTGCAGGCGCCCCTTCCCTGCGCATTTCAGCCATGGCCGCCTGTCCGGCAGTTCCCGCAGCCGCTTTCCCGGCCGGTTCTATATCCTTCAGCGTAAGCTGGCGCCCTTCGCCGGTAAACTGCTTTCCGCCTCCCGGAAGCGGATGTTCCTCTTTCGAAAGCCTGGCCTTCGGCCGCTCCCTTTCAGGCGCAGGGCTGCTGACATCTTCTACCGCCCCGTCCCCCGGCATTCCTGACGGCTCGTCCCAGGGAAGCTCCTCCCCTGCCGCAACAACGTCCATTTCAGGCTCCGCCCCCACCGGGAATACCTGGCTGTCAAAAATCTCAGAACGTGCCTCCCCCACAGGCTTTGCCGTAATATGTACGGGTGACACTTCCTTCATATCGCTGAATACATCCGCATTTTTGTAGGTCTGTGCCAGAGGATCCGAAACGGCAGGTTCTTTGACGGGATGCAGCTCACCCGCAGCTTCCCCTTCCTCCTCCCGGACCGTCTGCCCGGCGGTATGTATCTGTATTTTATCAAAATCAATAATATTATCTGTTTTGGGCGCTACCTTGACACTCTCTTTCTTTTCTTCCGCAGCATCCTCCACCGTTATTTCATGAATATCATTTCTCAGCCGTTCCCTGCTTTCCTCACGGGCCTCTTTCTCCTGCGCCGCCAGGGTGGTATCAATCATTACGCCGGACACCTTTTTATCCATCCGGAGAATCCGCTCCGCATCCCTGCGCGCCTCCTCCTCCTGTGCCAGCCGTTCTTCCTCTTCCCTTCTGGCTTCCAGCTCTTCTCTTCTTATCCGGGCGCGTTCCTTACGCACTCTTGCATCCTCACGGGCAGACTCATATACCTTCCTGCTCCCCGACTTCACGCCGCCCACAAAAGATTTCTCCGTAATCAGCACCAGGCATATAATTGCCAGCACGATTACCAGAAGCACAGCTCCCACCATGCCCAGGAAATGATTCAGAAGATAGGCAAGGGAACCAGCCAGCACCCCGCCCCCGGCCTTGGAATCCGCGCTAACCTTATAAAGCAATGCAACGGAATACTTCTCCATGGAAGGCACCTGCCCCCCGATCAGCTCCAGCACCACCCCAATTAAAAGTACCAAAAAAACAGCCGCCACAATTTTCATTACAGCGAACACATTCCCTCTGTTGGAGATACCAAAAGCAATCCCGAGAAAAATCATCACCGGAATCACATAAGCCATCATGCCGAAAATGCCGAACATCGCATGACTGACAGCATTCCCCACAGGGCCGATCACCCCAAAATTACATAAAAAGAGAAGAATACTTAACGCAAAGACACCAATCAGAATGATCTCACTGGTGATTGCGCTTTCCTCTTCTGTTCTAATCTTCTGCTGACTTTTATTCCGTGCATTCGATGTGCTTTTTTTAGTTTTTGTATTGGAATTGCTTCTCGTTCTGGAAGAAGAAGTTGTATTCTTTTTACCCGCGCCTGACCTGCTTCCTGAAGCTGATGCCATTGTTTACCGCCTCCGAAATCTGTTTGAATCACAGACTAAACCGAAATCAGTATACCACGAAACAGGGGACTTGTCATCATTTAATATTTCATAGCCATCCTCATAGCCTTCCTCATAGCCTTCCGGCAACCCTATATACCCAGGCTAAAGTCAGCAGCCCCGGCTGCGCCTGGTTTTCCCCGCAGGGTCCCTGGCCGGCCGTCCTTCTTCCCGGATACGGTGGGGGTGTTTCCGGCTCCATTGGAAAAAACGGAGATATTTCTTACCGCCCCGGGAGGCCGGAATCATGCCGCCCTTAGCGGCCTGTCTGACGAACGCAGCCGGCTGCAAGCCGCTGCGTGAGGAGTTCTGGCCGCGTTGGCAGGATTCCGGCCTCCCGGGACGGTTAGAAATACCCCGTTTTTGAGACTGGAGCCGGAAACACCCCCACCGTATCCGGGAAGAAGGACGGACGGCCAGGGACCCTGCGGGGTAAACCAATACGCAGCCGGGGCTGCTGACTTTAGCCGTCCTCCCCTACTTTTTCCGGCCGGCCAGGGTGTGGAGCTTTTGGATAGCTTCTTTGATACCGCCCACTTCATTGATAAGGCCTGCATTAACAGCCTCCTCACCCACAAGGATGGTGCCCAGGTCCTTGGTGAGGACTCCGGTTTCCATCATGAGCTCTTCCATACGGCTTCTGGTGATGTCGCAGTGGGAGCAAACGAAGCCGGTGATACGGTTCTGGATCTGTTTGAAGTAGTCAAAGGTCTGGGGAGCGCCGATGACAGTGCCGCTCATACGCACGGGGTGGATGACCATGGTTCCTGTGGGAACGATATAAGAATAGTCGGCGCTGACGGCAATGGGGACGCCGATGGAATGGCCGCCGCCAAGCACAAGGGAAACGGTGGGCTTGCTGAGGGAGGCGATCATCTCCGCTATGGCAAGGCCCGCTTCCACATCGCCGCCCATGGTGTTCAAAAGGATAAGAAGACCTTCTATTTTACTGCTGTCCTCTATGGCGGCCAGCTGGGGAAGGATGTGCTCGTATTTTGTTGTTTTGGAGGAGCTTCCCAGGTTGTCATGGCCTTCGATTTCTCCGATGATGGTTATCATATGGATGGCTTTGTCGTTTTCTCCGTGACGCTCCAGCGTCAGCTGTCCGGTTTCCTCGATTCTTTCATCCCTTTGCTTTTCTTCGTCTGCTTTATTGCTGCTCATATTGTCTGCTCCTGTCCCGCGAAAAAACCGCGTTTGCTGTTATCCGTTTGTTTTTCGTATTGTTTGCAGGTCAGGCGGGTTTTATGCGCCAAAGCAATTGTTTCCGGGAGGAAAAAGCGGGAAGAAAAAAGTGCGCCGGAATAATAATGGAATTTTCCGGCACACTTTTATAAAAACTTTTTATGATTATATGAGTTTCAGTTACTGTCCAACCATATGGCAAGCGCAGAAAAATGCGCCGGCCTGCTAAACGTTTACCCTTCCTTATTCTATAGCAGATCGAAATCGTCACCCTCTTCAAAACGGTCAATATCGAAGCACATCTCCTCTTCCTTCGGCTCATATGCAAAATCCATTTCTCTTGGGACATGCTTTTTGGGACCGGGCAGCGGGTTGGGAATGGGTTCCCCGGGCAGCGGCGAATCAGCAGGCGCTTCCAGCCTTGCTTCAATTCCCACAGC
>PPYE01662051.1_pt1 | contig 21416 bp, 20 predicted proteins | sample 1559881 | NCBI WGS metagenome assembly PPYE01 (sample SAMN08240022, study PRJNA423297) | Human gut metagenome, whole genome shotgun sequencing project.
GTGGGGTAGAGGCGGTTGGGGTCCAGGCCCACCCACTCGGGGGAGGTCAGGAACTCCCAGGCCCAGTGAATGGCCTCCTTCTTGAAGTAATCACCGAAGGAGAAGTTGCCCAGCATCTCGAAGTAGGTGCCGTGACGGGCGGTGTGACCGATGTTCTCAATGTCGCCGGTGCGGATGCACTTCTGGCAGGTGGTCACACGGTGGCGGGGGGGCTCCTGCTCGCCGGTGAAGAAGGGCTTCATGGGCGCCATGCCGCTGTTGATGAGCAGCAGGGAGGCGTCGTTCTGGGGAATCAGGGAAAAGCTGGGCAGGCGCAGGTGTCCCTTGGTCTCAAAGAAGGACAGGAACATCTCGCGCAGTTCGTTCAGACCGAACTTCTTGGGCATATGATTCAATCTCCTCTGCAAAAAAATAAGCCCCGCCCCCATGTCAGGGGCGGAGCAATGTTCACTCCACGGTACCACCCTGATCTGCGCCCAAAGAGCGCATCTCATTGCATCCGGTAACGGGGATGAATCGTCCCGGTCCTCCCGGGCCGCTCAGAAGTGGCGCGCAGGCTCGTGTCGCGGAGGGCTTGCACTCTCCCCTCTCGCTGGTCGCGGCGTGGTCTGCTTGGCTTCGTCATTGCGCTTCAACTGCCTTATTCTATCACATTTTTCGCCGTTGTCAACCGCCTTTTCGGGGAGAACCGGCGCCGAGCGGTCAGAGAAAGGATTCCAGGCAGTAGAGCCGGTTCCGCTCCGCGTCCCAGAAGAAGATGATTTCACTGTTGTCTGACTTGGCGCGATACCAGTTGGAACAAGCATCATAGTCGGGGCGGTACTCAGCCGGGACCTCGATCTTGTCCAGCCAGGTTTCGGCGGCCTGGGTAAGGCTGTCGCAGTAGAGGGTTTCCCGGTCCACGCTGGCCCAGGCGAACATCTGGTCAATGAAATCCTCGTACTGATAGGAGAATATATGGTATCGGATACCGTCCCCCAGAAAACTGGGGCCGGAATCCTTTTCATAGCATGGAACGGGACGGGCCCAAAAAGGAATGGAGATCCCCCAGTTCAGGCGCAGCGCCAGGGTGTAGCTGGAGAGAACCCTCCAGCCGATGGCTCCGGCCACAAGGAAGAGACAGGCAAGGATCAATAGAATGTGTTTTCTTTTCATAGCGGACCTCTTTTCCAGGGGGCATATCAGTTGCGGACCGTGCGGACAGGGCGGGGCAGCAGAGACCCCAGAAAGAAGAGCAGCGGCGGCAGCAGACCGGCCAGAAATATGGAGAGATACCAGGTGAAGCCGAAGGTGCTCCAGGCGGTAAGATCTGCATTCTGCCCCAGGGCGGCCAGCATGAACACAAAGGAGGGGCACGCCAAAAAGTAGGTGCTTGTCAGCATCCAGAAGCCTATGCCGGAGAGAAGGGAAGGACAGATAAGCAGAAGCCACCCTCCAAAGGCCCAGCCCCAGGCAAGCAGGGCGGGCCAAAGAACAGCCTTTACGCCCTCTTTCGGTGTAGGCCGGTTCCAGCGGCGGACGGCAGCCATGATCCACCCGGCGGGAAGATAGAGGACCATCATCCACAGTGCCTGAAGCGGTGAGGAAACGGATGCAAACACTTGGGGCCCTAAGAACAACAGCGGAGCGCAGAGGGCAGTGATCACAAAATGTCCCGCTGCAAATCCCCCCAACCGGGAGGCAGGTGACGGAGTCATAAGGATCGCTCCTTTCGAGGCCATCCTACCATGTGGAAAACTGAAAGTCAATATAAATTTATTGAAAAACAATAAAATAAAGAGGCGACAAAGCCGGGCGTGCCTTGAGGCACGCCCGGCGGAGATTCTTATTCGCCTTCGTAGGCCCGGCGGTAGATCTCGATGATCTGGGCCTTGGTGGCCTTGCGGGGATTGGTGAGGCAGCAGACGTCCTTCATGGCGTTTTCCGCCATAATCTCAAAGTCCTCCGGCTTGACCCCCAGCTGCTTCAGGTCAGAGGGGATACCCACCTGGCGGCTGATGGTGCGGATGGCCTGGATGGCCTTGGCCGCGGCATCCCCGGTGGACAGGCCGTCGATCTGTTCCCCCATGGCCTGGGCCAGATCCCGGAAGCGATTCAGGTTGCCGATGAGATTGAACTCCTCCACATAGGGCAGCAGGATGGCGTTGCATACGCCGTGAGGCAGGTTGTAGTAGCCGCCCAGCTGGTGGGCCATGGCGTGGACGTAGCCCAGAGAGGCGTTATTGAAAGCAATGCCCGCCAGATACTGGGCGTAGGCCATCTTGTCCCGGGCCTTCATGTAGTCGCCGTTGGCCACCGCCTTGGGCAGGTACTGGTAGATCATCTTCACCGCCATCAGGGCGGCGGAGTCGGTGAGCACGTTGGCGGCGGTGGAGACATAGGCCTCAATGGCGTGGGTCATGGCGTCCATACCGGTGGCGGCGGTGAGGGAAGCGGGCATCCCCTTCATGAGGACCGGGTCGTTGACGGCGATCTTGGGGGTGACTCGCCAGTCCACAATGGCCATTTTCACCTTGCGGGTGGTGTCGGTGATGATGCAGAAGCGGGTGATCTCAGAGGCGGTGCCGGCGGTGGTATTGATGGCCATCAGGGGGACCACGTCCTTGGAGGCCTTGTCCACGCCCTCGTAGTCGTGGATGGTACCGCCGTTGCTGGCCACCAGGCCAATGCCCTTGGCACAGTCGTGGGAGGAGCCGCCGCCCAGGGAGATAATGGAGTCGCAGCCGTTCTGCTGGAAGAAGGCCACGCCTGCCTCCACGTTCTTGTCGGTGGGGTTGGGTTCGGCCCCGTCAAAGACCACCGACCGGATACCGGAGCCGGACAGGATCTCCTGGATGGAGGCGGCCATGCCGGACTGGGCCAGGAACTTGTCGGTGACGATCATAGCGTGGCTGACGTTCAGGCTGCTCATCAGCGCACCGATCTCATTGACGGCTCCTTCACCGAACACATTGCGGGTGGGCAGGAAGTAGTAAGTGGACATAGCAGATTTCCTCCTTGTGCCGGGCGCCTGCGCCCAAATGATTGACGCAAGTATAATCTGCCAAATTAAAGTTGTCAATAAGTTTTAAAAAGTTTAATTTTTAACAAAATATTGTTATATTTGTGACATATAAGTTAAAAATATGACAATAACATTTTAAAATAAAACTAATTGGTTTAGAAGTGGGAATGTGAGAAATTGGGAACCATTTCCTCCTTGTTGTGACAATAACAACAATCTGCTTCCAACGCGAAACAGTACAAGAAAAAGGCGGCCCGCGCAGATACGCGGGCCGCCTGCCGGTCAGAAACGGTAGAGGTAGAGATAGGTTTCGTTGTAGTCCTCCTTGCCGTGGGCGGTGATGGCTACCCGGTCCTCGTCGAACCAGCTCAGGGAGCCCTCGTGCAGGGCGTCGTAGTTTTCCCGGTCCAGCAGGGTGAACACGCCTTTTTCCAGGTCCATCACCCCCAGGCTGGAGATTCCCAGCCCGTCGGCCTGGCCGTCATAGCTGGCAAATAGGACCTTGGTGCCGGAAGCATTGGCGATCAAGGTGGCGTTCTCCTGCTGGGACAACGAGAAATCCTCCACAATGGTGGTCCCGCCGGTAACCAGGTCCAGCACCGATACCGTGCCGTCCTCCGCCACATAGATGCCCTGTCCGCCGCCAAAGAAGAACTGGAAGCCGTGGGGGTTCTCCTCACGGGACTGGTAGACCGGCAGCTGGGAGAAGGTACGGGTCAGGGCACCGCTGTCCGGCTGCCAGGTCCAGACGTCATAACATTCTCCGTCGGGGCCCGAGCGGGTCAGCAGGATCAGGGCGCCGTCCTGACCAAACCAGGCGCTGAATACCTCCAGGCCGGTGAGCTCGTCCAGGGCGGTGGTGGTTTTGGAGGCACGGTCACAGTAGAACCAGCCTGTGCGGTCGCTGGATAGGATGGCGGCGGACAGATCGTCTGTCCACCGCACATCGGTCAGGGGAGCGGCCTTTTCCCAGCCGGTGCCGTCCAGCAGGTCGGTGACTTCACCGGTTTCCAGGTCCAGCAGCACCGGGTACTGCCGGTAGTCCATTTGACTGCCCTGGCTGAGACGGAGGATGACGCTGTCGGTGGAGCCGGGGATGGCGATGGTATTACAGTCGTAGTCCAGGGCATAGCCGGCGGTGCCGTCACAATGGCAGGAGATTGCCCCATCATACTCGCACCAGTAGACGGTGTCGGTATAGGTCACGCCCTCCCAGGTGGTGGAAAATTCGGTGGTGCGGGTCTCCAGGGGGACCAGCTGATCCCCCTCCGCCGCCCAGTAGTGGCGGGCTAGGAGGGTGCCGTCGTCGGCCCGCTCTGCCTGAAACAGAGTGCCGATGCCGTAGTCGTAACCCGCCCCCGCATTGGGCAGACGGATATACTGGGCCTCCACCAGATCGTCAATGGTGGTCTGGGTCATTTCCGGCTCCTCCGGCGCCTCGCCCACAGGGCCGGGCACCTGCTCGGTTTCCTCAAGGTGGAAGAAGGTGAGCACCGCCGCCCGCAGTTGGGGGCTCACTGCCATAGCCACCATAAAGGTGCAGGCGATGGCGGCGGCCGCCGCAAGAACCTTGCCCGCCAGCCTGCGGGGGTGGGCCTGCCGCCTGGGGGGCAGATTCAGCTGCCCTTTGATGCGCCCCTCCAGCTCGGGGGCGGGGTTCAGCTGGTCCATTGCACTGCGATAATCCCGGGTGTTCATACGCTTCCCTCCCATCCGGTGTCCAGTTCCAGTTTCAGCAGCTCCCGGCCTCGCTTCAGCCGCATTTTGACCGCCGACTGGCTCAGCTTCAGGATCTCCGCCACCTCCGCCACCGAGTAGCCCTCGTAGTAATGGAGGTGAATGGGGCCCTTGTAGGTCTCGGGCAGGGCTAGAATGGTCTCCAGCACCGCCCGATCCGGCCCTGACCGCACAGGGCAGCTCTCATCCAGGGCCACCGTCTGCCGCCGCCAGAAGGTTTTCAGCTGGTCCCGGCACAGATTGGCGGTCACCCGCAGCAGCCAGCGCTTTTCATGTTCCCCGTCGGCAAAAGCGGGGGCCTTGTACAGCAGCTTAAGAAAGACCTCCTGAGTTACATCCTCGGCGTCCGCCGGGCGGCCCAGATAGACCATGGCCAGCCGGTAAACCGAAGTACCATGGGCGGAATAGGCGGCTTCAAACCGGCGGATCAAAGGGTCGTTTTCTTTCATCGTACCGCCTCCTTTCACCCATATAACGATTGGGCGAGGTCTCAGGTCACAAAAAAGTCCAGGCGAAGTTCGCCTGGACTTTTTATATCAGGAATTTTCCCGGCAGGCCCGAAGGATGGACAGAGGGGGCACCGGACGGGGCAGCTTCATGCGGAATATCATCTGGGGAGTGCGGGGCTCGGTGAGGGGCCAGCCGTTTTCGTCCTCCATGGCACCGGCGGCAAAGGGGGTGGCGGCCACATCGGGGCCCACCAGCTCCAGCGCGTCCCCCACGGCAAACTTGTTGCGCAGGGACAGGGTGGCGTTGCCCTCAGAATCGCAGGAAGTGACGATGGCAACCACCTGCCACTCCCGGACATAGCGGGCGTCGCCGGTGTACTGGCCGGGCTGGCCGAAGTAGAAGCCGGTGGAGTAGGGGCGATGGCTCACTTTCCCCACCTCTTCCCGCCACACCGGGTCCAGAGGACGGCCCTCCGCCGCCGCGTCGATGGCGTGGCGGTAGGCGGCGGTGACGGCGGCGGCGTAGTAGGCGCTCTTGGCCCGGCCCTCTACCTTGAGGGAGTTGAGCCCGGCCTCCATCAGCTCCGGAATATGGTCGATCATGCACATATCCCGGGAGTTCATGATATAGGCGCCCCCTTCGTCCTCGCCGATGGGGAAGTATTCCCCGGGGCGCTTCTCCTCCATCAGGGCGTACTTGTAGCGGCAGGGCTGGGCGCAGGCGCCCCGGTTGGCGTCCCGCCCGGTCATATAGTTGGAGAGCAGACACCGGCCGGAGTAGCTGACGCACATGGCCCCGTGGACAAAGGCCTCGATCTCCAGTTCCTTGGGGGCTTTGGCCCGAATCTCCCGGATCTCGTCCAGGGACAGCTCCCGGGCCAGAATCACCCGCCTGGCTCCCAGCTCATACCAGGCCCGGGCGGCCTGATAGTTGGAGATGCTGGCCTGGGTGGAGATATGGGCCTTGACCTTGGGGGCGTGCTTTTTCAGCAGGGAGAGCACCCCCACGTCGGCCACGATGGCGGCGTCCACCCCCAGGTCCTGGAGGTACTCCAGCCACTGGGGCAGACGGGCAACCTCGTCGTTGCGGGGCATGGTGTTGCAGGTGACGTGGATGGACACGCCCTTGCTGTGGCACAGCTCCACCGCCTGGCGCATCTCGTCCGGAGTGAAGTTGCCGGCAAAGGCCCGCATACCGAAATCGTTGCCCGCCAGATAGACCGCGTCCGCCCCGTAGGCCAGGGACATTTTCAGCCGTTCCATGTCCCCGGCGGGGGAGAGCAGTTCGATTTGTTTAGTCATTCTTGTACAGCTCCTGGCTCTTGAGGAAAGATTGGTGCTCACTGCTGGAGCGGAAGAAGTGGTGTACCCCGTCGTCGCCCAGGGCGTAGTAGTAGTAATTGGTGGAGTCGGGGTTCACCGCCGCCTTCAGGGCATCCACACCGGGACAGGAGATGGCGGTGGGGGGGAGTCCCTTGTGGGTATAGGTGTTATAGGGAGTATCCGCCTGCGTGTTTACTTGGGTGCCTCCGGTGACATACAGGATGGTGGCGTCGATGTTCAGATAGCCCGCCGTCTCGCTGGTGGGGTTGTTGAGCCGGTTGTAGATGACCGAGGAGATCTTACCCTGATCGCTGCCGTCGGTTTCCTTTTCGATCATGGAGGCGATGATGACGGCGTCATTTACGCTCATGCCCTTGTCGGCCATGGTCTGGCGCATCTCATCGGTAAAGATCTGGTCAAAACGAAGGATCATCTTGTTGAGCACGCTCACCGGGTCCTCACCCATATAGAACTCGTAGGTGTCGGGGAAGAGGTAGCCCTCCAGCCGCTTGGCGTCGCCCAGGGGCAGCACGCCCTGGAGGAAGGAGAATTTGAAGTCATAGTTGGCGGCGGTCGCCTCCAGATCTTCCACCGTGGCCACGCCGGCCTTCTCCAGCATCTCAAAGATCTGAGCCTCTGTGGTGCCCTCCGGGATGGTCACCGTGGTGGTGAGCCGGTTGGCGGAACTGGAACCCATGCTGCTGATGAGGGCCCGATAGTCCATGTCGGTATTCAGCTCGTAGCTGCCCGGGGTGATCTTGGCGTCGTCATCTCCAGCCTGACCTGAGACGTGGGTGAAGCTGCAGAAAAGTTTAAAGACAAACTTGTATTCGATCAGGCCGGCATCCTTCAGCTTGTCGGCAACCTGATTCACTGTATCGCCCTCCTTAATCTCCACCACAGCGGTGAGGGGGGCTTTGTTTAGAGCGAGGATGTCGTTGGCCCACATCCAGCTGACACCTGCCAGCAGAACGGAGGCGCCCAGTACGCATACCACATAGATCAAAATACCCCATGAGCCCAGACGCTTGCGCTTCTTGCGGGGCCGGGACCGTTGCTGCCCCTCCGGGGCGGAGGGGGCACGGCCGGACGAGCGGCTGGAAGGCGCCAGACGTTTTCCGCCATGGTTGGCATGGGAAGAGGTCTCCTGACGGCCCTCGTTGTGATAATCTTCCTGAGACATAGGTTCAACTCCTAACCGAATGAAAAACAGTGGCCTGCCGGAACCACGATTGCTCCCTCCGCATAGAATAGGTCAGTTAAAGCAAGTGAGGTGAGACGACAATGTGTTTCGGCAATAACGGTTTTGGCGGCAACAGCTGCCTGTGGATCATCCTGATCATCATCCTGCTGTGCTGCTGCTGCGGCGGCGGGAACAGCTGCGGCAACAGCTGCGGCTGCAATAACAACTGCGGTTGCAACGACGGCTGCTGCTGAGCCGTACGTACCGCGGGGAAGCGGGGCCTCAGGCCCCGCTTTTCTCCTATCCCGGTGCGGACGGGCCGTACAGGCTGGTTTCAGTGATCACCAGATCCACCCCCAGGTCGTGGGGGAGACGGGGAATGGCCTCCATCAGCAGTCCATCCCGGCACAGCGCGGCGGTGATGCCGGAAAATCCGGCCAGCCAGCGGTCGTAATACCCGCCGCCCCGCCCAAGCCGGCCGCCGGAGCGGTCAAAGGCCAGCCCGGGCACCAGAACCAGATCGATCTGGTCCGGCGGGATGAGGGGACAGTCCGGGCCCGGTTCCAGCATTCCGTAGGGATGGCGGACGAGGGTACTGTCCCTTTGGACGAGCCTGGCCTCCATTTGGTTCCCCGGCAGGCACCTGGGCAGACACACCTGCTTTCCTATATCCCACAGGGGTGGCAGCAGCCGGACGGTATCCGGCTCGGTGTCCATGCCGTGGTAGAGCAGGATGGTCCGGGTGGCCGCCACCTGAGGCAGGGCCAGAAAGCGGCGGAACAGGGCTTCATCTCCGGCAATCCGCGCCTGAGATGACAGCGTGGCCAGCCAGTCCAGTGCCTGACGGCGCAGGCGGGCCTTCTCAGCCGTGATAGTGGACGGCATCCTTTACCTGGGCAGCAGCGGCAGGCCCCTTCAGGATCTCTACCAGCTTCAGGCCGAAGGGGAAGGCGGAACCGGCGGCCTCGCCGGTGACGATGTGGCCGTCCACCACTACGGAGGAACCCTTCTGCACTACAGCGGAACCCATCAGATCCTCCATACCGGGGTAACATACCGCGTTGCGGCGGTCCAGCATCCCCAGGTTGGCCAGAATGGTGGGAGCAGCACAGATGGCGGCCAGCCAGCAGCCGTGATCATAGCAGCGCTGGATGAGGGCCTGAGCCCGCATATCACCGCTGATGGCCTCTACGCCGCCCAGTCCGCCGGGGAGCATGAGCATCCGCAGCTGGTCGGGCTCCAGTTGGTCCAGCGTGGTGTCCGCCGTGACAGTGATCCCGTGGCTGCCGGTGACCTGAAGTCCGTCCAGGCCCACCAGGGTTACCTTGACGCCGGCCCGGCGCAGCAGGTCGGCGGGGACCAGAGCTTCGCTCTCTTCAAACCCGTTACCCAGTAAAATCGCTACCATTCAACAGCACCTCATTTTATGATTTGGGCTACCATGGCCCAGATGTCTTGGTGGATTTCTTCCGTGGAGCGCAGACGTCCTGTCTGGTCCACGCAGGGGACCTTGTGCCAGCCCAGGCAGTCAGCCGCCCGCAGAGCGGTGCGGCGGCACAGGGCCAGATAATCGGTATCTACTTCGTGAATATCGCCTTTGGTATGGGTGGCCGCCTCCCGGCTGCGCAGCAGCTCCACGGCCCGTTCTGTGGGCATATCCAGATAGATCACCTGGTCGGGGAAGGGCAGGCCCAGCTTGGAGCATTCAAAGTCGAAGAGCCAATGAAAGAACTCCTCCCACTGGTCCTCAGGTAGCTTGCTGGCCTGGTGGACGGCGTTGGAGGTGGTGTACCGGTCGGAGAGTACCAGCCCGCCGTTCCGGTAGTAGTCTCCCCACACTTTCTTCCAGGATGCGTACCGATCCACCGCGTAGAAGGTGGAGGCGGCATAGGGATTTACGTCAGAGGGATGGGAGCCAAACTCACCGCCCAGATACATCCGCAGCAGGGCGGAAGAGGGCTCCTGATACTGGGGAAAGACCAGACGGCGGAAGGAGATATCCTCCTGCTCCAGCCGCTGACACAGCAGCTTGAACTGGGTGGACTTGCCGGAGCCATCGGTTCCCTCAAATACGATCAGCTTTCCTGCCATATCAGCGCCTCCTGACCCGGGCGCCTACGGCATACCACAGCACCAAGGGGAGCTTGGCCATGCGTCCGATGCGCTTAGGTTCCTTGATGAGCCGGTGGAGCCATTCCAGCCCCAGCTTTTGAAAGGCCTTGGGAGCCCGTTCCACCACGCCGGCAAAGACGTCCAGGGAGCCGCCCAGGCCGACCATCAGGTGCGCGCCGGTGGCGGGACCGTTCTGTACCATCCAGAACTCCTGCTTGGGCGCGCCCAGACAGACAAAGACCACGTCTGCGGCGGCGGCGCGGATTTCCTCCACCACCGGACCGTCCTCCTTGAAGTAGCCGTCGTGGGTACCGCAAACAATAAGTCCGGGATAGGTACTCTTCAGGTTGGCGGCGGCCAGCTCGGCCACGCCGGGTTTGGCTCCCAGCAGAAAGAGCCGCTTTCCGTGTTCCGCCATCCATGCCACCAGCCGCTGGGCAAAATCGATGCCCGGCACTTTGCTTTTCAGGGGGCGGCCCAGAATCTTGGCGGAGTAGATCACACCGATGCCGTCGGCCAGCACCAGGTCGGCCCCCAGCAGGGCCTGCTTGAATTCGGGGTTTTTCCGGGCGGCCAGGATAAATTCCGGGTTGGGGGTCACAGCATAGTGAAAGCCGTCCGCTTCCACCAGCCCGGAGCCAGTCTGTACCGCCTCATCCAACGTCAGGTCGTCGAAGCCGACGCCCAAAACATCTGTCCTCAAAATGAATTGCCTCCGATTGGATCAAGTCCATAATTTCACACCATTCTACCATAGCGGAAGAGAAAAGTCCATGCGGAAACAGGGAGAAAGGAGGGCAGAAATGATAAAGTTTCTGTGAAGAAAGCCGGAAAAGCGCCCTTCGCACAGCGAAGGGCGCTTTTGCTCAGATCAGAGAGGGAAGCAGATTCAGCTTGCACAGCAGAGTGCAGGTCAGGGCGGCAGCCTCCTCCCGGGTGGTGACTCCGGCGGGATCGATCTCACTGGGGGCGGCCCAAAGCAGGCCGTCCTCATCCTGTGCCAGCAGCCATACCGACTCCCAGGACCAGGAGGAATAGTTCTGATACTCGGCGAACGCCGCCTCCGGACGATTCTGCCAGGTCTGGATCAGATCCAGATCAAGTTTCCTGCCCAGGCGGGACAGGATGGTGATAAACTGCTCGTGGCTCACCGGATCGTTGGGGGCGAAGCGACCGCCGCCTACGCCGTTTACCAGTCCCATGGAGGCCAGGGCATTGACGGAGGGACCGTACCAGTCGTCCATGGACACGTCGGTAAAGGCGCTCTCCCCGGTAGGAACCTTGCAGTTCAGGGCCTGGGCCAGCAGGGTACACAGTTGGCCCCGGGTCAGAGCTTCCGCGGGACGATAGGTGCCGTCTCCCGCGCCCAGTACCACGCCGTAGGTGGCCAGCAGGCCGATTTCATCGGCATAGGGGGACTGAGCGGTGTCGGAGAACCCCCGGTGATGATAGCCGCTGAGGCCGCAGGCGGCGGCCAGATCGGCGGCGGTGGTGGCCTCCCAGCCATCACCGGTGCCTGTCCGCAGCAGGACTCCGTCGGGCAGGGCCTCCAGCAGCGCGGTAAAGGCAGCCTGGTAGGAGGTGGAGCAGGCTTGTTCCAAATCGATGTACCAGGCACCGTTCAGATCAATGCGCGCCGTACCGGAGGTGTCTCCCTGGGGCTCGGGACTGGAGAGAAGCACGGCGGCCTCGTCCGCCAGGGACGGGTTCAGCAGCAGGTGCGGCATGACGCCGATGGTGTCGTTGCTGGTACCGGCAGGCCCGAAAAAGCGATAGGCGGTCATTTTCAGAGCATCGCCCTCGGAGAAAAAGGCAGGAAAGAGGGTGCTGTCCAACAGGATCTGAGCGACTCCTTTTCCGTAGGTGCGGTCTCCCACCAGCAGGCCGGAGCCGGTGTCCCGAATGGCGGAGGCAAACAGCTCGGAGGCGCTGGCCGAATAGAAGTTGGTCAGGACGATGAGCGGTTCATCGGTGATCTGGGCGCTCTGACTGCCCTGGGCGTTGATGGAGCCGTCGCTGGCCCGCATATAAACCAGCTGATCGTTGGGACCAGCAAAATAGCTGATGGTGTTGAGAGCGGCGGTCACTTCTCCGCCGCCGTTGTTGCGCAGGTCCATGATCCAGTGGTCGGCCTGACTGCCATAGGTTTCCAAACCTTCCTGCACATGACCGGCGGTTTCAGGACCAAAGGCGTCGCAGGCCACATAGCCGATGTGGTCCTCCCAAAGTTCAGTATAGGCGGTGGGCACCACAAAGGCGCAGCGGGTCAGGGTGACGGTGTGGGCCTGGCCGTCCCGCAGATAAGTCAGCTGGAAGGAGGTCCCCACCTCGCCGCCCAGCAGAGCGGAGGCCTGCTCCAGGCTGATTTTCATACAAGACTGGCCATCGATGGCGGTAATTACGTCTCCTGCCAGCAGACCACCCGCCTCTGCGGCGGAGCCGGGGATCACGCGGGTTACCAGCAGACCATCGTCAGCCAGCTGAATGGAAACGCCGGCGCCTACCAGCTCAGAGTCGGAGAGAGAGGCGTGAAAGGCAGCATACTCTTCGGCGGTAAAATATTCGGTGTAGGGGTCTCCGAGGGCCTGGATAATCCCGTTCATATCCGTTTGCTCAAATACCTGGTCGGGAAGAGGGTCCAGGTAGTACCAGTTCAGCAGCGTCAGAGCCTGAGAGGGATTGAGCGCCTGGGCAGCAGTTGTCAGCAAAAGGCTTGCGGCCAGCCCCACGGCCGGCAGGCGAAAGCGAAGTTTCATAGTACGCCTCCCGTAATATTATGTAACCCCATTTTAGAGCAAAGCGGGGGCGGGCGCAAGGCCCGTCCCCACTTTGTAGCAATTTGTCATTTTTCCTCCAGACTGCGGAACAATGCGGGCCCCTGGCGCACAAGTGCAAAGAAGGAGAGGACAGCCGCAGCGGCCAGAATAACGGCGTATACCAGCAGCAGACCCACGCTGCCCAGCGGTTCCAGGAAAAAGAACCACAACAGGAAAAAGAGTAGGACCAGAACCATGGGCAGGAAAGTGGACAGCATGGCGGCGGCCGACTGCTTGACCACCACGGCGTCGTTGACGGCGTCCAGCTTGGGGAAGTGGAGGTTGATCCAGAGCCCGAAGGGGGCGCACATCAGGGCGAAGAGTAATCCGTCAACCAGCAGGAGTATCCACTCTGCCGGAGTTAGGGCAAAGGCCAGACAGAGCATGAGCCACCCCACTGCCAGACAGGGTAGGATGACCAGCAGCTGGAAGGCCACCTTCATGCCCAGAATGGTGGTCACCGGAACGGGGGCGCACTGGAGCAGCCAGAGCTGTTTGCCCTCCAGGCTGATGGAGGAGCCGGTGATGGCAACGGTGGACAGGCAGAACGTAATGCCTGCCAGCAGCAGCGGAGCCAGAGCCAGGCCGCCAGCCATCTCTAAAAATTGTGCGATGGATTCCCGGTAGATGAGAGCGGCTACCCCGGCGCCGGGCAGCAGGAGCAGACCGATGCCGGTGTTGAATACATAGCTGGGGGTGCCGAACCACCGGCGGGCCTCCTTCCGCAGCAGGGCGCCCCGCTGGCTGGAGGAGGACAGCCTGCCCAGCTTGTAATCCGAGCGGGTCCGGTGGGTGGACAGCCGGGTGATGATGGCCTTATACTGCCAGGCCAACAGCCACACTACCACCAGGAAGGGGACCAGGCACAGGGCCCACAGAGCCGCCAGCTGGAGCAGATTTCCGCCGCTCACCCCCTCTGCCAGCAGCAGGAAGGGACGGCCCCAGCCCTGGAAGAAGGACAGGATGGCGGGGGCGGCATTTTCCATATTGTTGGCAGCGGCGCTCAGCCAGAAGGAGCCCACCAGAATCAGAGCCAGCAGGAGCAGCTGGAGCAGGGTGGAGGCCAGGGCCTTCCGGGAAAACCGGCCGGACAGCCAGGCCAGCACAAAGCCTATGATGAGGGTGAGCAGGGTGGGCAGCAGGTTGAGAAAGAGGGCGGAAACCAGCAGCAGCGGGAGCACCGCCCAACCTCCCGGCCCGCCGTACCACAGATAGATCACCCCGGCGGGGAGGAGCACGAACACGGTGGATACCAGGTTTTCCAGATAGAGCGCCAGGGTACGGGAGAGCATAAGGGTAAACGGGGAAATGGGTAGGGAGAGCATCAGGTCGTTGTCCTTAGCCCCATATACCACGCCCTGGGCTGCAAAGAGGGAGAAAAAGAAACCCAGCAGGACCGCCACCAGGGACATGAGCACCAGCAGCAGGGGCAGGGCCCCCACCGCCGCCAGCTGTCCGGCCAGCAGGGAACTGTACACCCCGGAGATATAGAGCGACAACCCGGCCAGAAGGACCAGGGCGCCTATGCCGGAGAAGGAGCGCTTCTTCCGGCCCACCCGCATGGCGGAGAGCAGGGCCCGGAAATTCAGCTTCAGCAGGGCGAGAAATTTAGCCATGCCCGTCTCCCTCCAGTTCCAGGAATACGTCCTCCAGGGTGGAGTCTCCCACCAGTTCAGCGGTATTGCCCATGCGGATCAGCTTGCCCTGTTTGATGATGGCCACCCGATGACACAGCTTTTCGGCCACCTCCAGCACATGGGTGGAGAAAAATACCGCGCTGCCGGCGGCGCACAGCTCCGCCCAGAACTGTTTGAGCAGGTGGGCCGCCGACGGGTCCAGGCCTACAAAGGGCTCGTCCAAAATGAGCAGCTTGGGCTGGCGGATAAGGGCGGAGATGAGGGCCAGCTTCTGCTTCATGCCGTGGGAGTAGCTGCCGATGGGGCTGCCCAGATGGCCGGTGAGCTGAAATGCGTCGCCGTACCTGGCGATGAGATTCTGACGGGTATCCCCGGAGATCTCGTATAGATCGGCGATGAAATTCAGAAACTGAATGCCGGTGAGAAATTCATAGAGGTCGGGGTTATCGGGCAGAAAGGCGGTGACCTTCTTGGCGGCCAGAGCGTCGGTACGGACGTTGTGCCCGTCAATGGTGATGGTGCCCTCTGTAAAGTCCATGACGCCGGCTACCGCCCGGAGGGTGGTAGTCTTGCCCGCACCATTGTGGCCGATAAACCCGAAGATCTCACCGGGGGCCACATGGAGGCTCAGGCCGTCCACCGCCCGCTTGTGACCGGGATAGCTCTTGGAAAAGTGTTCGATGTGCAGCATGGCTTATCCCTCCACGATTTTGACGGCGGTGCCGTAGGCGGTGATCTCAGCCGCACCCTGCATGATGGAGGCGGAGGTGTAGCGTACGCCCACCACAGCGTCGGCCCCCATGGCCTCGGCGTCATCCACCATGCGCTTGGTGGCGATCTGACGGGCCTCGGTGAGCATTTTGGTATAGCTCTCGATCTCGCCGCCCACCAGGGTCTTCATACCGGCCATAAAGTCCTTGCCGAAGTGCTTGGACTGGACCACGCTGCCCTTGGCGATACCCAGGGCCTGGATCTCTTTGCCGGGGATGTACTCAATATTTAGAAGCAGCATTTTCTTCTCCTCCTTGGATCTGTTTGATGCGCTGGATGAGGGCCAGCAGGACCCCGACGATGAACACAGCCGGGATGAGGGTGAGTACCACCACCACCGGCAGCGGGGGCGCGTCGGTGGGGAAGGCCACAGCGGCCCACACCACCAGGGCCATGACGCCCCCCATCAGGACCACGAAAAGGAGGGCGCATACCACCGGCGGGATGTAGTGGGACACAGTATCTTTCTTATGGATGTTCACAAAGCGGGTCCCCTCTCCTTCCATACGGTCCATTTCCGACAGCCACCGGTCCGCGTCCAGGTCGGCCAGCTGCTGGCCGGCGTCGGCCAATGTCTGGCACAGGGTCCGGATGGTGGCCAGGTTGGCCTGCTCCCGTTCCAACTGAATGATGTGCCGCCGCAGGCCGTCGTCCAGGGTCAGGATGCCCTGCTGCATTTTTCGGATCTCTTCCATGGGCACGTCCAGCTTCCGCAGCAGCTTGATTTTACGCAGTGCTTCCACGTCGGCGTCGGTATAATCCCGGTAGCCGTTGTCCGCATTGCGCCCGGGGTTCAGCAGCCCCTCTTTTTCATAAAAGCGGATGTTGCGCTTGGTGACGCCCACAAGCTGCTCCACCTCGTTGATCTTCATGCCGCTCACCTCCGACGCAAAAAGGTATACCCTCCACCGGGTGGAAAGTCAAGAAAAAATATACCCTTGCACATATTCCCGCGGCTGGCGGACATAATGGAGGAAAAGGAGGCGCGTACCATGGACATGACCAACGAGGAGTACAGCCGCTATGTGGCTGGGATGGCCAAGCCCTCTCCCCTGTGGAAGGATCTGATCTGGGCCTTTCTGGTGGGCGGTTTGATTTGTACCCTGGGACAGGGACTGAGCGACCTGTACCAGAGCTGGGGATTGGATAAGACCGACGCAGGGACAGCAGTGTCTGTCACGCTGATTTTCCTTTCCGCCTTTTTCACCGCCCTGGGGTGGTTTGATAAGCTGGCCCAGCACGCCGGAGCGGGTACTCTGGTACCCATCACCGGCTTTGCCAACGCGGTGGCCTCTCCCGCCCTGGAGTTCAAAAGCGAGGGACTGGTGCTAGGGGTAGGCGCCAGGATGTTTATCATCGCCGGGCCGGTTATTGTCTATGGGCTGGTGGCCAGTGTGATCTATGGTGTGATCCTGGTACTGATGGGTGCCTGATTGCGCTAAACAGAAAACGCGGAGCACGGTTTTGCCGTGCTCCGCGTTTTCTCATCGGGTCAAGCCTGAAGCAGCTGGGTCAGCTCACCCATGGCGGCCGTCTCCTCAGCCACCTGCTGGGCCAGAAGCTGCTGCTGCTGGGTTAGAGCGTCGTTGTAGAGGGCAATCTCCTCATCAAAGGAGGGGGCCTCCTCCATGCTCTTGGCCAGCAGAGACATCGTGGCGGGATAGGTTTCCGCCAGGATGGAGCCCTTGCCGGTACCCCAGAACAGGTTGCCCGGGTTGGAGTCCTCCAGCAGAGCCTCCTTGGACCGGGCGTTGGTCTCCAGGCTGAAATTATAGTAGCCGTACTCGGTGCCGCCGTTGATCATCCAGGCCAGATCCAGCGCGCCGGTGCCTTCCTCATTGCCCAGTACTCCCTGCTCCAGGGCGTCGACCACGCCGGAGATCAGAGCGATATTCTCCTGATAGGCCTGATGCTTGATGAGAATGGTGGAGGTGGAAGCGATGCCGATGAAGTGGTCCTGGACAAAGCGGAAGGCCTCCAGGGTCTTAGCATTCAGCGCCCGGCCCTCGGCCCGGATGGCGTCCAGGTCCTCCTGGCTGGCTCCTTCGGACAGAGCCTGCTGATAGCGGCTGTTGACAGCGGCGATTTCCTGGTTCCACCCGTCGGCAGCTGTCCGCAGCGTCTCCAGGGCGGTGGTGTAGGCTTCGCCGTCGCCGCCGGCGGCGGCCACCAGATCGGCGTCCAGAGCCTCCGTCAGATCGTCGCAGGTGGCGGTCAGGTCCAGCTCCAGGGCGGGCGTCTGATCCAGGTAGATGGCCAGCGTACCGAAGGTGTTCAGATTGGTGTGCATCACGTCGGCACTGTAGGTATCCCGGTCGTCGGCTGCGGTGTGGTAGCGCTGCTGAATCCAGCCCTCCTCGCCGTCCTGGGTGCCGGGGATGTTGATGAAGTAAGGGACGCCGGAGGCCCGGTAGGAGACGCCGTCCTCCATGGTGTTGGTGTCCACCGACTGGCCGCTGATGCCGCCGGGGTACACGTTGTTAACAGGCTGGGTCAAAAGACCGGATTCTTCCACAAAGGACTGGGTCAATGTGGAAAACTCGGGGACGCAGCTGATCTGTCCCTCCTCCATGCCGTCGTAGAAGGCGGGCAGCTCAAAGTTCAGCAGAGCGATGGTCTTGCCGGCCCACTCGGGATGGGCGGTGTTGATCATTTCCCAGGCGCCGGTGGTCCAGTCAAACTGGGTGCCCGAGGCGCCCCACTCCTCGGAGCCGTGGGCGATGAAGCGGATGTCGTTTTCCGGCTGGTAACCGGAATCCACCATGGCTTTGGCCATGGCCAGCACCAGGCCGATGGCGCAGCTGTCGTCCTGGAAGCCGTTGAAGTAGACGTCATAGTGGCCGGCCACCAGGATCTGCTGCTCAGAGCTGCGGCCCTTCAGGGTGCCCACCACATTGTAGCTGGTTCCCTGATCCGGCTCCATGACGTTGTCCACCATCAGGGTAGCGGTGTCGTGTCCCGCGGCCAGAGCCTCCGCCAGCTGGAGATACTGGTTCTTGCTGATGCTGACGCAGGGGATCACATCCTTGGAGCAAACGTCCTGCATATTGATCATGTCGTCGGAATAGGTGGCGTAGCCGCCCACATCGTAGGTGACGATGGCGCTGGCGCCGTGGAGAGCGGCCTCATTCATATACTGGTCGATCCAGGCCACATTCCACTGGTCCACGCCCACCAGAGCGATCTTGCCGTCCACGTCCACCCCCTCGTACTCGGCGGCGGTACCGGTGCCCACATCCACCAGCTGGGCGGTAATGCCGTCAGCGTCCGTGCCGTTGGTGGCGTAGGAGGCGGGCATGATCTGGATATCGGTGTCGGCGATGGTGAGAGAGGCGTCGTTGAACTGCCACTTATCCACGGTGACAGGCACCTTTTCCACCGTCAGGCCGATGGACTCCATCTCGGCGGCGATGTAGTCGGCGGCAGCGTGCTCGGCATCGGAACCGGCGGTGCGCCAGCCCAGTTCGTTGGACAGGTAGGCGGGATCGTAGGCCAGGGTCTCGGCGATCTGGTAGGCGTATTCCTGGTCTACCTGCTCCAGATAGGCGGATACCAGGGCCTGGGTATCCTGTCCGGCAGAGGGTTTCGGCTGCTCATCCGGTTGGGAGCAGGCGGTCAGGGACAGCAGCAGAGCTGCTGCGGCGGTTGCGGCAATCAGGCGTTTCCTCATCTTTTTTCTCTCCTCCAAACGTGTGGAGCGGAAAGGCAGCAAAAAAGCCATGGCGCAGATACACACCATGGCTGGAACACAAAGAGAGTTATAGTTCGCCTGTTACGGGGGCCCGTACCGTGCAGTCCGATTCATCACTCTTATTGACCGTTCACAAGTTGATGTGCGTATCTACGCATCGGTTATGAAGTAACCAACTTATAAAACTTGAGCCTTTCCGCTCAATCAATAAGGCAACAAAGTTGCCAGTCCGTACCCGCGGTACGGTCCCCGGCTCTTCGACGGGTTTTCGGCATTTGACCCGGCCGTCCGTGTAGCCTTGATCCTTGTGAAAGGATGGTCAGGACGTGCATTCGCACAGGCGTTCAAAAACGAACATACAATTTATACCACAGGTCAATGCAGGTGTCAATCCTGAATTTCGGGTAAGTGGGATGGATCCGGGTATGTGTAAATATACTGGAAGCCAATAAGAGAAAAGATAAGAAATTGTGAAAAACAAATAAAAAAGACTTGACAAACGGCAGACCCAATAGTATACTAAAACCAGAAAGAAAGAGGTGAACCCAATGGGCTAGTAAAGTCCAAATCATCAAAGCCTCAACGCAGAAGGAAAAGGAACGGTTCGTTTTAGGCAACACGTGTTCCCAACAAACTCATTGAAGCGAGGAGACCCGGAAACCTCAGATGCGAAGTTCGCTGAAGACGGAAATCAGGGTAGTACGTTGCAGGAGACAGTGATCCAGGCGAATCCCAAAACCGAGTCCTTCCCAATGCGTGGCAAATCTGTAGAAAGTAGAGGTAGACCAAGTGATTGAACCCCAGGTCGAAAAGTAGCCCCCCGGTCACGATGGATGGCCGGGGGGTTGTGCTGTTCCTGGGCAAAAATGCGGCAAACCTCTCAACATAAAAAGTCCCCCGGCACTGCCGGGGGGACTTTTCACATTTTGGGGAAGTTAGCGCAGTACGGCGCCCAGTTCCTTCTCCAAAGCTTCCAGGATAGACTTCACGTCGGCGTCGGCCTCTTCGCTGGTGAGAGAGCGGTCGTCGGCCCGGAGGACCAGGTTGAAGGCCACAGACTTCTTGCCTTCCTCCACGCCCTTGCCGCGGTAGATGTCGAAGAGCTTGCACTCCTTCAGCAGGCCCTTGGCTCCCTTGCGGATACAGGCCTCCAGCGCGCCCACAGTCACCACCTCGTCGCACACCACGGCGATGTCGCGGGTGAGGTTGGGGAACTTGGGCAGAGGTACATACTCGGGATCGGCGCCCTTGGCGGCCATGAGCGCGTTCAGCTCCAGCTCAGCGCAGTAGAACTGGGCATCCACGCCGTAGTTCTGCGCCACCAGGGGATGGACCTGGCCCAGCACACCGATGCGCTGGGCACCGGCGTACACATCGGCCACCCGGCCGGGGTGATAGGAGGGATTGGTCACGCTGGGAACCTCGAAGTGGACGTCCTCGGCCCGCAGGTCCTTGAGAATGGCCTCCACACAGCCCTTGAGGGCGTAGAAGTCCATATCGCTGCCATAGGCGCCCATGGACAGCACCTTGTTCTCCACAGCCAGACCGTCCTCGCCGCCGGGCAGGTAGATGCGGCCCACCTCATAGAGGCGCACGTTCTGGTTGCGGTAGTTGTAGTTCCGGGTCAGGATCTCCAGCATGGAGGGCAGTACGGTGGTACGCATGATGGAGGTGTCCTCACCCAGGGGGTTGAGAATCTTGAAGGACTGACGGCGGGGGTCGTGGGCGTCCCAGCGGATCTTGTCATAGCAGGTGGGGGAGATGAAGGAGTAGGTGATGATCTCGTCAAAGCCCATGGCCCGGCACAGGGAGCCCAGCTGGCGCTCCAGCTTCTCCTCCACAGAGAAGCCGCCCAGGGTGGTCTGGCCCCGCATGAGGGTGATGGGAATGTTGTTGTAGCCATGGAACCGGGCCACTTCCTCGGCCAGGTCGGCCATGCCGATGACGTCGCCGCGCCAGGAGGGTACGGTGACCTGATTGCCTTCCACCTGGAAGTCCAGCTTCTTCAGGATGGACACCATCTCGCTCTCGGCGATGTCGGTGCCCAGCAGGCCGTTGATCTTCTCGGGCTCCAGCTTGAGGACACGGGGCTGGGGCACATAGTTGAGGATATCGATGGTGCCGTCCAGCACCTCGCCGGCGCCCAGCAGTTCCACCAGCTCGCAGGCCCGGTTGACAGCAGGCAGGGTGTTCAGGGGGTCCAGACCCTTCTCGAACTTGGCGGAAGCCTCGGTACGCATACCCAGGGCCAGCGCGCCCTTGCGGATGCAGGTGCCGTCGAAGCAGGCGGACTCAAAGACCACGTCCACAGTGTCGTCCACGATCTCGCTGTTCTCGCCGCCCATGATGCCGGCAAGACCCACGGCCCGATGTTCATCGGCAATGACCAGGTGGTTGGCGTTGAGCTTGCGCACCTGGCCGTCCAGAGTGGTGAGCTCTTCGCCCTCTTCTGCACGGCGGACGATGATCTTGCCGCCCTTCACATAGCGGTAGTCAAAGGCGTGCATGGGCTGGCCGTACTCCAGCATGACGTAGTTGGTGATGTCCACGATGTTGTTGATGGGACGCACGCCCATGGAGCGCAGCCGCTCCCGCATCCACTTGGGGGAGGGGGCGATCTTCACGTTGCGCACCATCCGGGCGGTGTACCGGGGGCACAGGTCGCTGGCGGGGGTCTCCACGTCCAGCAGCTC
>PPYE01311500.1_pt1 | contig 21399 bp, 25 predicted proteins | sample 1559881 | NCBI WGS metagenome assembly PPYE01 (sample SAMN08240022, study PRJNA423297) | Human gut metagenome, whole genome shotgun sequencing project.
TGTATATACACATTTATTATATAAGGGGATAAAATGATCAAAGTTATCAATTATTTGACCAAAAGAGCCGCCAGTTTAATCATCTCGCTGTTTCATCCAAGATCCATAAAAAAATTGTTTATCCAGAACTTCAGTTTTCTGGCTATTTTGTTCATATTACTTTTTTTGATCAGTTCTTCCTGTTTCTCTGTCATTATGCGCAACCAGGTATATGACTCTATGAAAGAAACGATGAAATTATATAATGAGCACATTAGTCAAGATTTCACAGAAGCACTGACATACCTGACCGAAAATTGTATTCAAAACGCGGATATATCCTCTCTCAATATTTCCCGTTTTCCAAACGAAATTTATCTGCATACCATTCGCATTAAGAAAACATTGTCTGTGGGTAACTATTCATTTTCAAATATTGGCGGTCTGTTCGTTTATTCTCAGCTTCAGGATATTTTTATACCTCAGGTTAATGATTCATGGGACAGTAACCAGAATAACCAGAATTGCTCTCAATTGATTAAAAAGTTGCTTCAGAAAAGTAACAGTGAGGGTAACCTTGAACAGCTTAACCTAAACAAATGGTTTCTTCTAACAGATGAAAATGATTTTTTTCTGGTAAGAATAATTAAAAACAGAAATACCTACGCAGGAGCTTGGGCTAATTTAAATAAAATTTCTTCTGCATTCAAACATTTTGAGGCCATGAATGCAATTATGCTATATGTGGATCAGGACGGAAATTGTGTAGGGAATTCTGATTTTGGAAATATACGTTTGGCTCCTCAGGATTCTCTTGAAAATCCTTCTTATTTCCGCCCGGATTTTTTCCACAAATATCTTACTGTTTCTAATAAGCTTGATTACTGCGATTATTATATTATGGCACTCATTCCCACAGGATATATGTCTAAAGAACTTACTCCTCTTTATGGACTTATGATATCTATCTTATTATGGCTTTTCCTTTTCAGTGTTACAATTATTTCTGTTATGAACCACTTTTTTGATGCCCCCTCCCAAATCCTTAAACCAGTCATTGCATCCTTGCGTAAGGGACGATTTGATTCAAAAATAGAAACGGACATTCAATTCCAGGAAATACATAATATAATAGGGACATTCAATGAAATGATAAGTGAAATCCAGGAACTCAGAATTCATATCTATGAAGAACAGCTAGAAAAAAAGGAATTAGAACTCCAATATTTGAAAACACAAATCGCACCGCATTTTTTAATTAATTGCCTGAATACCATTTTCGTTATGTCGCAGGATAAAGCAAATCTGGATACAACACATCGAATCGTACAGGCGCTTTCTGAGCACTTAAGATACACTCTGGCGACCCGTTCGACAGTTTCTTTATCCGAAGAAATTCATTATGTAAAAAATTATCTGCTTTTGACACAGTTACGTTTTCCAAATACTCTGTCCTACGATATCTGTGTTGAAGATGCTGCCAAGGAAGCTCAGGTATTTCCGCTTCTACTCCTTATGCTAACAGAAAATTCCATAAAAACAAATTTAATAATGGGAGAAAGTTTTTGTGTACAAATTAAAGGATATTGTTATGAAAAAGAAGGAATATCCAGAGTCCATCTGATACATATCGATTCTGGCATTGGTTTTAACAAAGAGAACCTGCATATATATAATCATATTATTGAATATCCTGAAACAAGAAAAAATGGAAGCAATATTGGTATTTATAATATTGTCATGCGTCTGAACCTGATGCTGGGAGCTTCGGCAGTCATCTATTTTTCCAATGAACCAGGACAAGGTGCCCGAATTGATATTGATTTTCCATTTACACAGTTTTGTCCAGAGAATGCAACGGCTGAAACCGATACTGTTACATAAGAAAGACTGGAACGTTAATATACTATTTTGAAACAAATAGGAGGGCATAATGAATATACTTATTGTAGATGATGAATACTATATTGTTCAGGGTATTGTCTCATACATTAATTGTGAGGCCTTGGGCATTACTTCTATTTTTACCGCCTACAGCTTCGACCAAGCAAAAAAAATAATAGAGAAAGAATCTGTGAATCTTCTGATTACAGATATTGAAATGCCCCGCGGTAATGGCCTTTCGCTGATTGAGTGGATTCAAGAGAATGGGTATTCCATTGTTCCTTTGATTTTAACCGGCCATCAGCGTTTTGACTATGCACAGAAAGCAATTACCATGCATTGCTTCAGCTATATTCTGAAACCGGTAGATAAGATTTCCCTTGAAAAAGAATTACTGAAAGCAATTGCCAGCATCCAGGAGCGTTCTTTCGCTACTCCAGCTCCCGTTCTCTCCCTTTCTGAAGAAGAAACAGATGAATTTGTCAGAAAAACCAGAGAGTTTATTTGTGCCCATCTTTCTTCTGCCAGTTTGAACAGAGATTCCCTGGCAAAACATGTACATATGAATCCCGATTACCTGTCCTACCTTTTTCATTTAAAATTCGGACAGACATTGAGCGCCTACATTACTGGCGCTAGAATAGACAAAGCCAAGGAGCTTCTACTACATACTACGTTTTCTCTGAACGAAATTAGTGAACAATCTGGTTTTTCGAACAATTCCTATTTCCATAAACAATTTAAAAAGGCTACGGGAATTACCCCCCAGCAATATCGGTCAAAGTAAACATAATGGATTGGTCCTTCTTAATTAGTGTCTGTTCATTAAGCTGATTACAGACCACACGGAGCGTTCTGAAAACAGCTTAATCAGCAGACACTAATTAAAGCTTAAGATAAATTAAAATACATTTTTTTATTAAAATCTATATAGAAAAATTGATTATCTTTTTAGAAGTTCTTATATGCCGTTATAGCCTGTGTTTACAGGCTTTTGCGGCATTTTTCATTACGGAAGATGTTCTTAAAAATTCTTATTTTCCCTCATGTTTCCCCGCTCAAAAGTAGTAGGTTGAGTAGTAAAACCTTGATTTACTACTATGCAATCAGCCGTTCCATTTCAGCCATAGCGTTATCCGGCGTGGCGTGTGCGTAGTAGTTCAGCGTCATATTGATGTTGGAATGTCCCATGATATACTGTAATGCTTTCGGGTTCATTCCGGCGTTTGCTAAGTTGGTGCAGAACGTATGACGTAAGGTGTGCGGCGTCATTACTTTCGGTAATGCTTCCTCATGGTGCTTGTTGTACTTCTTCACAAGCCCCCGGAACATATTTTCATAACTTGCCGCTATCTTCGGTAAGCCGTTCCGGTTAAGAAATAAGAAGCGGCTGTACCCGTCAACGATAAACAGCGTTGCAGCCTGTCTGCGCTTTTTCATCACTCGCTCAAACGCTTCATATACCTTTGTACTCATAGGGATTTGACGGTTGCCGCTTTTCGTTTTCGGCGTTTCAATGTAATAGCCGCCCGCTTCGGAGTGCTTCAAAAGTTGGTGGTCTACATTGATTAGCTTATTCTCAAAGTCAATGTCGTTTTCCGTTAATCCGCAGAGTTCAGAAATGCGAAGCCCCGTCCCTAACAGTATGATGATTTCGTCGTAGTATTTCTGATAGACTTTATCACTCTGCACAAAGGACAGGAAAGACGCTTCCTGCGTAGGGGATAAGGGTTCCTTTGGTTCCGTATCATCTTCAAGGACAGTGCTTAACTGGAAGTCAAACGGATTTTTGCGGATACAATCGTCCTGTATGGCTGTGTAAAAGGCAGCTTTCAGAGAACGCTTGTGGTTGTTGATAGTCTTGAAAGAATAGCCTTTCTCTTTCATGCGTAACGCCCATTCTTTCGCGTCGGAGAGCTTCACATTCTCAATGCTGCAAGCCCCGATTTTATCTTCCTCCAAAATCCGCATAAGCTGTTTGCGTCCCTGTTTCGTGCCGCACCGTACATTTGCCCGGTGGCGTATCTGCTTTGCGTAGAGCTGGCAGACAGTCATTTTCTTTCCGATAGGGTCGATACCGTCCTCAAGGTCTTTTAAGATTGCTTTCTCCTTTTCCCTCAAAGAAATATCGTCCCGCTTCCCGGAGGGGGTCTTGTCGGTCGGTACTAACTTCCAAGAATACACAAACTGCGGTTTCCCAAAGGTATCAATGTACTTATAAGCATATCTTCCGTCTTTTCTCTGGCTCTCTCCTGTCCGTAAAATACGGTTTCTATTATCACGTCTTTTCTCCGACATTTTGCGTCATGCTCCTTTCCATGACGGAAAGAGCCTTGATATGCCTGTATTCATTATACCACATTCAAGGCCCGATTTCACTATATAACTTCCAGTGTATCAACGAATTTTTCAAACTGCTTGCGCTTGATTTGAATACGGTTTCCGTTCATCATTACCCAAGCGGCAGAGGGATTTTCCTCTGCTAATTTCCGCAGCTTGTTTTCCCCGATACGAAAATATTTAGACGCTTCCTCAATCGTCAGCGTGTATTTTTCCCAGATAGGCACATCACTAATATTCATTAAAGGTGTCCCCCTTTCAAAAAATAAAATGGTCAATAGTAAAAGGGGCTTTAATCAGACGGCTTCGGCAAGCTCCACGGGACTTCCACCCCCGCATGGTTCTCATGCAGCCCTACCCATTGCCTGCGACGCTTCTAACGCTCGGACTATGGCGGTAAGGGAGTATCATTATACCGATATATGGATTGTGGCGGCAGACGTGCCAAGGTCTGCTATGGAACGCTGATATTTCCCGCTCGGTTTTATCCCTCCTTTCGTCGTCGCGTATCAGACCAACGGCTCCCCACATATCGAATGTATCTGATTTGCCCTATACTGCGCCGCCGTTCTCTTGCGCCGCTTTCTTTGTCAAGGTGCTTTATCAGCCGCGCAAAGTGGAAAAGGGGAAACACTTTGCGTATGCGGCTTAATCCCTATAAACTTTGAAATTAAGGACAGCCTGCATGAGCTTTGCTTGCAGCCGTTCCCGTAAATCCTCGTCTATGCCCCAATAGGTATTTCCGTTTTCGTCGCGGATTTTTTTCATAGACAGGTAGGATATGTAGCTTTGGTAATGCTGCAAAACAACTTTCATAGCGTCCGGGTCGCCCTTTGTCGCGGCTAAAATGACCGGGAAAGGTAATAAGCCGCGCTCGTCGTCGTTAAAATTCGCTCCATTCATCAGCGCGTTCCTCCAAAAATCTTTTTAGCAGTTCAAAAGAGCTTGTCCGTCGGTACTGTACTGTGCTGCGGGAAACTTTCATCACTTCCGCGATTTCAGCGTCTGTCATGCTGAAAAAATAGTACAACAATACGGCTTGCCTTTTTTCGTCCGGTAGGGAATGTAAAGCGTCAGCTAACAGCTTCGCCGTTATTTTCAAACCGCCTATACAAAAGGCTTCTTCTTCCTCATTGACAAAATATTTGTCAACAGTATAAAGCTGCTTTTCCTCATGTGGGGCAAGGTCTGAAAAATTCACTTCATGCCGTTTCCGACTTTTGCGTTCCCGCAGAGCATCAATCAGTTCGTTGCGTAAAGAGTGCTTGCAGTACGCATTAAACTCACATCTCGTCTGCCATTCAAACCGAGTAGGGTTCATGTTCTCACCCCCTTTCTGTCCCGGGGGCGGGTTATTTATCCCTTTTCGGCTGCCCTCCACGGACGCACCGCAGATTTGCCAAACGGAATAGCAAAGTTTTTCAAAAAAGTTTTGTAAATAACAAAATGTGCCTGTCTGTAAGGCGCAGACAGGCACAAGGGAATTGTAAAAGTTATTTAGATGATTTGACAGTTCATATTTAAGGGTAGAAATATCCCCGGCGGCGGTCGGGCTTTTTTTGATAAGCTGAAATGTGTCGTACTTTGTCGATACGCTTTATATATCATGGCGGCTACCTCCATTAGCCGCCGTATTTTTACGGTGTTAGGGTCGTCGTAGATTGCCGATAGGCAAAAAGAAAGCGGCGGCTCTGATTTTCTCAAAGCCGCCGGGATAGAATAGGCGCGTGAAAATGTATCTGCTCTGCGACGGCTTTTTTTCTTTTGCCGTCGTCCGGCAGATTTGCTATTAACTTAGCAGACATTATTCTTCGCTGAATTATTTCAGTATGGTATATTGCTCTTGAACAGCTATCGGAAGTTCGTCATACTGTATCTCGCTCCATTCAAGGACACCGCGAATAGGCATTACTGTCAAGCGTATAAAAGCTCCCTCTTTTAGCTCTCTCGAGGTTCCGAATGTAATATCTCTTTCCGCTCCATTTTCGTCATAAGAACGTAAAGTATAGGAATAATCCATACTTCCGTTAAAATCAATTACACCTCCATTTGTGTCAGCTTGTTCAATTTTGCTGTTGTCAATCTGTGAATAGTAATAAGTGCTTCCCGCACCTGAAAGCAGAAAAACGCCAAAGCAAATTGCAATTAAAACGACAATGCCAATTCCAAATAATATTTTCTTCTTCATGTGAAAACCTCCTGTTACCAACCTTTTTTCGGGACAGTTCTTTTTCCCTTTTTTACAGTTTTTGCCGATGAAGCATTTTTCGTTGTGGCTACAATAGCCGCAGAAATCAATAAAACAACAATCATACTAATACTGCATAATCCTATATTCCAATGTACGGCGGCGTCATAGCTTCGATACTGGATTAGTCCCATACTTGCTGTTATAGGATAGACGTTTGCAAGCGTCATGTTTCCTGCCGCAAACATTCCACCATAACCATACACAAATGCAAGAATGACACCTATCATGTGTCCGTTAGGAATACGGGCGGTAAAGGCTATAATCGGCGTTACAGCTATATACAAAAATAAGGTATTAAGGGTAATCTGTATTAATGCCTGTATTACGGCTGTTACCGAAAATCCCGGAAAGCCAACAAGTAATTCCGCAGCGACAGTAAAAGCCGTACTTGCCATACCCAAAAATATGGACAAGAAACCGCAAACAATCAGTTTTCCACCAATCAATGCAGGGTAGGAAATAGGTATTGTCATAATGCTTTTTAAGGTATCATCTGATTTTTCACGGGCAATAATATATCCTGCAATCAGAGTAATACACATAGGAAAAATGGTTGTTGTATTATTTTGAATGACCCGCTCTGCCAAATGCGGAAACGTCCAAACTGTACCGTCTAACGCGGTAGAGCTAAAAAGAGTAATTCCGACGGAAAGAAACATTAACAGAACACCGGCCCAAACGACATGGTATCTCTTTAGCTTCCATAATTCTGTTTTGATAATCCGGTACATCATTATTCCCCCCTTTTCTTGTATAAGAAATCTATCAAAGAGATTGATATAACAGCCATTATCCCCAAAATGATAACCGTCTGAAAGGTTGATGGAATAATTTTTTCCAAAGCCGCTACGTTTAATGGAAACCCATGTTGTACCATATCTCCCGCACCCCAGAGTGTTGTTAGGGGAATCGGCAGGAGCCAACATAACCACTTAGGCAATGTTCCGAATAGAGTTTCAACGGTAAGGCTTGCCACACTGTAAAACACGCATAATAAAATAGAAAAGATATATGTCCTGCTGAAAAAAACAACAAGTACAATTATCGGTAAAGTTCCTGCTGTAATAAAAATACCAAGCTCTATTGCAACTAACAGTTTATAGGCGATCCCATGTATTTCCATTGAGAAGCTACCACAAATAACAGTGGCAAACATGGAAGCAAGACAAAAAATAATTCCAAAAATAAACAGAACAATGATTTTTGCCATAACCATTTGAGTACTTGTTACCGGGATTGTCCGTAAATTTTTGAACGTGTCATTATCACGCTCCATAAAAAACAACATTGCTGCAATGACCCCAATAATACATGGAAGAAGAAAAATAACGCCATATCCCATAACCATATTGAATAGCCCGTCAAAAAGAACGGTCTTGTTCGGATACCGTTCCAACATTCTCGGTGTTGCCATAAGGAATGTGATAGGAACAGGAAATAAAAAGGCAGACAAAAACACAAGAGGAATAAATTTCTTTCTCTTTAGTTTTATAAATTCGCATTTTATCAATTTAAGCAATTCCCTCGCCTCCCGTCACACGCTTGAAATAATCTTCAAGACTTTCCTCGCAGGTATGCGCTTCCGATACCACCAGCCCGTTTTCCACAAAGGCGGTAACAATCTCCCCAACAGACAAATCCAGATTGTGCAAGCGCAGATTGTGGTCGTCCTGTATGGAAAAATGGCTCTCATGGAAATTGCGCTCTAAAATCCTTGCAGCCTGTGCTGTATCAGAAACAGTAAAGCGGATATGTTTACTGCTTTTCTGTTCCAGTTCCGCAAGGCTTTCTTCTTCCAGTAACGCGCCATGGTCGATAATTCCTATATCATCAGCCAATAAAGAGATTTCCGAAAGAATGTGACTGGAAATTAAAATCGTCTTTCCTCTTTCGTCGCAAAGGTCCCGGATAAAGGAGCGTACTTCTGCAATCCCGATAGGGTCAAGCCCGTTAATCGGTTCGTCCAGTATTAAAAGCTCCGGGTCGTGCATGATTGCAAGGGCAATCGCTAACCGTTGCTTCATACCAAGGGAATATTGCGAAAACAGCTTCTTGTCCTTATAGGGCAGGCCGACTAAATCCAGAGCGTCCTTGATTGCATGGCTGCTCGGTACTCCCCGCAGCGTAGCAAAGATACGCAGATTTTCCGTTGCGGTCAAGTTCGGATAAAAGCCGGGGGATTCAATCAGGCTGCCGATACGCGGAAGTATCTTCTTTTCATTTCCCTGTAAAGGCTTTCCCCATATCTTGACTTCGCCGGACGTGGGCTGTGTCAGCCCAAGCAGCATTTTCATAGTCGTTGTTTTCCCGGCTCCGTTTCTTCCAAGCAGGCCGTAGATTTTCCCTTTCTCCACATGGATATTGAGGTCAGCAACGCTCTTTTGTGTGCCGTATTTTTTTGTAAGATTTTTTGTTTCAATGATGTAATTGCTCATATTCAAACCTCCTGTTCTGAAAAGGATTATATCACGCCAACCTTGCATTAACCTTGCCGGAACCTTGCATTAACCTTGCAATTTGGAACCGCCGCTTTGCCCAAGACTCCATGAAAGCAATTAAGGCCCCCGCCATAGAGGGCAGGAGAGCCTTAATCTGCAAGGGGGAAAGCCAGCGTGAAAGCGGTTCCTTTCCCCGGTACGCTTTCTGCTGTTATCGTTCCATTCATTTTTTCTACAAGCTGATGTACGATAGACAGCCCCAGGCCGCTGCCTTTTTCAGACCGCCCTTTGTCGCACTTATAAAGCCGTTCAAAGATATGCTTCAAATCTTCCTTTTCAATTCCGGTGCCGTTGTCAGCTAAAAGGATTTTCATATTTCCGTTTTGCTTCGACAGGGAAATTTCTATTTTATCCGCGTGACTATGAGCAATCACATTTTGTATAAGATTGTTCAATATCCGCATATAGCCGTCCGTATCCAGTTTTACCCGGAATGGCTGTTCGGGAATGTCAATATGGTACTCTATCTGCTTATCCTCAAATATCGGTATCCAGTCAATCAGTATATCCCTCGTCAGTTCCCCCGCTTCAACAGTGTTTATTTCCATAGCAAATTCATCTGAATTGAGCTTGAACCAGTCAAAAAGTACGTCGATATATTCTTTTAGGTCGTGCGCTTTCCGGCGGGCGGTTTCTATATAATCGTCGCGGTCTTTCCCGGTAACAATTCCTTTGTGTGCGGCGTCAAGATACCCAATCAAAGTAGTAAGGGGCGTTCTCACATCATGCGAAAGGCTTGTCATAAGCTGTCGGTTCGTTTCGTCTGTCTGGCGAAACGCGGAAAGCCTGTTTTCATAAGATACGATAATATCATTGATTTCATAGGCAAGTGGCGCAATAAGTTCATTTGCAGCGGATAAAATACGCCTGTTTCCGTTTCCGTTCTTCACATCAGCCAATGCGTCAGACATTTCAGAAATTTGTTCCTTTACCCGTTTGACAATCAGACAGGAAGTAAGAACAGAAATTATGGCAATGATAACAGATACAGCAGCAACTAATTCCATGAAAATCATACCTCCTTGTTAAAACGGTAGCCGATACCCTTGATTGTCTGAATGTATTTCGGGTTTCCGGGATTTTCTTCTAATTTCTTCCGTAAGCGGCTAATGATTGCCATAATGTTACTATCGTCATAGACATATTCCTCGCCCCAGACTTCTTCATAAATCCGCTGCTTTGTAAGGATTTTCCCTTGATTTTTCGCGCAGAAAAGAAGTAAGTCAAATTCCTTTGGGGGAAGTTCAAAGATTCCATTGATTGTAGTAATGGAGCGGCTTTCAAGGTCGATTTCCAGACCGTCAAAGTGAAGCTGCTGCGGTGTTCCGTCTGGTTGATTGAAACGGGTATAGCGTCGTATCAGCGAAACAATCCGGGCTATCAGCTCGTCCATATCAAAAGGCTTTGTCAGATAATCGTCAGCTCCCGCCCGTAATCCCCGCACTTTGGAAACACTGTCATTTTTAGATGTGAACATCAGAATAGGCAGGCTGCTTTCTGCTCTGATTTTTTCCAGTGTTTCAAATCCGTCCATGCCGGGCATCATAACGTCAAGTATCACAAGCTGATATTCTTTTTCTTTTAATTTTTTCAAGCCCTCTTTTCCTGTATTACAATAATCAGCTTCTATATTTTCAGACAGAACGCTGCGTTTAATCAAAACGCAAAGCTCCTTATCATCATCTATAATCAGTACATTATTCATGGCGCAGCTCCTTTCCCTTTTTCGTCCTGCCGTCAATCGGCTTTTCCGCGTCCTTTGGTATCAGCCACATACTACCAAATTTTGAAACGCCCGGTATGCGCTCCCCCTCACAAAGTTTCTGCACCCGTCTTTCTGAAATGCCCCATTTGCCCGCTGCTTCTGCACAAGACATATATTCCATAAGTCGCCCGTCCTTTCTTCAAAGTTTATCAGTATAATTATATACGGTATGGCGAATAATAGCAAGCGCAGAAATAGGCACTATTTAGGTTCATTATAGGAATTGTGTAGGCATATCCAAGAAGAAAGGGGAACAGTAAAATGTAACTGGGTGAATGAATATGGCAAAAAGACCAGTAGAAAAATACGACTTCAAGGCTTTTGGGAAAGCGATAAAAGACGCGCGGAAAGAGCGCAAAGAGAGCCGCAAGAAAGTAAGCGACGAAATGTATATTTCCCCTCGCTACCTTGCGAACATTGAGAACAACGGGCAACACCCAAGTTTACAGATTTTCTTTGAGCTTATGCTGCGCTATCATATATCCGTAGACCAGTTTCTTTTAGATACGCCGCCGGAAAAAGACACAAAGCGGCGGCAGCTTGACGCGCTGCTCGACGGCATGAGCGATACAGGCATACGGATTGTAACCGCAACGGCAAAAGAGATTTCCGAAGTCGAAAAAGAGGTCGAATAGGAATGTCCGGCTTAAAACTGAATAGGATTTAGAAAGCGTTGTAATCTTTTTTTGAGATTGCAGCGTTTTTCTTTTGCAAAAGTTTGGCAAAATAGCTTTTTCTCCGTAGAGGGGATAAAGGGCATAAGAGATGAAAAACTTTCGTAGCAAGCATAGGAAAAGAGTACTCTTTTCCGTATTTTCGCCCTCCCGCGCTGCGCGCGTCGGTTGAAAATGCTTGTTGGGAAGTGTCCCAAACCCTCGGAACGGAAAGGAGCGATTGCATGAATGGACGCAAAAGGAACATACAAATCAAATTCTATGTGACAGAGGAAGAAAAAGCATTGATTGAGCAGAAAATGAAGCTCGTCCCTACCCGGAACATGGCGGCATATCTTAGGAAGATTGCCATTGACGGGTACATTATCCAAGTAGACCATAGCGACATAAAAGCCATGACAGCGGAGATACAGAAAATCGGCGTCAACGTCAATCAGATTGCAAAGCGCGTGAACAGTACGGGCAGCGTCTACCAAGAGGACATAGAGGAAATAAAGGGGGTGCTTGCGGAGATATGGCGGTTACAAAGATTAAACCTGTTAAAAGCACGTTGAGCAAAGCCCTTGACTATATCCAGAATCCCGATAAGACGGACGGGAAAATGCTTGTGTCCTCCTTTGGATGCAGCTATGAAACGGCAGATATTGAGTTTGAATATACCTTGTCGCAGGCTCTCCAAAAGGGAAACAATTTAGCCTTTCATCTGATACAGTCCTTTGAGCCGGGGGAAGTGGATTACGAAACCGCCCACAAAATCGGGAAGCAGCTTGCCGACGCGGTAACAAAGGGGCAGCATGAGTATGTATTGACGACGCACATTGACAAAGGACACGTCCATAATCACATTATTTTCTGCGCGGTCAATTTTGTAGACCACCACAAATACAATTCCAACAAGCGCAGCTATTACGGCATACGGAACATGAGCGACAGGCTGTGCCGGGAAAACGGCTTATCCGTCGTTGTTCCGAAAAAGGGAAACAAGGGAAAGAGCTATGCAGAGTATCAAGCGGAAAAGACGGGAACCAGTTGGAAAGGCAAGCTGAAAATTGCTGTTGACGCACTCATTCCCCAGGTATCCAGTTTTGAAGAATTGTTACAACGGCTGCAAGCTGCGGGCTATGAGATAAAGCCGGGAAAATATGTGTCCTGCCGCGCTCCCGGACAGGAACGCTTTACCCGCCTTAAAACCCTCGGCGCAGACTATACAAAGGAAGCCATAAGGGAACGGATAGAGGGCAGACGCGCCCGCGCTGCGAAAGCTCCCCGCGTGGATCGCGGCGGCGTCAATCTGCTTATCGACATTGAAAACAGTATCAAAGCGGCGCAGAGCAAGGGCTATGAACACTGGGCGAAAATCCACAATCTGAAGCAGGCGGCTAAGACCATGAATTTCTTGACGGAAAATAAGATTGAACAGTACGTGGATTTAGTCAGCCAGATTGAGGAAGTAACAGCGGAAAGCGGACAGGCCGCCGACGCATTAAAGGGCGTTGAAAAGCGGCTTGCGGATATGGCGGTACTGATGAAGCACGTTGCCACCTACCAAAAGACAAAGCCTGTCTATGACGTATACCGCAGAGCAAAGAACAAAGAGCGATACCGCGCCGGACATGAGCGCGATATTATCCTCCATGAAGCAGCGGCAAAGGCACTCAAAGCGGCGGGCGTTTCCAAGCTCCCCAACCTCGCAGCCATGCAAAAGGAATATGAAGCCCTCCAAGCGCAGAAAGAAGCCCTTTACGCCGACTATGGCAAGCTGAAAAAGAAAGTCCGGGAATATGCCGTTATCAAGCAGAACATAGACAGCATTTTGCAGATAGGAAAGCAGCCGGAGCGGGGCAAGGAAACAGAGCGCGGATAAACAAGCGCAAAAAAGAACAGGACGCGGAAAATCAATAATGACCTCCCGCGCCCTGTTCTTTGAAAAAGCAGAGCTACTTGAAAAGGCATGGAATGTGTAAACGATATGTTCCTTGTATTCTTCTGTACAGGTCATGGAAATTCCCCTTTCCTCCCTAAAGGGCTATGGTTGGTTGATAGTTGCGTTTCAAAAAAATCATTTTTTGATTTATCCGCAAATTACTTTCTGCTTTTCATCAAAGCATAAACAGCCCCTATTCCAATTAACAAAGGAAATATAACTCTCCCATAATTAACTCCACTAATACCTCTTAAATCAATGCCTTCTATCAAATAGACAATGCCGTTCAGTAAACCTATGATTGCTATAATCAAAACCACTATCCACACTTTTTTCATGTAATCTCACTCCTTGTCGATTAAAGTAAAAAAAATAAGCGGAATACTCCATTCGTATTCTTTACCATTTTCATTGTCGGATAAGAGTACAGTAATTGTATCTTCTTTTATTCTTTCATCTTGGGGAACTGTATAAGTAAAAGATGAATCTGATAAATTAGACACTTTCCCGTTCTTGGCATATGCTGTATAACTCCAATCCGCTATTTCAGTAAAAATAATTACGGTTGCTTCCTTTTCTTTTCTGTTTTCCAGTGCGCTTTTATCAATTTGTACTTCAAACGGCGAGGAATCTTCCATAGTTTCCGTTGTTTCTATGGCACTATTATTATCAGGCATATTACAAGCGGTTAAGAGCAGCAAAGCCAGCAGCAAAAAAATATATATTTTGCACATTTTTTGTATTAGTTTCATGGATAACTACCTCCTCAAAATGGTAATAGCTGATTAACAGTTGACTTTTATGATGTAAGAGGCGGCAGCATTTTTTGCTGTCGCCCCTTAGCTGCCATACTGCGAAAACAGGCGGGGCTGTCAACGGCGGGCGTAGCCCGTTCATCTTGACCGTTGACTGGCTCGACTGGTTTTGCCATTTGTTTCCAGATTGCTATATGATGTAATCGCTTCGCAATGCTTCCACTAAACTGCTCTCCATGATTTTTTTACCGCCGATATAGTAAGCAAGTGCTACAAATCCGAAAATCGCCAGACAGAATATCAAGATTGGAACAATAGGAGCTTCTGCCAAAAATTCCATTGGGTTCAAGTGGCTTGCAGTTATCATAAAGCCTACGGATAACACTGTAAGCGGCAAAGTAATCAGAATAGGACGTCCAGCAATTACAAGTGATTCAACGCAGAACATTTTTCTCATGCCCTTTGGTGTCATTCCAACAGACATATATCTTGCAAATTCCCGTTTTCTCTGCCGGATAAAGCCCAGTGTGTTGGAAAATACGTTTGCCAATCCAATTACAGCAAGTAGAACACATAAACTTCCGATAATCAACATATATCCTTTCAAGGTATTATCGTTGTCTAACCTTTCTTGAATACGGTTTTCAATTTCAAAAGTATAGTTTTTACCAACGATTTCTGAAATTCTTCCCTCCAACATATTCAATTCAGAAAGTGTCCGGTTTTCTTTTGCAAGCACTCGGATATAAGTGTCTGCTTCGACATTTCCTATCACGTCGGCTATCTGCTTCCAGACAGAAAGAGGAATAAACTGAACCAGCGCATAATTATCATATTCTTCCCTTAAAAGGGGGGCTTCCTGTGTAAAGCAGAGTATCGGAATTGTGGCGACACTCTCTGTCTGGCTTATATTTTGCAGAGTGATTGTTTTTTGTTCTTCTAAAAGATACGGGATATATTCTTTGTATCGGAAATTGCTGTTTATGCTATCCCAAATCTGATTCAGTACAATACCTCCCGTTGTGTTCGGTTCTATGCCTAGCTGCTCGCAGTATTCCATAAAACTCTTATCGTCCATAATGACAACAGGACTTTGAATATAATACAATCCCTCTGCGCAGCGGATAGAATTTCCCGCTATCGTTTTCAGACCGCCTAGGCTGTTTACCTCGTCACTGATATTTGCTTCCGGGACAACGCAGAGTGCGGCTGCCTTTTGATAGATAATATTACTTGCGTTGTCGTTTGAGAGTTCTTCCTCCAATGTAAAATTTTCTATGCTAGTATCTTTTACTGTTACCATGATGTCCCATGCGTCTTGATACCTCTCAAAATAGGTATGGTTCGTACTAATGCCAGAAAGGGTAAAAAAGCACAACATTAACGTAAATCCCAAAAAAGAAAACGTCAATGATAGAGTAGAAGTCCGTAAAGCTTTTTTCTGCGCCTTTAACGCATTTCCAGCCAATTCGCCCTCCGCTCCAAACAGAATAGATAAAATGCGTGAACTTTTTTTCTTTCTAAGCTGCAATTCCCCGCTGTTTTGTATTGCCGCAAGCGGTGTCAATTTACTCAGCTTTCTTGCAGGCAGCCATGCGGAAATAAACACTGTCAAGAAAGCAGCCAGAATTGTAATTGCAAAAATGAACGGGTGGTATGTAAAAACCGCTTCATGTCGCCCGGACATTCCGGCCGCAAGCATATTTATAAGCTGTATTACTCCAAAACTAAGCGCAATACCAATCAAACTTCCAGCTAAAATCGGCACAATGCAGAGAACCGCCGCCTCCTGCAATAAGCAAGTACGAATCTGTCCCGGCGTTGCCCCTATGCTGGAAAAAATGCCAAACTGATGAACACGGGCGTTCATAGATACCGCAAAAGAATTATGTATAATCAAAATCAAAGAAAGTGATACCAATATGAGAATCACCAGATAAAACGCTACCAACAATGGCGGTTCTGCGTCCTGCGGGTCATGTATCAAATATCTTGATAAAAGCAATTCGTGATAAGATACCGCATTATCCGGCACTTCCAGTTTTTCTGCAATCAATGGCATATCATGGTATATTGTCCTCATGTTCTGAAAATAAACATCAATCACGGTATTCTGATTATCAGATAAGTCCTCATTGATTTCAGCTTTTTCTACATTTGCAAAGTTCTGAATAACGGATATATCCTCCCCGTCAAATATTCCTGTGATACGCCCTTGCCAATCGCATTCCTCCAAAGCAATCCGTTCAATTTCATAAGACCAGAAATTGAAGAACAGGCAACATAATAAAGACAAAAACAGGGCAGATATGAACGCCGCTACAACAACGGATAAGCTGGAAGCCTTGTTCTTTTTGATAAACCCAACCGAATAATCTTTCCACATTTTGCTTACCTCCGTTTCTGGTCGCTGATAATACGCCCATCTTCTACCGTGATAATGCGGTCTGCTTCCAATGCGATTTTTTCATCATGGGTAATCAATAGAATTGTCTGCTTTAGATTGCGGTTTGACAATTTCAGCATATCTATAATTTCTTCCCCGTTTTTTCGGTCAAGGTTTCCTGTCGGCTCATCGGCAAGCAAGAGCGCCGGACGATAAATCAAAGACCGGGCAATCGCTGCCCGCTGTTGCTGCCCGCCGGATAACTGGTTGGGAAGAAAGTCCAATTTATCAACGATACCTAAAGAGTTTACAACTTGCTCAAAGTAGTCTTGATTCGGCTTCCTCTTATCCAGCATAAGCGGCATGAGGATATTTTTTCGGATAGTGAGCGTAGGAATGAGATTATAAAACTGATAAACCAATCCTACTTTTCTGCGTCTGAAAATAGCAGCTTGTGTCTGGTTCATTTTGGATATGTCGGTTTCCTCTATCACTACTTTTCCCTCTGTGGGCTTATCCACGTTGCCCAGAATATGCAGAAGTGTAGATTTTCCCGAACCGGACGCTCCTACAATCGCTACAAATTCTCCTTTTTCCACGGATAAATCAATATGGTCTAATGCCACTACCTGACTATCTCCAGAACCATAGATTTTTCTGACACCCTCACATCTTAGTATTTCCATGTCGCTTTCTCCTTTCATGGGCTGGTATTCTTCAACCCGAATATAGTATAGCAAAGAAAAGTGACATCTCAGTGACTGTACACTCTTATTTCAAAGCAAGCACCGCCAGCTTGCAGATTGCGGGCTGTAATTGTCCCATTTTGCAATTCAAAAATAGACCTGGCAAGTGCCAGACCGATTCCGATTCCGTTGCCTGTGGCACGCTTTCCACGGAAAAACCGTTCAAAAAGGTGTGGCATGTCCTCCGGGTCAAAACCTGCACCCTCGTCCCAAATTAAGATTTCTGCGTACAAGGGATTTCCTGTATAATCGCAATGAATACTCCCGCCGGGCTTAGAATGTTCCATACAGTTTTTCAAAAGATTGATAAGGGCTTCCATTGTCCATTCCAAATCGCCGGAAAATTCAATACAGCCTTTATCTGGAATCTCAACAGAGATATTTTCTTTTCGCAGCAAATCATTCAAATTTTCTGCCGCCAGATTTAGTGCTGTGTAAATATCTACCCTTGTATCGTTCAATGGCAAGGTTCCAGCGTCAATTTTAGAAAGCGTTAGCAAGGATTCTTCCAGACGGTTTAACCGTTTTAACTGCGTTTCAATCTGTTTTACATAATCGCCCGGAGCGGTCTTTTTCATAAGCTGCAAAGAGAGAAAAGCCGCTGTGATAGGTGTTTTGAGTTGGTGTGCGATATTCTCCAAATTTTCAGCGAATTTTTTCCTTGCAATTATCGCTGTTTCTTTTGTCTGATAAAGCATTGTAACTGTCTTATATATTTCGTCCTGTAAATGAGAAAAATCGTCCTCTTGTGTCTGTATAACCGTTCCGCCAGCTCCTAAATTGACTTGTTCCAAATAATCTGTCAATTCTGCAATTCGTTTACGGTTCCGCTTGTCTATACTCCTTGCTAAAAGAAAAAATATACAGGACACCACGAAAAAGAGTACAGATGAAAGAATAAGAATATCGAATTGAAGCCCTTTACAAAATTCAGAAACACTGTACCCATACTGTGAAAGGAAATTGTTCCCGTTTACCTCCTGTTCTGTGAGGGAATGATATTCTTTTAAGGCAGAAAGTACCTGCTGCTCCGCTTTAGGGTCGGTTTCCATGAGGATTTCACAAAATGCTGAAATATGTTCAAAAGTTGCCTGCTGATAGGAATGAATCCAGAACGCCGATATACAGACCGTACAAAGGAAAATAAATCCTATCGAAAATGCAAGCATTACTTTTTTCCTTTTTCTTTCGTTCATACGCTGTCCTCCATGCGGTAGCCAAAACTGCGGATTGTTTTCAGACAAGGCGGATTGTGCAGTTTTTCTCTCAACCGTTTCATAGTAACTGTCAAAGTATTATCATTCACATAATTTCCATTGCTGTCCCAAATCTGTTCTAATAGTTGTTCCCTTGTAATGGTCTTTCCTTTATTTTCCATTAGCAACAAAAGCAACTGATATTCTGGTTGACTTACCTGGATTTCTTCCTGTTCATAGTAAACTGCCATTTTTTCTTTATCCAATGTCAAATTATCGCAGAACAGCTTTGTTCCTTTTGGCTTTCCTGCCCTGCGCAATAGAGCAAGTATACGGGAATAGAGGATTGCAAGTTCAAAGGGCTTCACAACATAGTCATCTGTGCCATTCTGAAAACCAGCGATAATATCATGCGAATCGCCACGGACAGTCAAAAAGATAATGGGTAAATCCGTCCATTTTTCACGCACCCAACGGCATAATTCATTTCCCTGTCCGTCCGGCATATTCCAGTCCAATAAAAGGATAGAGGGAAGATGGCTCCCCAATGCTTTTCTAATATCGTTTATTGTTTCAAAAATTGTCACTTTACAATTTTGCTGTTCAAGGTAATCTTTGACAGACTGTGCAATCACTGTATCATCTTCCGCATAATATACATCAATCATGTTCGCTTTCTCCTTGTACAATAGCCTTTTTTCTTCCGTCCAGCGGTTTTTCTGCATCTTAAGGAATAAGCCAAACAGTTCCTTTCTTTTCGGCTCCCGCAATTCGCCCCGCAGAGCAATAGTAATTTATCATTCGCGGGGAAACGCCCCACTTTTCACTTGCTTCTTTGAGCGTTAAATAATTCATTGTCTACCTCCCGTTTTCTACACATTATATTTCGATAGAACGAAATATGCAAGACATAAAAAGAATAGGACGCGGAAAGCCAGTAATGACCTCCCGCGCCCTGTTTTTTGTGGGTGCTGATGTTGAAATGTTACGCAGTAGAACGCCATTTTAAGGGGAAAAGGTATTCTGTATCGCCTAAGTGATTTTCACGCCCGGAAAGCCCTGTAAATCAAGGCTGTTTTCGCCCCTATTGCGTAACAAGGGCGCGTCGTTTCCTCATGCGCTCCGCTGCCTGTCTTTTTGTGATACGCTTCCGGCAGTCCGGGCAGTATTTGACACTGTTTGATGTTGAAGCAAAGGACGCGCCGCATACGGTACAACGCTTTTTATCCCCGGTCTTAAAAAGCTCGGCATATAAGAGCTTATCAAGGGGAAGTACGGCAATCTGAAACCATTTGCACAAGAGGGAATAAGAGATAAGCTGCGGGCATACGCACTCGTCCCCGTCGTCAAGCAAGATACAGTGTCCGTTATCGCAGTTGCAGCACTCCCGGCGCACAAGGGAATTGACTTTCCGGCTCTGGGGCGGCGAAAGCCGCTTAATCATGCTCATACTTCCTCTGCGGCATAAATGGCAAGCTCCGCATATTCTTCCTCGGTCAGCGCGTCCACTTTGGAAAGGGTGCGCTGCGCGAATTGCTTCATATCCTCGTCCATATAGGGCAGCGCGGCGTTGATGTTCTCCGCAAGCTGCGCCTTGCTCCCCTCATGGTAAATGCTCAAAAGGTTTGTTTCCTCAACGGTCAGTCTAATCATGCTCATACCTCCATTTCGTGATTTTTCGATTTTGCCGCCGCCTTTTTCGGGGCGGTCTGTGCTGTCTCTGTTTTAAGCTGCGCCCGGAGAGAGGGGCGGGGCTTCTTTATGCCTCTGTCCCGGTTCTCGTCCTTGCCTATCAGCGCATACACGCCATGCCTGCCCTCCATAGCGGAAAAGGAAAGGCTCTTATACGGCAGCATGGAAAACAGGCGGTCCATGTCCTTATCCGTTGCAAGCCGGAGAAAATACGGGGAAAGCTCTGCGGAAAAATGGCTTTTGTCCAGGCTGTTCGGCTTGTCGAATTTCTTCATTTCCTCCACCACGCGGCGGGCTTCCATTTCAATCCGGCTGTCATGCAGCGCGGCAATATGCTCCTTGAAATCCCCCGGCCTGTGCTGCTCCCGGCTGTGCCGCTGCTCCCACAAGAGGGCTTTTAAGGCTTCTGGGTCGTTGGGCTGTGCTTCAAAGCGTTCAAACTTCCCAAGCTGCGGGTCGGGGTTCCCGTCGAAATACTGTCCGGCGGGGATATGCCGCTCCCCATGCTCATAAAGCAGCGTATAGTTATCGGCGGGTATGGATTTTCCGGCTACCTCCCGGAAATGCTGCGGATAGTCAAGCTCATAGAGGTTTCCTTTGAGCTTCCCGCGCTCTGTGCCTGTCAGCTCCACCGCATAGGCAAGGATTTTGTCGCTTGTCTGTTCGCCGTAGAATCTCCATGTGTTGTGCTGCCTTGTGTCCTTTAGGAAAACGTCGCGTTCCCGGACGCAGCACGTCCCGGACGGGCGGGAGAACCACAAGAGCCGTTTATCCTCGGCGGCGGGCCTTGCCGCCGCTTCCCGTAAAATCCGTTTGTCTATATCAAAGTCGCTCTGATAAAAAGCGGTGTTCTGCTTCATAATCGCTTCAAGGGAAGCGATAACGTCCACATCTTCAAATTTTTTCAATTTCTCCAATCGTTCAGCTCCTTTCCAAGTCCTGCGACTTCTGCTTTGCGGGTTTCTTCTGCGCCTTTTCCTTATCTGCCCTAAGCTGCGCCCGGATAGAGGGCTTTTTTTCCGGTTTCGCTGTTTTGCCGCGCTCCTTATCGGCTTTGACGGCATTAGCCAGGTCAACAAGGGAAATGGTTTCTCCCGCCTTGACCTTTGCTTCCAGTTCGTCAACGGTGGGGGTATTATTGATAACGCCGTCAATCATGTTGTAATTCTGCTCGGTGGTCTGCTCGGCAGCTTTCAGAGGATTGTCCCGCTGCGCCTGTTCTGCGGCTATGGCAAACGCCCGCGTCCCGTTCCCCATAATCAGATATTTCCCGTCGTCGGATTGATGATGAAAGCCATATCCGGCGGCT
>PPYE01276430.1_pt1 | contig 21391 bp, 23 predicted proteins | sample 1559881 | NCBI WGS metagenome assembly PPYE01 (sample SAMN08240022, study PRJNA423297) | Human gut metagenome, whole genome shotgun sequencing project.
GTGGTCGAGCAAGGCGGCGTGGAACAGATCTTCTATTCACCGCAGGACGACTACACCAAGCGTTTGCTGGGTGCCGTACCGCGCATCGGGCAAAAGCTCATCGTGCGTGACGGCAATGGCAAGGTCATCGAGCGTGAAAAGGATTGGCGTGAACAGCCGGTCGCGGTCGAGGCCAAGGGGCTGACCATCACGTATCCGGGCCATCTCATGCAGCCCGATTTCAAGGCCGTGGATGGCATCGACTTCACCATCCACCGTTCCGAGGTGCTGGGACTGGTAGGCGAATCCGGTTCCGGCAAATCCACCACGGGCCGTGCCATCGCAGGCCTGCAGAAGGTTTCCGGCGGTTCGCTCAACGTGCTCGGCGTCGAAATGAACGGCGTGAAGGAACGTGACTTCAAGCCCAAGCGCGCCGACATCGGCTTCGTGTTCCAGGATCCCGGCAGCTCGTTCAACCCGCTGATGACCATCGCGGAGAACGTGGCCGAACCGCTGATCGTGCACGGGAAATACTCCTCCGTGGCTGACGCACGGCATTATGTGGGCGATCTGCTGGAAATGGTCCAGCTGCCACGCGCATACATGAACCGCTTCCCCCATGAGCTGTCCGGCGGCCAGCGTCAGCGCGCCTCCCTGGCGCGTGCGCTCGCGTTGAAGCCGAGCCTGCTCATCGCCGACGAGCCGACCTCCGCATTGGATGTGTCGGTGCAGGCGAAGGTGTTGGAACTGTTCAAGAAACTACAGGTCGAAATCGGTTTCGCTTGCCTGTTCATCACTCACGATCTTGCGGTGGTAGATATGCTTGCCGATCGCATCATGGTGATGCACAAGGGCAAGATTGTCGAACATGGCGATGCCGACCAGATCATGCAACATCCGCAAAATCCGTACACGCAGAAGTTGCTGGCCTCGTTGCCGGTGCCGGATCCGCGTGAACAACGCGGGCATCGTGAGCATCTGCACGAGTTGCTCGCGGCCCAACAGTAGGGATGAGGGATTTAGGAGCATAGACGGCGATGCCTGCGACGGACCGATCGTCGCAGGCATCGCCGTCTTACGTTGGCGGGAACTTCAGTGGATCTCGCCGCTGAAGCAGAACTGCGCGTGGGCGTCGCCACCGGCCTTGTTCCTCAGATATTCACGCACATACCCCATGCGTTCAACCGTGGTGGCGGCCAATGGCCCGGGTAGCTCATCGGGGAAGAACCAGCCCACGTTGAGGCTCTCCTCATCACCGACGTACGGTTCCGTGTTACCGGCCGGATCGGGCCTGCAGATGAACAGGTGATCCATGTACATGGTGTTGTCGCCATTCGCGTAGGTGAGTATGCGGCGAGATGATTTCACCGACACCAGATCGGTGACGATCACGTCCACGCCGGTCTCCTCCTTGACTTCGCGGGCCACGGTGTCGGCCGGCTCCTCGCCGGGCTCGTTGATGCCGTACACCATGGCCCATTCGCCAGTGTCGGAACGTCGGCCCAGCAGTACGCGGCCCCGTTCGTCCTCGACGTAGCCGGACACGCCCATCAGCCATAGCAGATCGTGGCCGATCTTCCTGCGGAGTTTCAACACGAATTCAGGGGTTGCCATATCACGTTCCTTTCCTCCCCGTCGGGGAGTACGGTGGAAGACTATTGCGCCATGTCGGCCATCCAGGCCTCGACGTCATCGATCTGCTTCGGTATGCCTGCGGAGATCCATTCGGGACCATTCTCGGTCATGAGCACGTCATCCTCGATGCGGATGCCGATGCCGCGATACTCCGGCGGAATCAGCAAGTCATCCTCACGGAAATACAGGCCAGGCTCAATCGTGAAGATCATGCCCGGACGGATTTCGGCACCCTGATATGACTCGTAACGGGCTTGCGCGCAATCATGCACGTCAAGGCCGAGATGATGCGCCACGCCGCAGGCGAGCCAACGACGGTGCTGCTGACCGGCGGGGGAGAGCGACTCCTCCACGTCGACCGGCAGAATGCCCCATTCGTGCAGGCGTTCGGCGATCACACGCATGCAGGCATGATGGATGTCGGAATACGTGGCACCTGGCTTGGCCGCCTCGAAACCGGCCTGCTGGGAGTCCAGCACGGCCTGATACAGCCTCTTCTGAAAGTCGGTGAATCTACCATTGGTCGGGAACGTACGGGTGATGTCGGCGGTATACAGGCTGTTGACTTCCACGCCGGCATCGATCAGCAGCAGCTCGCCGGATGCGACGGTACCGGTGTTACGCATCCAATGCAGAATCGGAGCATGCGCGCCGGATGCGATGATGGTGTCGTAACCGACCTCGTTGCCTTCCTCGCGGGAGATTGCGTTGAACGCACCTTCCAGCATACGTTCCGAACGCGGTTTGCCCAGAGCCGCCGGCAGCCTGCGCAGGATGCTGTCGAAGCCGTGCTTGGTGGCGGCCACGGCCTTGCGCATCTCGCGCACCTCATATTCGTCCTTGCACATGCGTGCCTCGGCGGCGAATTCGTGCAGTCTGTCGTCGGCGGCGGTATTGCCGTCCGGATCGGCGAAACCGTTCGCCTTGCGAATATCCTCTACCATCTCGGTGATTTGCGGATCGGCCTCACGAATCACACGGACGCGTACTGCACCGGCCTCGGTGCCGACATCCTTGCTCAGTGCATCGGCCAGTTGCGCGATGTCGTTCGTCTCGATGCCCGTCATGGCGGTCATCTCCCGCAGACCCGCGCGCGGCCCCACCCAATATTCGCCATAGTGGGCATTCATGAAGAAGTCCTGCGTGTAATGGTTCGCGCGCGGAGCCACGAACAGTTCCGGCTCATGCGTCCTGCCGGCCTTTGCATCCGCGGAATCCGGATCGACCGGGTTCAGCACCAGCACCGCGCCGGCCTCATAGTCCTCGCCAAGACCGGTGTAATACGAGAAGGTGGTGTCCGGACGGAACGCGTAGTCGCAATCGTTGTTGCGTACCTTCGGCTGACCGGCCGGGATTACGAGGCGTTCGCCCGGGAACGCCCTGCCCAGCGCCTCAAGACGTGCCGGCGTGTACTTGGAGGATTCCAACGGTTCGATGGCCGGCTCATTGTCATCCCAACCGGTGGTCATGAACTCCTTGAACGCGTCGGAACGAGGGCGTAGGGAACGATTGTTCACACGGTCGCTCATGGCCTGATCCGGCCCCGGTGCGGACTCCCGCTCCAAAGCCTCGTATTCCTTGTCCTTATCGGTAATGACTTCGCTCATCACATCTCCTGAACAATCCAATGAATTACCGCCACCAATCCTATTACGTTTTGCGGCGTCATAACGTTCATGCGCCCACCTAGAATGGGGACGGTTTCAGTGAGTAAGCATCGACCAGCGTAAGGAAACAGCACAGCATGTCGTTTGAACATCCCAATCGCAACAACGAAAGCATGATCGACGTCGAACGTGACATCATGGGCCGTCCATCGGAACGCAATACCACCAATCTGGACCTCAGGCGCATGAAGATGATCCTCGACGTCATGGGGCATCCGGAAGAGTCCTTCCGCGTGGTCCACATCACCGGCACCAACGGCAAGGGATCCACCGCGCGCATGGTCGAGTCGATCTGCCGCGCCTACGGCATGCGCACGGGACTGTACACCTCGCCGCATCTGGAACATGTCAACGAACGCATCGCCATCGACGGACAACAGCTTTCCGACGACGACTTCGTCGACGCATGGGATCAGGTACGCGATCTGATCGCCATCGTCGACATGAAGATGGAGGAGCTCGGGAAGCCGAAAATGAGCTTCTTCGAAGTACTTACCGCCATGGCCATCTGGAAATTCGCCGACGCTCCGGTCGATGTGGCCATCGTGGAGGTCGGCATGGGCGGCCGCTGGGACGCCACCAACGTGCTCGATGCCGATGCCGCCATCATCGGTCCCATCGACATGGACCATATGGCGTGGCTGGGCGACACCGTCGAACAGATCGCCTCCGAAAAGGTCGGCATCATCAAGCCCGGCTGCACCGCCGTCATCGGGCGTCAGCCGCATGAGGAGGCCGTCATGCCGATCATCGAGAAGGCCGCCAAGGGCAACCATGCCAATCTGGTACGCGACGGCATCGAAGCGGAAGTCGTCGCCCGCGTACCGGCCGTCGGCGGCCAGATGGTCACCCTGCGCACCCCCAACGGCACATATGAGGAAGTGCCGGTCGCCAAATTCGGCGAGCATCAGGCGCATAATGCGCTCGCAGCCCTGTGCGCGGCCGAGGCGGTGATTCCGGTAAACGGCGCGCTTGACGGCGATCTGGTGGCCGAAGCGTTGAGTACGGTGAAGATTCCGGGACGCCTCGAACAGATCCGCACCTCGCCGACCATCATCCTTGACGGCGGGCACAATGTGAACGCGGCCGAGGCGCTGCGTGCCGCCATCGAGGAGAACTACGACTTCCAGCAGCTCGTCGGCGTGATCGCCATGATGGGGGACAAGCAGGTCGAAGAGTATCTCGGCGTGCTTGAACCGCTGCTGAGCCATGTAATCGTCACCGAAAACTCGTGGCGCGACCGTGTGATGCCGGCCGAAGACCTGAAGAAGATCGCGGATCAGGTGTTCGGACCGGAACGCGTCACCTGCATTCCGCAACTGCCGGATGCCATCCAGGAAGCCGTCAACATGGTCGATTCCGAAGACGAACTCGGCGTAGGCTACGGGCACGGCGTGCTTATCTGCGGCAGCTTCACCACGGCTGGAGACGCGCGCCTGATGCTGGAAGAGAAGATCAATCCGGATCTGAAGAAGCCGAAGGTCGAGCGTGTGTTCCAGGAGGCCGTGGAACCGGAGCCGCGCAAGGATCAGGATGCGGCCGAAGCGGATTTCGAATCCGATGCCAATCCGGATTTCGATGTCAATGATTTCGGCAATGTCGGTTCCGATGATGCCGATGATGCCGAAGCATAGCTAGACGCCAGGCATGGATTTATGCATCGAAAGGTTGCGGCCCGTCGTGAGGGGCCGCAACCTGTTCAGCGCAAGGATTTGGCGCGAGCCACGGTGTCTTCCACCAACACGGCCTGCGCGTCGATGATCGGTAGCTGAGGCATCGGGAACGCCTCGTTCAGTACGCTCAGTTCGGTGCATCCCAGAATCAGCGCGTCGCAGGCGCAAGGGCCGGCCGGGTCGAGCATGTCACGGAGCACGGATTCGTATCGTTCCTGATTCAGCTCTCCCGAGCCTTTCACATCATCGTAAATCAGCGAAGTGATGCGCTCCTGCAGGTCATCGGTCGGTTCCACGAAGGCATATCCGGCTTCGGTGGCCGCATGCGCATATACGCCCGATTTGCGCGACCCGGAAGTGCCGAGGAAACCGATTCGGGGGAACCGTTCCTTTGGGTAGCGTTGTGCCATGCGATTCACGGCGCCGCGCGGCATGTGCAGAATCGGTACCGGCGTCAGCCTTTGGAAATCATCATAGAAGTAGTGCGCCGTATTGCAGGTGAGCACGATGAAGCTCGCGCCCATCGCGGTGGCCTTTTCGATATCGTCGGCAATCACCGGGAACGGGTTCTCATCGGATGCCCCCACGATATACGCGGTGCGATCCGGCACGGAGGCGTCATTGAACACCACATAGTCGAGGTAATCCTGATCGCCATGTGCATGCGTGGCGTGGTTGACCAGACGGATGTAGCTCTCGGTAGCCAATGTGCCCATGCCGCCCAATACGGCGAAGAACGGTCGTTTCACTTCATCTCACCCTTTTTGGTGAAGTATTTGGCGTAGCTTTTCCTATAGATCGCGAACATATGCCTGATCATCAGCCAGCGTAGCGGATTCATATCCTTGGAATATTCCAGCGTGGTGCCCCAATCCCCGGATTCGAGCATGCGTTTGCCGGTTTCCTTGTCATCGCCTTCGGCGACATACTCAAGGAACACCGACTTCGGAATCTCCATCCACAGCTTCGAACCGCGGCCGAACAGGGTCTCGCCGTCGAACGGCGTGTCCTCGACAAGATCCTCCACGAAGTATTTGGCCAGGTTGAAACCGTTCAACGTCACGAAATAGCTGGAACGCCCCTGACGCAGATTGATCTCGAACAGCTTGTATTCGCCGTCGCGCTCATCGTACTTCATGTCGAAATTGGCGACGCCTTCATAGCCGATATCCTCGAGGAACGCCTTGATGCGACGGAACACGTTCTCGTTGTAGTCGGGCAGGATCGCCGCATAGTTGCCGGCCGCCACCGGAGACGGATCCTCCAGCAACGGATGGCCGAGGAACATCATGCGTACGCGATGATGCTGGTCCACGTACGCGTTGAGCACACGCATGCGTGAATCGTCGCCGGGAATGAAATCCTGAATCACCATTTCGGAGGTATAGCCGGCATCGTAGGCACGTCTGATGATCGTGTCGAGTTCGGCCGGGTCGTTGAAGATATAGGCCTTGCGCCGCCCTTCGAAGTCGACGTTCAGCCATTCGACGGAATTGGCCGGCTTCATCGCGACCGGATAGGGGAACGGCAGATCGCGGTATTCCCCTGCCTTCACTCCGTCGGCGGTTACGGTCTTCGTCTTCGGGTGCGGCAGATCATACCGTTCGCAGATCTGATAGAACGTGGATTTGTAGGCGAGTCGGCGTGACAGATTGATGTCGAGCGTGTTGTATACGAAATAACGACGCAGATCGTCCCCGCACTGGCTGAGCAGATTCGCATACACGTCGCCGCAGGGGATGAGCAACAGCGTGCGATCCGGATCCTCGGCCTTCATACGCCTGCCGAGGTTGAGCATGAAATCGCGGAACGTCACGAAATTGTTGAAATCATCGACGACATGCACGTTCACGATATTGCTGAACTTCGTAGGGCTGAGCTGGAAGTAGGCGTACGCCTCGGAGATGATGCCGTACTCCTCATGGAACGCCCTGGCCATGCCGTAGACGTTAATGTCGCTGCCGAGCAGAATCGGTTGGAATCGTGTCATAGTGACCTACCTTACCCCGTGCCGTGTGACGAACGGCCGTGCTATTCGCCGAGTACGCGACGCACCACGGCGCCATCGCCCTCATATGGCACCGGCTTGCCGTTGATGATATTACGGGTCTCGTCGCCTTTGCCGATGACCAGCACGATATTGAACCGGTCCGCATGCTCACGCGCGTCGGCGATGGCCTTTTCGATGGCGAGTTCGCGCGGAACGACGATCTGCGTCCGGGCCGTCGGATCGGTCACATACGACTGCATCTGACGCGCGATATCCGTGGGATCCTCGTAATTCGGGTCGTCCAATGTGAAGATGAAGGATTCCACACGGCCAAGCGCCCCCTTGACGATGCCCTCGCGTCTGTCGACGGCCTTGCCGCCGGTGGTACCGGAAACCAGCGTGATGCGTGGGCGGCGTTCGCCATAGGTCCGTACCATTTCGTCGACCAACGATTTGACGGAAAGATAGTTGTGGGCAAAATCGATGTAGACCAGCAGACCGTCTCCCGCCTTGACGCGTTCCATGCGTCCGGGCACCTGTACCCGGCACATGGCGGCGATTGACGGGTCGGATTCCGGCACGCCGGCCTCGATGGCGATGGCGACGGCTGCCGCGGCGTTCGTGACATTGAATTCACCGGACATGTCCAGCTCCATCGGCCGAAGATCCGAGCCATTGACGGAAACGATGAAACCGGCTTTGTTTTCCGGATCGACGCGGGCGATGACCTGTGCTGGGGAGGTCAGGCCCCGTGCGGCATCATGCAATGCGAACTCGGTGACCTTGACGCCCGCGTCGGCGGCATCCTGCATGAGCAGATCACGGTGATCGCAGTCGGCGCCGAGCACCAGAGAACGGCTGTTGGCGATCAACCGGCGCTTGCAACGGAAGTAGTCTTCGAAGGTGGGGTGTTCGATGTCGCTGATGTGGTCGGGGGAGATGTTGAGGAAGGCTCCCACGTCGAAGGTCAGGCATGCCGTAGAAGGCGGCGGACAGCAGGCTCATGGCCTTGTGCACGTCCTCTACGATGATGCCGATGGCTTTCGTGCGATCGGCGTATTCGGTTTCCGCCACGTATGCGGCCAGGCCTTTGCCGTCGATGCCGTCAAGGAATTCAGGCTTGAAACGGCCCTTGACGAACAGTAGCGAACCGGGCTCGACCTTGCGGGTATCGTAGGTGATCGACCCGACCGGCTCATTCGCGCCGGGCAGATCCGAAGCGTCAAGCGTCCATCGGCGGCCGTGAACGATTTCGCGAAGCAGATGATGCTCCTTCAGCACGTCGATTGCATAGGCAAGCGTGAACGTTGCAGGTTTGATCGCCATTTCCGCGGTGCTCCTTGAAGATAGTATCGTCCGGTCGCCATGAACAAATCATGAGCTCGAAGACGATGCTACTCCTACGCCACGTTCAGCAGTCGTTCCACCACACAATCATCACCTTCGTAGGCCACGTGGCTGTTGAGGTCCTTGATCCAACGCTCGTGGCCCTTGCCGATGATGAGGATCACGTCGAGACCATCGTGGGAATGCGCCTGCTCGACGGCGCTCTCGATGGCCTTCACACGATCGACGATCACCGTGGCATCCACATGGTCGTTGGTGACATGGCCGAGCATTTCGTTGCAGATGTCGATATACGGTTCGGTATCGGTGTCTTCGGCGGTGAATACGAAACGCGCGATGCGATCCTGTGCGGCCTCGACGATTTCCTGACGGCGGTCGAACGCCTTGTTGCCGGCGGAACCGGCGACGAGCGTAATCCGCGGCTTGCGCTCGCCGTAGCGCTGTTCGACGAAATCGATCAGCGCACGTACGCTGGTGTAGTTGTGCGCATAATCGACGATGGCCACGGTGTCGCCATCCGTGCCGGTGAACAGTTCCATACGTCCCGGTACATGCACCGATTCCATGGCATGCATGGCGGCCGAATCGAATGGCACACCGGCCTCATGCGCCAGTGCGACGGCGGCGAGGGCGTTCGCATAGTTGAAATCGCCAGCCAATGACAGGCTGAACTCGCCCAGATCATGACCGTTCGCGGCGATGCTGAACGCGCTGTGTTCGGCGTTCGACGGACGGGCCGTCAGCGTCGCATTCGTAGGTGCGTCATCGGTGCGCAGGGCGAAATCCGCAAGCGGGATGCCCGCGGCCTGCGCATCCTCGCGAATGAGATCGGCATGGTCGGCGTCGGCGTTGAGTACGAAGGCGCGTGCATGGTATGCCAACTGACGTTTGCAATACAGATAGTCTTCGAAGGTGGGGTGTTCGATGTCGCTGATGTGGTCGGGGGAGATGTTGAGGAAGGCTCCCACGTCGAAGGTCAGGCGGACAGCAGGCTCAGGGCCTTGCGCGCGTCGTTGACGATGAGTCCCGGAACCTCGGTGTGATCGGAGAAGTCACGTTCCGACACATAGGCGACGAGACCGCGCTCCTTGAGCCCGTCAAGGAATTCCGGCCGGAAGCGGCCCTTGCACACCAGCAGCGTGCCTTCGCGCACGGTGCGGGTGTCATAGGTGATATGCGTGAACGGCACATCGGCATTGTCGATGCCATCGGCATTCAGGCTCCAACGTTCAGGTGTGATGACCTCATCGAGCAGATGATGGGAGGACAGCAGATGCACGCCGTCGGCAAGGGACAATGACATGGGCAAATCTTTCTCTCAGCGAAAAACCAACATGATTATATAAACCGTGTGTTCTGGGAACGAGCTTTGAATCGCTTGGGAGTTTTGCGGACATCGTCGCATGCGGCATGCCGATAGAATGAAACCGTGACTGATGGGCAGGAAAGCATGACGGACAGGCGCGCGCGCTTCGAACGGCTCGCCATGCCCATCGTCGACGTGCTCTATCGGCAGGCCATGAAGCTGACCAACAATCCCGACGATGCGCAGGATCTGGTGCAGGACACCTTCGAACGCGGGTTCAAGGCCTTCGATTCCTTCAAACAGGGCACGAACTTCGCCGCGTGGATGACCACCATCGAGCGCAACGCCTACTTCAATCAGTACGCCAAGGCCAAACGCAGGCCGCAACGTGCCAACGGCTCCACCGGCGAATACGACGATTGGGATATCTACTCCGCCTCCGAACATTCGTCGGAGCAGCTGAAGTCCGCCGAACAGGAGTATCTGGACGCCTATGCGCCCGAAGAGATCATGGCCGCGTTGAACAAGCTTTCGCCGGAACGCAGGCAGGTGTTCATCGATGCGGCCATCGACGGCAAGTCATATCAGCAGGTGGCCGATGAGCAGGGCGTGAAGATCGGTACGGTGATGAGCCGTCTGAACCGTGCCCGCACGCAGCTCAAGCAGGAACTTGCGGCATATGCGAAGGAACGAGGGTATGCGGCCGGCACACGCTCCGGTGCGAAGACCGCTTCCGTCGGAAGGGGAAGATCATGAACGGTGACTCCGTCGAACGGCGCATCTCCATCACCAGCAGGAGTGCGGACGGGTCCGTAACGCATGTGACGCATACGAGCGTGCATGTCAGCATGGAAGAGCACTTCGATCCCGAAACGTGCTGTGACGAGCGTGAACGGGCGTTGATTGCGGCGATGCGCGCCTATCTGCGTCCCGAACAGGCGCCGGAGCGCCTATTGGAACGTCTTCGTGCCACGCTCGACCATTGTTGCGGTGAATAGGAAAACCCGCGGAATCGATTGCGAATCCGCGGGTTTGTTGATGCTCTGTGGCGTTATTCACGCCGGCAGGGATCAGGCGTTTGGGCGCTTGCCGTGATTGGCGGCCTTCTTACGACGATCCTTGCGCTTACGTCCGCGCATGCCCATGATTGGACTCCTTTACTTGCGATTAATAAGCCTTCGGGATTATCGCACACCGGTGCGACGTTGTGCAAATCAGGCGTTCACTGAGCGAACGCGCCGAGGAACAGCGAGGTGCTGCTGGTCTCGCCCGGCTTGATGACGATGAGATCGTTGCCGGTGTTGAATGCGTTGGCATAGGCGGTCTGCGGTTCCACCGCAACGCCTGCCGGGTGTTTGAAGGCAGGGAACTTGGTACCGGTGCACACCTGGAAGGAGGTGATGGTCTCGTCGCCTCCGACCTTGACCTTCAGACCGTCGGGACGGGTGAACACCGCGGTGACGGTACCGTCTTCGGCGTGATCGAGGTCCGTCCAGGCATCATCGAAGGGCTGTTCGGTAAGCAGCGTGTCCTTGCGCAGGTCGTACTTGGTGCCATCCACCGGTTCGGTGCCGGTCGGGATCAGGTTTTCGTTCACGGTCACATGCGTGTTGCCCGGCAGCGTCAGGCTGCACTGCGCGTTGTGGCCGTCGATCTCGTCGCCATATCCGTTCAGACCGTTGGCCAGCCATGGATGGATGGCCAGAGCCCATGGGGCGTTCGCATCGCCGTTATTATAGGCGTCGATGGTCAGATGCAGACCGTCGTCGGCGAGGCTATAGGTGGCGGTGGCCACGATGTCGAACGGATAGCCGGCCATATTGGGTGTGCGCCAGGTCAGTGCGACGGATTCCTCCGTGAGGCTTTCCAGCTTCCAATAGGAGCGGTATCCATAGCCGTGGATGGCGTTGTTGCGCGCGTGTTCGTCGATCGGCAACGTGTAGGTCTTGCCTTCGAAGGTGTATTCGCCGCCTTCGACGCGGTTCGGGAACGGGATGAGAATCTGGCCATGGCAGCAGCTCACCACGTCATCCGGGCCGAGGGAGACGATAAGGTCCTCGCCTCGGTAGGTCAGTTTGCGCAGCGTTGCGCCGAGTTCGGTGACGACCGCCTTATAGTCGCCGTGGGAGATGGAGAATTGCTGTCCGGAGCGGGCAGGCAGGTTCTTGCAGGTCATAGATCACTCCATAATGCCGCTAAACGTATCGATAACGGTTGTTACCGCTAACGGTCAAGTCTACCTTCTCTTGGAGGGTGCCATGCCCGTTCGCCGGCGTGTTGTGCATGCGACCGTCTACCGGATGAGGGATCGCCGGCGATATGGTTGTGCAATAGTCGTGTGCTCACATGAGCGCGCGCGTTATGCGAACGGCCGTGCTCTAGTATTTGGTGAGGGCTTATATGACATGAAAGGCGGCGACCCATGACCAAACGCATCGTATTGGCGGACCCTCGCGGATTCTGCGCCGGTGTGGATCGGGCGATCCTTACCGTACAGACGATTCTGAAGGCTTCGGTCCCCGTCCGCGAGGATGGCCTGCCACCGGTGTACGTGCGTCGTCAGATCGTGCATAACAAACATGTGGTCGAGGAGTTGTCGGCTCAGGGTGCGGTGTTCGTGCAGGAGCTCCGCGAAATTCCGGATGAGGCCGCTTCGGCGGGCATTCCGATTGTTTTTTCCGCGCACGGTGTGTCCCCGGCGGTCAAGGCCGAGGCCGCGGCCCGCGGCATGCATGTGATCGACGCCACCTGTCCGCTGGTGAGCAAGGTGCATCGCGAAGTGCTGCGTTTCGTTAGGGAGGGCTTCGAAATCGTCTATATCGGCCATAAGGGGCACGATGAGGCGGTCGGCGTGGTTGAGGAGGCCCCGGAGCATGTGCATCTGATCGAACATGAGGCCGACGTGGACTCGCTTGATTTCGCTGAAGACACCAAGCTGGTGCTGCTTACGCAGACCACGCTGAGCGTTGATGAGACCGCCGGTACGATTGCCGCATTGAAGTGCCGCTTCCCGTGGCTGCAGATGCCGCCGAGCTCCGATATCTGCTATGCCACGTCGAATCGTCAGGCCGCGGTCAAGTTGGTGGCCGAGCAATCGGATTGCGTGGTGATCGTCGGGTCGGCGAATTCCTCGAATTCCGTACGATTGATGGAGGTCGCGCAGGAAGGCCTGAACTCGCGCTTCGCAGCGGATGCCGTTGCTGATGCGACTGATGGCCGCGGCAGGGCGCACCGTGTCGATGATGCGGCCGAACTCGACCCGTCATGGTTCGAGGGCGTGGAGTCCGTGGGCATCTCATCGGGTGCCTCCGTACCGGACGAACTTGTCTCCGGCGTGGTCGAAACCTTACAGGGCTTCGGCTACACCGAGGTGACCACCATCGAAACCATCAAGGAGAACATGCACTTCGTGCTTCCGTCCGAGCTACGCAGGGCTCGATGACCCTTCCCTGAGGGTCACCAGGTGCCGATGGGCGCGACTACGGCGTCCAATACCGCGATGAGATCATTCGGGTTGATGCCGATGGAGAACCCTCGCTTGCCTCCGGACAGCAGAATCTCGTCATACCGCAGGGCGCTTTCGTCCAGCACGGTCCTGTGGCGCGTGCGCTGTCCCAGAGGCGAAATCCCGCCCACCACGTAGCCCGATTCTCGCATGGCGACTTTCGGATCGGCCATGGTCGCCTTCTTCGCGCCCACGGCGGCGGCCAGCGCCTTCAGATCCATATGCCCGCTGACCGGGACCACACCGACCACACGTTCCGTACCGGTGTCGGCCATCAGCGTCTTGAACACCTGGTGTTCGTCGAATCCGAGCTTGGTGGCGGCCTCAACCCCGTAGCCGTCATCCATATGATCGTTCGAATGTGCGTATTCATAGGTCGTGAATGTGACTCCGGCCTTGTCCAGCTGTACGGTCGCCGGTGTGGAACCGGTGCCTTTCTCGTGTTTTTTCTTGCCCATGGCGTCTCATCATAGGACGTTCGTACGTCCGATTCTGCCGTTTCGGTCATCCACGGGCCCGAAACCGTGCTCTGGATGACCGAAACGGCAGAATCGGACGACATTCCACGTGGGTTGGAGCAGGGCCGTATGAGGAGACATGGAGGCATGCGAAAAGGGGCTTCCACCATGAGGTGAAAGCCCCTGCGGGATTCCTAGGAACCTAACGGACTAGCCGCGACGGCTCACTCGGAGATCTCGGCGAAGTACAGCAGGGTACGCACCATGTTGCAGGTGAAGCCGTACTCGTTGTCGTACCAGGAGACGGTGCGAGCCATGGTCACGCCGTCAACGGTGTTGACGTCGGTCTGGGTCGGATCGAACACGCCACCGTGGGTGTCGCCGATGATGTCGGAGGACACGATGCCGTCTTCGTTGTAGCCGTAGAAGTCGGTGGCGGAGAAGGCGGCCTTGAATGCGGCGTTGATCTCGTCAGCGGTGACTTCCTTGTTCAGAACGGTGGTCAGCTCGGTGACGGAGCCGTCCGGAACTTGGATGCGCTGGGCATGGCCCTGCAGCTTGCCGTTCACGGACGGAACGACCTTGCCGATGGCCTTGGCGGCGCCGGTGGAGTGAGGAATGGTGTTGATGGCGGCGGCGCGGTTGTTGCGAGCCTTCGGGAAGCGCGGGCCGTCGAGGATCATCTGGGTGCCGGTGTAGGCGTGGATGGGTAGAAGCCGGTGCACTCGAGCACGAACTCGACGCCGTCGTTCTTGACCCACGGGATGTTGTTGGCATCCTTCTCGGCATAGACCTTGTATTCCTTGCCGTCGACCACGATGGAGTCTTCGGTGGAGGTGACCTCGACCGGGGTGCCATCGTCATGACGGAAGGTGCCGTGGGTGCTGTCGTACTTCAGCAGGTAGGCCAGCATGGACGGGGTGGTCAGATCGTTGATTGCAGCGACCTCAATGTCACCGGCCTGGCCGCCACGAGCCTGCAGCTCGAAGATACGGCGGAAAGCCAGACGACCGATACGACCAAAGCCGTTGATACCAATCTTAACTGTCATGTAATTCTCCCTTTAGGGTAGGCCACACATGCGCGAGGCGCAATGAAGCCATTGTTTACCAACACCGCCCACTTTAGTGCGTCACCTGTACTTAGGGCAACGTATGGCGGTCGTGTGTTTCAGAAAACGACGTCGTTTCCGTGAACGCTCACAATGAGTTTTCAAGCGCATTTGCGTTTGACTAGGATGGAAGAGACCTCCGTATCGAGCGTGCCTAGATCCCCGTCGAAGTCATGCAGCCGGGTCACCTGCGGCAGTGGAGCCTCGGCCGGAAATGTCACGATCAGTGTGCCGTGCTCCACTTCGATGCGTGCGGGCGCGCCATCCAGGAACTCGTTGCTGACGCCATTGACGCGGATATTGCTCATGGTCGCATGCTCAAGCTCGTATTTGAGCCCCGGCTCGCTGACTCCCATGGATACGTCGGAATGGGAGAACACCGAGACCATGCGGCCCGGCCGCACATCGTTAGCGGGGAAGGAAAGCACGCCGTCGCAGATTGCGGTGATGATCGTACCGTCGCCGTGCAGATAACCGCTTGCCCCGCGTTCGGCGAGCAACGCCATGAGCTGAATGTTCGAGATGGTGTGGTCGATGCGCCCCCCGAGCGCGCCGAAGATATGGAACTCCCGCGAGCCGTGGGCCCAGCCGATCTTCAGGGCCGACAGCAGGTCGGGGTCATCCTTTTGCGGAGGCAGGGTGACCGTACGGGCGCCATCCGTGGGCCGTGCGCCCTTGAGGGAATCGAAATCGCCGACGACCACATCGGCATTGATGCCGAGGGCGCGTGTATGGTCGAGTCCGCCATCGGCGGCGATGACGAAGGCGCCATCCGGAACGTGCGGGGTCTCCCGATAGTATTCCCCGGCGGCGAAGATGACGCAGGTGCGCGAATCATATGTGGTCATATCCGACAGTGTAGCCAGTCGTTGCGTCGAATACGGCGGTGGGAAGGCTATCATGGGAACGCACGTGCCCTTCGGGAGGGCCTGAGAAGTGCGACACAGCTTACGCACATACGTTTTGGTAGCCTGTTATCTAGTGTCTTCGAAGGGATTATGCAGTTATGTGTGGAATCGCCGGATTCGTCAACGATATGCCAATCGATGTCAAATGCCCGACCCTGCAGCGGATGACCGATATCATCGCTCATCGTGGTCCGGACAGTGAGGGTCACTACATCGACGAGCATGTGGCTCTGGGCCATCGTCGCCTGAGCATCATCGATCTGGGCGGAGGCCAGCAGCCGATCTACAATGAGGACGGTTCGCTGGTCATCACCTTCAACGGCGAAATCTACAATTACCAGCCGTTGCGCGACGAACTGATCGCCGCGGGCCACGCCTTCACCACCAAAAGCGACACCGAGGTGCTGCTCCATGGCTATGAGCAGTGGGGCGTCGATCTGCTGCAACGCGTCCGGGGCATGTTCACCTTCGTAATCTGGGACAAGAACAGGCGCGAACTGTTCGGCGCCCGCGACCACTTCGGCATCAAGCCCTTCTACTATGCCAAGATGAACGGCACGTTCATGTATGCCTCGGAGATCAAAAGCCTCCTGCAGCACCCGGACTTCGTCAAAGAGCTCAACGCCGAGGCGCTGAAGCCATACATGACCTTCCAGTACCCGGCAATCGGCGAGACCTTCTTCAAAGGCGTGTACAAGCTGCCGGAGGGCCATTACTTCGTCTATCGCGACGGCAAGATGAGCATTCATCGGTACTATGACGAGAATTTCCGGGAAAGCGACCAGAAGCTGGGCGAACTGGTGAATACCATCGACGATACGGTATGCGGTTCCGTCAAAGCCCATCAGATTGCCGACGTGGAGGTGGGATCCTTCCTGTCCAGCGGCGTGGACTCCAGCTATGTCGCAGCCGTGGCCCGCCCTGAACACACCTATTCCATCGGATTCGGCAAGGGCACCTACAACGAATCGCAGCAGGCCGGTGAGCTGGCCGAACTGCTCAAACTGAACAACACCGCCGAGGCGCTGACCGACGAAGAGGCATTCGCCGCGTTCCCGCGCATCCAATGGCATCTGGACGAGCCGGATTCCAATCCGAGCTGCGTGCCGCTGTACTTCCTGTCGGCTCTGGCCGCCAAGGACGTCAAGGTCGTATTGAGCGGCGAAGGCGCCGATGAGCTGTTCGCGGGCTACATCGATTACGGCGTGCATACCAAATACAAGCCCGTCAAGATGCTGACCCGCTGGTTGACCCACATGCCGGCAGGCGTGCGTCATGCAATTGCGCGTTTCTGCAAAGGCAAGACCTTCCCGGGTGCGTGGCATCTGTATGCGAACCTCGCCCCGGCCGAGGAAAGCTTCATCGGCCAGGCGCGTGTCTTCGAGGAGGCGCAGTCCGAACGGCTGCTCAAGCCCGAATACCGTAAGGCTCCGAGCGTGCAAAGCATTGTAGACAAGACCTATGCCCGCGTGAAGGGCAAGGGGTTGAGCGAGCTCAAGAAGAAGCAGTACCTCGACATGCATCAGTGGATGCCCGGCGACATCCTGCTCAAGGCCGACAAGATGACCATGGCCCATTCGCTCGAGCTGCGCGTGCCGCTGCTCGACAAGGAGCTGATGAGCGTGGCCGAACAGGTGCCCACCAAGTACCTGATCAATGACGAGAACACGAAGTTCGCGTTCCGTCAGGCCGCGGGACGTCACCTGCCCAAGGAATGGTATGACCGCGAGAAGCTCGGCTTCCCGGTGCCAATCAAAAAGTGGTTGCGCGAAGAAAAGTTCTACAAGTACGTACGTTCCGTGTTCGAACGCGACTATGTCGGCCTGTTCTTCGATCAGGCCGCCCTGCTGAAGATGATCGACGACAATTACGCCGGCAAGACGGACGATCGTCGCAAGATCTGGACGGTATACTCCTTCCTGACCTGGTACGACGTGTACTTCGTGCATGACGGCACCAAGCCGGAAGTCATCGCCATCGACTGAGCGCCATATGCGACACGCGCCGGTCCCGGGGTGTGGTATTATCTACAAGGCTTGAGAAATCAAGAAAGCGGGACATCCCCACCTGGAAGCCTTTCAGGGCCTCGGGTTCAGGCATCAGCCTTTTCGTCGGTTGCCGGCGATGCATGCGGATTGTGTATTGACGTATGGTCGTGTGGTTATCCGTGCGGGTATGGCTTGCCTTGAGTCACGAAGTTTGGAAAGACCGCCAGTCGAGGATGCTCCGCCGAACGGAACATGAGGATTGGAGTCATCATCAGCGACGAACCACGCATTAACGACGAGATTCGCGTCTCCCAGGTGCGTCTGATCGGCCCGAATGGCGAGCAGGTGGGAGTCATCGCGACTTCCGTCGCACTGAACCTGGCAAAGGAAGCGAACCTCGATCTCGTCGAGGTGGCGCCCAACGCGAAGCCTCCCGTCGCCAAACTTATCGACTACGGCAAGTTCAAGTACAACGAGAAGATCAAGGCACGTGAGGCACGTCGTAATCAGAGCACCGCGGAAATCAAGGAGATCCGCTTCCGCCTGAAGATCGACGATCACGACTTCGAAGTCAAGAAGGGCCATGTCGTGCGCTTCCTGAATGGCGGAGACAAGGTCAAGGTCACCATCATGCTGCGCGGTCGTGAACAGTCCCGACCGATTGGCGGCGTCGAGCTGCTGCAGCGTCTCGCCCAGGAAGTGGAGGAGTACGGCACCGTCGAATTCGCTCCGAAGCAGGAAGGCCGCAACATCATCATGACGCTTGCGCCGAAGGGCAAGAAGGTGCACACCCAGTCCGAGCAGCGTCGTCGTGGCGATCAGTCTCGTGCCGAACGCCAGGCTCGTCAGGCGGCCCGTCTGGCGGCCAAGCAGGAAGCCCAGGCTCAGGCGGCAGCCGAAGCCAAGGCCGCGGTGGCATCCGACAAACCGAAGACTTCCGAAACGAAGTAACAAACAAGGAGGGCAGCAATGCCGAAGATGAAAACTAATTCCGCCGCTTCCAAGCGCATCCGCGTGACCGGTTCCGGCAAGCTGATGCACGCCGGCTCCGCCATGCGCCACAACCTCGAGCATAAGTCCGCTCGTAAGCGCCGTGAACTGAAGGCCGACGGTGTTCTGGCCTCTTCCCAGAACAAGGGCATGAAGAAGCTGCTCGGTCGCTGAGCATAGCGAGAGCTGACAAGACAAGACTTAATAGAAAGCTGAGGAATCAAATATGGCACGTGTCAAGCGCGCAGTGAACGCCCACAAGAAGCGTCGCGTCGTTCTCGAGAGGGCTTCCGGTTACCGCGGACAGCGCTCCCGCCTGTATCGCAAGGCCAAGGAGCAGCTGCTTCACTCCTTTACCTACAACTTCCGCGACCGCAAGGCTCGCAAGGGCGACTTCCGCAAGCTGTGGATCCAGCGTATCAACGCCGCCGTCCGCGCTGAAGGCATCACCTACAACCGCTTCATCCAGGGCCTGCACCTCGCCGGCATTGAGCTTGATCGTCGCGCTCTGGCCGAACTGGCCGTCTCCGATCCGGAGACCTTCAAGGCCATCGTCGAGCAGGCCAAGGCCGCTCTTCCGGCTGATGTGAACGCTCCGAAGGAAGCCTGAGCCTATACGGGCCGACGTCGTATTGGCGTACATGATGACCTCCGCTCCGTTGGGCGGAGGTCTTTGCATATCAGATCGACAATAGGGCGAAGACCGAAAGGAACGACATGGATGGTTGCGAACGTCTGGTCAGGCAGTTCCTCGCGCACATTGACGTGGAACGGGGACTGTCCAAGGCCACGGTCTGCGCGTACGGTTCCGACCTGCATAAATACGTGTCCTGGCTGCATGAACAGGGTATCCATGATCTCGATGACGTGACCACACGGCATGTCGAGGAATATGTGGCCTCGCTCGACGATTCGGGGGAGAGCGCCCGCAGCAAGGCTCGTCGACTGGCCAGCATTCATGCCTTTCATCGTTTCGCCCTCAGCGAGCATGTCGTGCACGATGATGTCGCGGCACAGGTCAAGGCGCCCAAAGGCGCAAGCACCCTGCCGGACGTGCTTTCCGTCGATGAGGTGATGCGATTGATGGATTCCATCCCGCTCTCGCGGCATCACGATGGGAAACAAGGGCATGGTGATGCCGCGGCCGATGACCCGGTGATGCTACGTGACAAGGCGTTGCTCGAGTTCATGTATGCCACGGGATCGCGGGTCTCCGAAGCATGCGGCGTCGATCTGGACGACATCGATTTGGACGATAAGGTGGCGCGTCTGATGGGCAAGGGCTCCAAACAGCGTCTGGTACCGGTAGGCAGCTTCGCGTGCGAGGCTTTGCGCCGATATCTCAGATTCGGACGGCCCGCCTTGCAATCCAAGTCCAAAGGAGCAGCCGAGCACAGGGCGGTGTTCCTCAACAAGCGCGGCAAACGACTGTCCAGACAGTCGGTGTGGGAAATCATCCGAACCGCCGGTGAGCGTGCGCACATCACCAAGCCGCTGCATCCGCATACCTTGCGCCATTCCTTCGCGACGCATCTGATTCAGGGCGGTGCGGATGTGCGTACCGTACAGGAGCTGCTCGGCCATGCCAGCGTAACCACAACGCAGATCTACACGCACGTGAGTCCCGAGAATCTCATCGAGGCATACCTGACCGCGCATCCGCGTGCGCGCTGATCAACGGGCAGCGTCATTGCCGGATTGCACGACGGGTGTGCGCTAGCATGGGAGCAGTGGAACTTTGACACAAGGATGTTGGTAAGGTAATCAGTATGCCTACGGATTTGCTTGGACGTGATTATGAGACGTTTGCCGCCCCGGAACCATTGCAGCAGCATGGCCCGGCGCGGGTCATCGCCATGTGCAACCAGAAGGGTGGCGTGGGCAAGACCACCAGTTCCATCAACATCGCCGGAGCGTTGAGCCAATACGGCCGCCGTGTGCTTATCGTCGATTTCGATCCGCAGGGTGCGGCGACGGTGGGTCTGGGCATCAACGCCAATGCGGTGGAAGATACGGTGTATACCGCATTGTTCAATCCACGTATGGACGTGCATGCCGTGATTCAGCATACGGATTTCGACAACCTTGATATCATGCCGGCCAACATCGACCTTTCCGCCGCCGAAGTGCAGTTGGTCACCGAGGTCGGCCGCGAGCAGGTGCTTGCCGGCGTGCTGCGCCAGGTGAAGGACGAATATGATGTGATCATCGTCGATTGCCAGCCGTCGCTGGGTTTGCTGACGGTGAACGCGTTGACCGCCGCCGACGGCGTGATCATTCCGGTGGCTGCGGAATTTTTCGCATTGCGTGGCGTGGCCCTGCTGATGCAGTCCATAGAGAAGGTGCAGACGCGTATCAATCCGAGTCTTGAGGTGTATGGCGTGCTGGTCACGATGTTCACGCACACCCTGCACTGCGACGAGGTGTTGCAACGCATCTATGAGGCTTTTCAGGGCAAGGTGTTCCATTCATACACTGAGGTCTCGGAACAATTCGGACTGACGAATCGAGGCCGTTATGATCATGGGCAACGTTTCGGAGAGGCGCAGGCAACCTCCCCAGGTCGGCGTTTCCGTGGTGATTCTCGCACTTGGTCCTGCCGCGCGGGCGGATGACCGGAACGATCAGACCCGCGGTACGTTGTGGATGCCTTTGGTCAGACGCGTACGCCAGCCGTTCCTTGGTCAGTGGGCTCTGCCGGGTGGTGGCCTGCGTGCCGATCATTCGCTTGAGCAATCAGCCTATGCGGCACTGGAATCCACCACGTCGCTTCATCCACGCTATCTTGAGCAGCTCTATACCTTCGGCGATCCGTCCAGGTCCCATGGGGGCCT
>PPYE01047002.1_pt1 | contig 21383 bp, 19 predicted proteins | sample 1559881 | NCBI WGS metagenome assembly PPYE01 (sample SAMN08240022, study PRJNA423297) | Human gut metagenome, whole genome shotgun sequencing project.
CAATAAGCTTAATTACAGAAAGGAGTCTTATTATGGCAAAAAAACACTTTGGACGATTTTTAGCATTTGCGGCTATTGCTGGTGCGGCTGCGGCAGGAATCTCCTATTTCTTACAGTACAAATCGTTCCATAAAGAACTGGATGAAGAGTTCCACGATTTTGAAGATGATTTTGATGAATTTGAAGATACAGACGATAACAGCAGCACCGTAACACGCAATTATGTTTCCCTTACCCCTGACAGGAAGAATGAGGAAGCAACAGACGGCCGCAACGATGAAGGGTCTGATGTGACGGCAGACGAAGAAGTATCCGCTCTCTCCGGAGAGACACCTTCCGGTGAACAGGAGTCAGTTCCTGAAGAAGCCGAAGACAGAAAAGAAGCTGAAGTTTCCGTGGAGGAGGACAAAAACATCCCGGCCGATACCACCGTGACTGTTGAAGAGATGACCGAATAAGACGGAGGAACAGCACACATGATACAGAGCCTCCTTCGCTCCATGGAACTTCTGGAGCTTCTGAAAGAGACAAATCATAAATACTCCATTGCTGAGCTGTCGGAAGCCACAGGCCTTCCGCCCAGCACGATTCACAGAATCCTCCAGACGTTCTGCGAAAAGAAATATGTGATCCGCGATGAGCATGCCCATACCTACCAGTTGGGTCCCGCATTGATTTCACTTGGGCGGGCCGCTGCCAACAATGTCCGTATTCAGGAAGCCGCACTGCCGATTCTCAAGAATCTTTCCTATAATACGAGGGAAGATTCCTATCTGATTATTCAGGTGGGCGACAAAGGGCTGGTCCTGGATAAGATGGACGGGCCTAACCATCTGAAGGTTGTGGAGGAATTCGGATATGAGATGGATCTCCACTGCGGCGCGATCCGCAAAGTACTCCTGGCTTACCAGGAGCCGAAATATATCGATTATTATCTGAACAATATTCTGGACCGGCCGGAATCGTTTCCGCAAATCAGCCGCGGCGCCCTGGCTTCCGAACTGAAAACAATACGGGAGATGGGAATTGCCGTATCCCACGGTGAATATGTTCACGATGCGGTCGGAATCGGCGCTCCTATTTTCGGGATAGAAGGCAGGGTTTCCGCATCGGTCGGCATCATCGCCCCCTACTCCAGAGTGGCGGACGACACCCACCTTCATCATCTTGAGGAGCAGGTTAAACACAGCGCCGCCGAATTATCCTATTATATGGGACATACATTTCAGAAAAACTGCTGATACAGTCAAGACAGGAGAAGCCGCTTAATCAAAAGCAGATTCTCCTGTCTTTTTACGTATACAGCTGAGGGATTCTTCTCAGGAATTTGGCACTCTCCGTCCGCATCAATTCCCATGTATAGCTGCTCGAACCCGCGGAGGAGGACGAAGTCACAAGGGTGCGCTTTTCCTTCGGGGAGCAGAAGGCCCGGCCGGCCCGGTCCGTTCCTGACACGTCCCCCATTCTCAATTAAATTTTCTATTGACATCACCTATACTCTTTCCTATATACTAGACGGAGGGAGGAATTCAGATGAAAAACACACAAAACGAGAGAATTCGGGAGCTGGAAGAAAAAATATATTGTCTTGAAACCATTATCCAAAATATTCATGAAGGTATCATTCTCACCGATCGAAACTGTATTATCACCGTTTTCAATCCGGCCAAGGCAGAGATGGAACACATGGATGCCGGCAAGGCTCTGGGAGAAATCTCCTGGCTTGCCTATGAACATTCCGACTGGGAATCCTCTGAACACCGGCGCGTAATGGACAGCGGAAAAGCAATCCTTAACGCTTACAGACCCCATGCCTTTGTGGGCCAGGCTCCCGTCTATATTAATTATGATACCGTCCCTATCAAAAAAGATGGTGAAATTATCGGCGTCTACTCGATTTGCCGAACCGAATACACTCTGCGTAAACTGCTTTATGGACTATTAGAACACAAACGTCAGATTCTTGCCGATGCAGCCGCAGAAGCAGATCCAGTTAATATCGCAGAGGGAACACGATATACCTTCGCAGATATTACCGGAACTTCCCCCATCATGCGCGAAATCATAAAGGAAGCACAAGCCGTTTCAACAATGAATATGTCTATTCTAATCACAGGTGAAACCGGAGTTGGTAAAGAAGTCCTCGCGCAAAGTATACATAATCTCGGCCGGGAGCGTCATAAATTTATTGCAATCAACTGTGCTGCGATTCCGGCCGAACTCTTTGAAAGTACGCTGTTTGGCACAATAAAAGGCGCTTATACCGGAGCAGTTAATAATATCGGTTTGTTCCGCGAGGCAGGAGAAGGCACCCTCTTCCTGGACGAATTTAATTCACTGACTCCCCTGAACCAGACGAAGCTGCTTCGTGTACTTCAGGAGCGATGTGTACGCCCGGTAGGTAGTACAAAAGAATTTCCGGTGCAATGCCGACTTATCTGCGCGTCAAACGAAAACCTTCAGACTCTTTTAGACGAGGGCCGTTTAAGGCCCGATCTCTATTACAGAATCTCCGAATATTGCCTGGAGATACCGCCCCTCAGAGAACGCCCGGAAGATATCATCAGCCTCAGCCTTCTATTTGTCAAAAAATATAACAAAGAACTCGGCAGAAATATTCTGCATTTTTCCGACGAGTTGATTCATTGGATGCAAAACCGGGCCTGGTACGGCAATTCTCGCGAGCTGCAGCATGCGATTCAAAATATGATGCTGAAGGCATCGGAATTTGACGATACCCTGACCCTCGAAGACCTTCCGGTCGTTACAAGGAGAGCCCCGGCCCGCCATCAAAGTGAATCTTCGTTTCACAGGATACCGGCTGCAGAACCTGTTAAAGAGGCAGCTAAAGAACTTACTTCAGAACCGGTCTCCGGTCTGACTGAAATCTTAAAAACATATCAGAGAGAACTGCTGATCCAGACCTTGGAAAAAGAGAACTGGAATATCTCTTCCTCTGCACGTATCCTCCAAATCAGCAGACAAAATCTCCTGGCACGGATGAAACGGCTGCAAATATCATCGCCCCATAAACCCCCTTCCGCTTAGCTGTATGATAAAATAGCACTGTAACAAAATGTTACAGTGCTATTTTATTGCGTTTTATTACAGAGATGTTCCAAAACCTGATAAATCCGCGATAGATGTAGGTATTTTAATTGGCATGAAACTTGCTTTATAAAACTATATCAAAACTATTCACCCAGTATGAAAGGAGTCAAACATGTCACAAGTCAGAGACACAATACAGCATGTGACGATTGTAGGCGTCGGAACTCAGGGTTCCATGATTGCCTTCCGCAATGCCGTATACGGAAAAGAGGTCACAGGATACAGCCGTACCCGGACCTCCATTGACAAATGCCGCAGCAAAATACGCAAATGGCTGAATTATTATGTTGAGACGGGACGCTTATCCCAGGCAGAAGCCGACGCAGCCGAACAAAGAATTTCTTATGCCGAAAGTCTGGAAGACGCCTGTAAAAATGCGCAGCTTGTCGTTGAAAATGTACCGGAAAAGCTGGAAGTAAAGCAGGAAATCTTTCGGAAGCTGGATTCCTTATGCCCGCCGGATGCCCTGCTGAACTCTAATACTTCATCCCTTTTGATGAGTGATATCTGTGCCTTTGTATCTCCTGAGAGGAAGGCCCTCACTTTTTCGGTGGATCATGACGATCCAATCCGCAATGATTATCTGGAAATGATGTGGAATCCCAGTACCAGCGAGGTGACGAAACAGGCGGCCCTCTCCCACTACCGCACCCTCGGCTTCGAGCCGATCATAACGGAGCGGGAAATCAAAGGATATTCGATTAACAGAGTCTGGAGAGCCGTAAAAAAAGAGTGTCTGTACCTATGGGCCGAGGGATATATCACCCCCTTAGAATTCGACCGCGGCTGGATGATGGAATGGCATACAAACATCGGCCCCTTCCAGCTTATGGATTTGATTGGCCTGGATACTGTCTATGCAATCGAAAATTCTTATTACAGCGTAAGCCGGGATGAGAGAGACAAGCCTCCGGCAAAGCTGAAAGCCCTGATTGATTCGGGCAGGCTTGGCATGAAATCCGGCCATGGTTTTTACAGCGGCTACGATCCTGAAACGGGAAATCTGGTAACAAAATAGACTTCGGAAAGAGGAATGATTATGCTATTAACAGATACCCAGCGTGATATGCTGGATGGAAAATACGGCAAAGGCAAGGCAATGGCCGCCCGGATTCTTACCGCTGTGGGAGAAAGTTTCCGCGCTGTGCGCCTTGTGCCGGTTACACGCGTCCATGTCTCTCTGAGCGCCCAGGGCGCCGATATCTGGTTTGCCGAAAAAATGGTTCAGGCCGGAGCTGTCTGCGCCGTCGCTCCCACTGTCAATCCCGGATATTCCGTATGTTATTTCAAAAGCCGCTCTATGCTGTCTCCTGATGCCGAAGAGAACATGAAGCGGACGGAAGATGCCTACCGAAGCCTGGGCGCTTCCCTTACTTACAGCTGTACCCCTTATCTGAATGAAAATATTCCTATACGGGGGGAAATCACTGCTTTTTCAGAGACAAGTGCCACGATCTTTGTCAACTCAGTGATCGGAGCGAAGACAAACCGTGAGAGCGCCGCTACCGCCCTTTGCGCCGCCATTACGGGCTTTACGCCTGAGTATGGGATGCTCCTTGATGATAACCGGTTTGCAGATACCGCTGTTTACGTGGAAGCCGATATGAGGGACGATTTCTCCTACTCTTTGCTGGGAATGATGGGCAAAAAAATAGGCAAGGGCATACCTGTTTTTCTGAACCTCCCGGTCGATCCCACCACAGAACAGCTGATTGCCCTCGGTACCCAGCTCAATGTTTCAGGTTCATATGAGATGTTCCATATTCCCGGTATCACCCCCGGCTCCCCTACCCCGGAGGCTGCGTCGGGCTATAAGCCGCCCCGGCACACTGTCACAATCACCCAGCAGGATCTGGACGGCTTGAGGGAGGATTATGCTGCAAGTAACAAAACACCGGCCGAATTTGTAATGCTTGGCTGCCCTCATTATACTTATGAGCAGGTCTTGAAGGTTAATGAATTCATGAAAAGCCGCCTGGCTGTGATTCCCGTCTGGATCCTGACCTCCCGCCATGTCATCACTCTTGCGCGCAGCTTAGGCGTTTACGATGAATTAAAAAGAAAAAATGTGCAGATGATAGCTGATACCTGTATTGACGAGTCCCCTGTATGGGGTTTTCTATCCGGCAAAACAGGCTTGAGCGATTCTCCAAAATGCGCTTATTATATGGCATCTTTTCAGGCACATATTAATGTAATGAGTACGGAATGCTGTCTGGAGCATGCTGTCAAAGGAGGTACATAAATGGCTCGTTTCTATCCCTGTAAGACAATTTCTCCGGGGAACGCACAAGGAGAAGCCGTCATCTCCTCCGAAGAAATCCTTTTTTACTTTACCGACCCGGCAACCGGCCGGATTACAGAACACGGCCACTGCCTGGAGGGACAGAGCATTGCCGGTAAAATCCTGGTATTTCCCGGCGGAAAAGGAAGTTCTGTTGTTCAGGCTGACGGCCTTTACAAATTAGAACAAAGCGGTATGCAGCCGGCCGGCCTTATCGTTCAAAACCTCGATACGGTCCTGGTATCTGCCGCCGTAATCATGGAAATTCCCATGGTATGCGAAGTTCCTGACTCCCTCTGCCTGGCTCTTGAAAACGGCATGACGGTAAAGATTAATACAGATGAAAATACAATTGAGCTTCCAGATTAGGCCAACCGGCCAAAGATACTATTTTCTTGATTGAAAGGATGGGTATATATATGAACAGCAAACCAGCAATTAAAACCACTTTGAAGTTTATTGTCATGTCCCTCATCGGTATCCTCTATTTTTTCGTCCCTCTGGTTCCATCGGACAAAGGAAAGGGCGTTCTTCTCGTTTATTCGGTAAATATTATCAAGTCCGCTCTTTCTCCCTGGCTTTCCGCACTGGTCATGATATCAATCGGAAGCCTGATTCTTTTGTGTATCACTGCCCGGCTTACAGATAAATTCCCAACGCTGACACGCCTGTATGGGGGTGTAAAAACATACTCGATTGTTTTGTACCTGATCGGTTTTATTCTGAGCGGTATGACCATCCTGCAAATCGGACCGGAATATCTGATTGGACCGGCTGTCGGCGGACAGGGGCTGGGACTGGCCAAGACCGTGTTAGTCACTATCGTTGTTGCCGGCCTGATGGTTCCCTTTATTACGGAGTTCGGACTGCTGGAATATATCGGCGTACTGATAGAACCGCTCATGCGGCCGGTATTCAAGGTTCCCGGATACGCCGCCATTGACGCCGTCACCTCCTTTGTCGCCAATCCGACCCTGGGAATATTCTTTACAAATAAACTGTATAAAGAAAAAAAATATACAACGCGCGAAGCCGCCAGTATCTCCACCAACTTCAGTTTTATCAGCCTGGGATTTTTTGCAGTGCTGACCGCAACGGCTAATATCACGGAGCATTACGGCAAAGTGCTGATTGCCTCTTTCTTGCTGTCCTTCGTCATGGCGGCAATTGTCATCCGTCTCTTCCCTCTGAGGGGGATGCCGGATACCTTTATAGACGGAACAGAACGGGAAGGCGAAGAACGCAGAAAATTCAGCCTGTCCTTATTCCGCCATGGATATAAGGCCGCCCTAAAAAAAGCGGAAGATACGCCTGTTTCATCGGTTTTTGCAAAAGCTCTGTTGGAAGTGCTTGTTTTTGCCCAGAAAATTTCGGCCTATATAATGGCAATCTCCTCCATCACCTTTCTCCTGGTAGAATACACTTCGCTGTTTAATATTCTGGGGGTTCCATTTATACCTGTTCTGAAATTATGCCAGGTCCCCAACGCCGCAGAAATTGCCCCAGCCATGATCCTTGGGCTGGCAGAGATAGCCATCCCCGCCACATTCATATCCACACTGTCCATTTCCGTGGAAGCCGCCTTCTTCGTAATAGTCGTATCTGCGCTTCAGATTATCATGTTTTCCAACAGCGCCGTATCTATTATGGAGTCAGAAATTCCGCTGGGGATTGGTAAGCTTATCCTAATCTTTTTTATCAGGACACTGATTGCCATACCAATTGTTTCGGTCGTGATGCATATCCTGTTCTGACAATCAGGAGCTTTTTGTACTTTCCCATAAGCGAAAAAAAGTGACCAGCCGGGGAGCTGGTCACTTTAAGGAGAAGGTATTTCGTTCTTATGGGGTGTAGCAAAAACTATATAATGTATTGGGGGGGGTTACGAGTATTATAATAGCATACTCTATCAAAAAAGTGTGCACAAAGATTTTCTTTTTTCATAACTTTTTTGTACCATTTTGAATAAAACCGTTCACCCAAAGTGACAGTTCATCTGTCTGAACTGTTACTACTCAAATCCAAGCGCCTTCATTTTCGAATCAATCCGCTCTCTGCCACTGAAGGAAAAAGCCGCTTTCTGCACGGCTCCCTCGTCGGCCGTCAGAAACATGACCATTTCTTCCTTATCAATTACGGCTGTAACGGTGTACGTCTTTCCTCCAAAATCAACCTGACAGCCCGCCGTATCCACCGAACCGAACAGGGACCATGAAAGCTCTCTTGTAAGGACACAATCCTTTTTTCCCATGACCGATTCGTAAGAACCGCTTAACACTTTTGCCGGAAATGCCAGGGAAACAGGGCCATTGACATAAACCGTTCCTGCGCCCGCTTTTTTGCCGGACAGCGGCTCTTTTACATTCCCGGCCTCTCCGTACCGCCATCCTGCTATATTGAGCAGCCCTGTCATCCCTCCCTTCTCCCGTTCCCTTATTTCCTCCAGCTCCTCCATCGTAACACTCTGAAGCTGAAGGTCCCGCTCCGTGCGGACCTGGGCATCGCCGGTTCTGCTTCCGGCTGCTGCCGTCAGCATTCCTGTTCCTAATAAAAGAAGGAGGACTACAGCCAGAATCTTTTTTCCATATTTCATTTAGTTCTCCTCCCTTTCATTTCCGATTTCTGTATAGGTATCAGCTTCCTTTGCCCGGAAGCTCCGTCATCAGGCGCACCCGGTCGCCTTCCCCGATCACCCGGTCACTATCGGTGATAACCGGTTCCTCGGCCATAAGGGGGCCTTCTACGGCCGCCACCGTATCGCCGCCTGCCAGAAGCTCCACCTCCACCTTTGCCGCCTTATATTCTTCTCCCAGGATGGTCTTCTGTTTTCTCAGCACAAGACAATAATATCCGTTTACATCTTTTCTGAGAGCCTTTACCGGAATCACCTGCCTGTAGACCTCTCCGCTTCTCAGACACTCAAAATATGCCTTTTCTCCCAGTACACCATATCCTGCCGGAAGGCTCGCAGTAAAAGAACCGGTCTCCTGGCTGGTGACCAGATCCACCTGTTCGACATACGCCTGGATTCTTTCGTCGCTTCCCGCCATCCTCACCTGCAGTTCATCGCCGGTTCTCAGTATTTCATCATCCTCCCTGTCAAAGGTTCCGCGAAGCTTCAGCAACCCGGTGGACAGGACAACCCGCTCTGTTCCGGCTATGTCTTTTCCCGCCTCAATCTCCACGGTGCTGACCGTACCATCGCAGGGAGCATAAACCATGCCCTGGTTTTCCATCAGTATTCGCAGTTCTTCTTTTTCTTCCTTCAGCTCTTCCAAATCAAGCTGCTTTGCTTCAATCCTGAGCGCCGACAGCTTCTTTGCCTGCTCCGCACCGAGCGCAGCCGCATGATCCTCCTTCGCAGCATTCTGCAGCTCCATCCGTGCCGACTCTACTGCCCACTCTGCCTGTATTCTTGCATCCTCGGCCGACTCCAGGGCCTTTGCTTCCTGTGTAACGGCCGACTCATAATTCTCTTTTAAGGCCATCTTGGCGCTGTCCGCCTCGCGGCCGGCCCGATCAAAGATATCGCCCTTGTCGCTCATTTCTTCCCTGGCCCGGTCTATCTTAAGATCCCAGCTTTCCTCCTCGGAATCCAAATCTTCCTCATAACGGTCCAGCAGTTCCCGGAGTTCTTCCAACTCGTCTTCATCCGGCTCCTCCTGTTTCTCCAATTTCTCTATCTTTTTTTCCGTGTCCTTTATCTTTCTTTTTATCTCCCGGATCTGTGAATCGCGCTGCAGTTTTGCCGACTCATAGTCCGTCCGGCTCTGGTCATAATCGTTCCGGCTCTGGTTTAAAAGTTCGTCCTCCGACAGTTCGAGCCGCAATTCATAATATTCTTTGATTTTTTCCATGTTGAGATTATATTCGGCTTCCGCCTGAGCTTTCTTCCCATTCTGGCGTTCCAGTGCCTTTTCGGCCATTGCCAGGGACTGGAGCGCTGCCTCTGCCCTTGTCACTCCCGTAAAACTGTCTGAGCCGATACGCTCTCCCTCGATTTCCAGTTCCATTTTTTTGATCTCTTTTTGCAGCCTCCTCATCTTGTCTTCCAGGGATTCTGCCGAATAAGAAAACAGTGGTTCTCCGGCCTTCACGGCTGTCCCGGCCATAGCTTCGACTTTCTCTACGTTCAGTTCCTTAATCAGGGAAATTGCCTGCGTTTCTCCCGCCTCCACACTGCAGTCCCCATCCACAGTTTTCATCACGGTCCCCTGATTCGCATAGGCGATACTGACTTTTGCCGTCTCGTAAACATCAATCACCCTGGATAATATCGTAAAAAAAACCATGCATGCAAAAAAGCAGATCAGTAGGCGGCGGTACAAATTTCTTTTCATTTTTTCTTTCTCATCCATACGGCTTCCCCCGACTCCTAATCTTTTTTCGTGTTCCCTATTCCTTGATACCGGATGAGGCAATCCCCTCCTCCAGATAGGTCTGCCCGTTGAGGTACAAAAGCACCGGAGGCGCCATTGTCACCAGCCCCGCCACAAAGGCCAGGGACGCATTGTCCGCCGTCACATTCGGCAGATAAAGCGATAAAGGCCAAAGCTGCTTATTCTTTAAAAATGTCAGCGGCTGTTCCAGTGCATTCCAGTATTCAAAAAAATCCAGAAGCAGGGCTGTCATAATTCCGGGAAATCCCATCGGAACGCCAATCCTCAGGAATATCGTCCACTCGCCTCCCCCGTCTATCCGGGCCGCCTCCAGAAATGATTTCGGGATCGATTCAAAGAATTTCTCCATGATATAGACAGGAAAGGTGGAGAATATTCCAGGCAGTATAACCGCCAGATGTGTGTCCAGTATCCTGAAACGGTCCAGGACCAGATAGGATGGAACCATCATTACTTGGAACGGCATGACAAGAAGAATCAGATACAGCAGAAAAATCGTTTTTTTAAACCGGAAATCATACCTCGCAAATGCCCAGGCGGCCGGCATGCCTACCAGAAGCTGTCCTGCCAGGACGCAAAGCACCTGCAGGCATGAATTCCAAAACATAACAAAGAAGCCGGGTGAGCGTAGAAACAAATCCGCATAAGGTTTTAAAGACGGAAAATCAGGAACCAGAGCCGGAAGCACCGGCTCTCTTCCCAGTTCCAGAACAGCGAGATACCGCCGCGCCAGTTCATCCTCCGGCATAAATGACGCCGCCGCCATCAGAAGAAGCGGAAACAGGACAAAAAGCAGGCAGATAACCAGCAGGAAAGCTCCCACCAGCTTTTTCGGGGACGGCGTTTTAAAACGCCTCTGTTTTCTCACCATTATTCATCTCCTCCCGCCCTGATGACAAAGGGAATCAGAAAAATACCGATTACAATGGTTAAAAGGACTGCCGCCGCACACATTTTCTGCACGTCCAGATTTAAAAACCAGTGATTAAATAAATGCTGGAGCAGGTAAATCCTGTCGTTTGGATAAGATCCGGCCACGATATATGCCTCCCGGAATACCTTGAAGGAGTTGATCACAGCCAAAAACAGGATCATCCCTGCCGCCTTCCTCACCTGGGGAATCGTGATGTATAGAAGCTTTTGCAGCCAGCCGGCTCCATCCACCTCTGCCGCCTCGTAAAGCTCATCCGATATCCCTCCCAGCGCCGCCAGCCACAGGAGCATCTGATATCCGGTGTTTTTCCACAAATATGCGAATATAAGCACCGAAAAAGAAGCGGGGCCGTAAATCCAGTCGGTCTGAAGACCGAACAGTTCATTTATAATTCCCTGTTCGCAGAATACCATCCTCCACAGAAGAACAACTGACGCTGCCGGCACTGCGACCGGCAGGACCAGGACTGTTTTAAAAAAACTCTTTTTCCGGCTGTACTGGTAAACCAGCAGGGACAGGAAAAAGGATACCGCCATCAGAAGCGGCAGCGCTGTCCCCATAAACCGCACGGTATTCACAGCCGCCAGGCGAAATGCCTGATTGGCCAGAACACCCCGATAGACGCCAAGCCCTACAAAGTCTATTCCTCTGCTGTCAAAAAATGAGCGTCTCAGCGCATCACCGAACGGAATCATGACAAATACCAGCACCCCCAGCAGGCTGGGGGCCAGAAACAGCCAGGCCCCTGTAGTTTTTGCCGCTTTTTTACTACTCTCTCTCATTGACATAAAGCTTCATCTTGCTTTCGATCGTCTGAACCGCATTTTCTATCGTTCCCTTCCCACTCAGATAATCTCTGGAACCATCCACAATCATGTCTATAATCTGCGTTTCGACTATGGCCGGCACGCTCACGGTGCGCACAATCGCAAGAATCATATCGCGGTCTGCCTGTTTTGGCCATTCTCCCTCGAGGGCAATCCCTTCCCCGCCCATGCTCATAGAGACACTGACTGATTTCTCCATACCGCTCCACTTGTCAAGGCTGCTGCTTCTGACGGAAAACCCGTCCCTCAGTGATTCGTCCTGCACCTCTGTGCCGAATAAAACGCGGAGGAATTCTTCTGCATTCTCCTTATTTCCGGTTGATGCATTGATGCCTGCCACAACACTCGGAATATAGATTCCGCCGATTGATTCAAAACTGCTGCCGTTTATCTCCGCTGCTGATAACGGGAGCATGGCGCTGTCGATTGAATCGAGGATTTCGGCTGCTGCCGCACATCTGCCTGATGCAAGATTAAAATCACTCTGCCGGCCGAAACCGTATGGTATTACCGTATTGTTTACTTTCAGACGGTCCATGTCGGCCTGATCATAGCTTACCTGCACATTTCCCTTCTCACCGGCGCTCTTTACTCCGGTAAGCCAGCGGGTCAGTGCATCGCCGTCAACGGTTCCGTTGTCGTTAAACAATTTATTAAAACAGGTATATGCGGTCATGTTAAGGATATTTTCGTAAATATCCGGCGCGAAAAGTGTCGGTGTTTTATCGTATGCAGCCATCAGTTCCGGATCCTGGAACGCTGCGACAGCATCCTCCCCGCCATATATCACAGGCACCTTGATACGGGCCGGCATATAATAAATCTTCCCGTCTTCTCCTGTAAACCCTCCCCTTACATTGGGCAGGTAATCATCCTTATCCTTCTCAAAGAGACTGCTTAAGTCCGCCAGAATACCCTTATTTTTATATGTTTCCATCGGAAGTCCGTCCAGTATCAGGACATCGGCGCCTTTTCCATTCAAAAGCTCCGTATTGAGGGCGCGGATCACATCTTCCGTCACCTTCCCATACTCGTCCTCTACGGCAATCCTGTAATCCACCTTTATCTGAGGATTATTCTTCTGAAGGATGGCCGCTGCCTGGCGGACCGTATAGCTGTCTTTCAGGGAGTAGACCGTCAGTGTTTCAGGCGGCACCGTGTCTACCGTCTCGTCATAGTAATAGTGAATAAGCTTCATCCTGGAATTTGAGGTCGAATAAATGCCGTAAAAATCATTGTCCGTCCCCTGAAAAAATTTCATCAGGTACATATCCTGCCGTCCCATGGAATTCAGGCTTCCGTCGATTAACTGCTCCCAAAGCGTGCCGTTTCTTCCGATATGGTAAAGTCCGGTCGCATCTGCAACATAAATGCCGCCTTCCTCATCGGTAAAGACAGGCATCTGGCCTATCATCATATTGCTGCCTGAGCCATTTTCCGGCATATTATAACGCTCTGTAATCCTTCCGGTTGTGATATTATACCGTACAAGCTGCTGGTTACTCATCGTCACGTACTCATCGCCTGTCAGGCAGGCCGGAATCCTGACATCCAGTCCAGTAAAATCCTGGGCCAGTGTAACGCTCTTCTTTCCGTCAGGCAGATAGACATTCGCCTCCGAGCTTTCTGAAACCAAAATCTCTCCGCCTGGCCCAATTCCTATAAAATCGGGGATTACTCCATAACTGCGGCCTTCCTGAATTTTAAACACCTCCGGAAGCAGTTCCTGAACTGTTCCGTCTTCCTGTACCGTCCAGAGATGGAACGTGTAATTTTCCTGGTCGAATCCCCCAAAATAAAGCTTTTCATTTTGATCCATGAACATTTTTGCCGGTCTGATATTACCAAGCGGCGCTATAGCCTCGCCTTTTGTCCAGGAGGAGGCCGCATCATAGCTGTAGAATCTGTCATTCCCCTCTTCATCGGGGATAGCAAACAGCAGGCTCTTGTCCTTCTTTTGTACCACACCCACATAACCGTTCTCTGCAATTTCTTCAGGAAGCGCAATCTCTTCTTCCATGTAACGGCCTTTGGCCGCCTGACCTCCCGGCGCTCCGCTCTCCGCGGACTGGGACGCTGCTCCGGTGCCGGACTGTGTCCCGGATGATGTGCCGCTGCTGCAGGCCGTCAGTAACGACATAGCGCCCAACATGAGCGCTCCGGCCGCTGCGGTAAACATTCTTCCCCGTTTCCCGACTTGTTTTCTTTTTTTATTTATCGCGTATTGAACTATGCTGTTTTTCATAAATCTCCTCCTGATTTGGTCTGCGTATGTTATATCTTTATTTTACAATCTGATTCTCTAAAAAAACTGGAAAAAACTTCTTTTATTTTTTAGATTTTTTAGAGATTTGTGTGCTAAACTTAATGATAAGGTAAAGTTTCGAAATACAGAACACATTTTTTCACATTTAGATACAGGAACAGGATGGGAATATGAAAATATTATTGATAGAAGATGATGAAGTCTTATGTAAAACAATTCAGATGTCGCTGACGAAAGCCGGATATGACACGGAAATCTGTCATACGGGAACCGACGGCTTTCTCTATGCCTGCTCCGGCGCATATGACTGCCTGATTATCGACCGGATGCTGCCGGAAATGGACGGCCTTACTCTTTTACAGGCACTGAGAAGGCGTAAAATCCAGACACCGGCCATCTTTTCCACTGCGCTAGACGGGTTAAATGACCGGATTAACGGGCTTGACGCCGGAGCCGACGATTACATTGCAAAACCCTACGCTATAGAAGAGCTGCTGGCCAGAATACGGGCTGTCACAAGAAGGCTGGGACGTATTGAGGAAGAGTGTACCCTCACCTTTGAGGATCTCGTTTTTTTGCCGGAGCACAGAGAACTGCGGTATCAGAATGCATCTGTCTCCCTCTCCAAAAAAGAATCCTCCCTCCTGGAATATTTTTTCAGAAATCCCGGCAGGACACTGAACCGCGAAGTAATTCTGGGCTATGTCTGGGGGGCCTCCAGCGAAGTGGAGGATGGAAATCTCGACAATTACATTTACTTCCTGCGCCGGAGGCTGCGCACGCTGAATGCTCCCGTCAAAATCACTACGGTTCATGGAGTTGGCTACCGATTGGAAAAAAATAATTAAGCAGGTAAGGACGCTGCCGGAACGGCCGGCGGACGGGGGGTGGGATTGGGTATATGAGTCTTTGGTCCCGGCTTGAGGATTGTCGTGATGGGGGAATCCGGTCAGAATGAATTCCTCCGGGAAGAGGATCGGCGGGACCAACGACTCCGCCAAGGATATCGGCCCCGTCCGCTGGCCTGCGGCGGCTGAGTGTCTCACGCTTTAAGTGGTGATGGGGGGCCTTGTCGCGGCCACCAGATATTACTTGACTTGACAATCTGGGACCTGACCGGATGAACGTAGTGGCTGCGACAAGTTCCTCACCCCCTTGAGGCAAGAGGACAATCAGCCGCCGGAACGGACAGCGGACAGCGCGATAACCTGGATCTGAGTCTTTGGTCCCGCCGATCATCTTCCCGGGGGGAAGGAGGCGGAATCAATTCCGCAGGGGACATAGGAGTCCGACAGTGCTTAGCGAGGTCCTTCACGAGCTTAGCACTGCTTCGCACTCCAAAGAGCGCAAGCGGTCCCCGAAGGAATTCATTCTGACCGGATTCCCCTTTCACGACAATCTTCAAGCCGGGACCAAAGACTCATATACCAATCCTCCCGTCCGCCGGCCGTTCCGGTGGCGTCCTCATCGACTCAATCAAATCGCTATGAAAGGATAACCATGTTTAAGAAGGTACAAAAACAGTTGACAATACTCTACACTGTCCTTACCGGCAGTATACTTATCATACTTCTGGCCTTTATTTCTTACCGCAATATTTCGATCAGGGAGCAGCAGCAGGAGACTGACTTCCATAACCTCTGGTTCTCGGTCAGCTCCCGCCTGCAGTCCTACTCCTTCATCAGCGACGCTTATCTGGCGCAGATGGAAGTCACAAACCAGGCCGTTATTTATATAGAAGAGAATAGTTCGCCCCTCTTCTTCTCCGGCGCATGGACGCCTCCGACTGAGAGAGAACAGCTTATAAAAGCGGCAGTCACTGCGGCCGGACAGGAAGGTGTGGATCCCACACGCCCGCCTGTCTCGTCCTCCGCCAGCCAGACCAGCCTGCTCCGCATCCAGGGCCGCAAAGGCGATTGGTATTACGGGCGTGTTATGGTGCTGCCCACAGCGAAGGGCGCTAAAAGCCTTCTGATGCTCTCCTATATTACACCGCGATCCGTCCTGCTGCGCCAGGGTCTTTCACTCTTTGTCCTGACCGGAGCGGCCGGAATTCTCGGCATCCTGGTTATCAGCTGGTTTCTGACCGGGCGGGCGCTTCAGCCTGCAAGGGATGGAATCCGGAAGCAGAATGAATTTGTCGCAGCCGCCTCACATGAACTGCGTTCCCCTCTGGCCGTCATCCGCTCCAGTCTCTCTGCGCTGGAAAGTGAACTGCCCGGGGAAACAGGCAATCAGAATCAAACGGTCACACTGAGACAGCTCATAAAAAATTCCGACAGGGAATGCCGCAGAATGGCGAGACTAGTGGGGGATATGCTGCTTCTGGCTTCCTCCGACGCCGGAAACTGGGAACTTCACTACACACAGACTGAACCGGATACGCTTCTGATTGAAGCTTATGAAGCTTTCCTCCCGCTTTGCAGGGAAAAAAATATAAACCTCATACTGGAGCTTCCAAAGGAACCGTTCCCGCCGCTTCTTGCCGACCGGCAGAGACTGGAGCAGGTTATCACGATTCTCCTCGACAATGCCATCTCCTATACTCCGGCCGGAAAGGAAGTACGGCTGAAAATGTATAAAAAAGAAGGCAGCAGGCGGATCAGCGCCGGTTATTTCAGAACCGTAATTGAAGTTGCCGACACCGGAAAAGGGGTGCCCGATGAGATAAAGCAGAGAATTTTTGACCGTTTTTACCGGGGAGATGCCTCAAGAAAAGATAAAAAACATTTTGGACTGGGACTCAGCATTGCAAAAGAGCTGACAGAGATGCACGGCGGAACTCTGGCCGTCCACGATAATCCGGGCGGCGGCAGCCGGTTTGTTGTGACGCTTACCCTGCAGCAGGCATGATGTCTTCCCGTTTATGAGATATGCGTTTGACAAAGTAAAAATGTGCTTGTTGCGATTATTTGATATTTTGTTTGACTTACCTACTGCTCCTAACATACAATTAAATCAGAAACCGGAGGGCCAGTATTTCACCTATCTTTATAGAAAAAAGGAGGAGGTATATGAGCAACTATTATCAGGATAATTTAAATGCAAATGGACTCTACCAGGTATATCAGACCGAACTTCCAAGAATCCGGCAATATCTTCAGGCAGAAATTGACTACGTAAAAAAAGCTCTGACCGGCAATGAACACATCCTTGAAATTGGAGCAGGATACGGACGCATCATGAAGGAACTCTCTCCGGCCGCTGCCGCCGTCACAGGCATTGATATTTCAGATAATTCCGTCCAGCTCGGAAAAGAATACCTGAAAGGCTGCACCAACTGCCGTCTGCTGACAATGGACGCTCACAGTCTCACTTTTGACGGTGAGTTTGACGTGGTAATCTGCCTTCAGAACGGACTGTCGGCCGTTAAGGGGAATCCCGGCGAACTGATCCGGGGCTGCCTGAACGCACTGAAGCCGGGAGGCACAGCGTACTTCAGTACATACAGTGATAAAATCTGGGAAACCCGCCTGGACTGGTTCCGGGAACAGGCCCGTAAAGGCCTGCTAGGCGAAGTGGATGAAGAAAAAACAAAGGACGGCGTCATCATCTGCAAGGACGGCTTCCGTGCCGACACTTTCTCCAGAAAGGATTTCATCTCCCTGGGAGAGGCAACCGGGTGCCGTTATGAGGTGGTTGAGACGGATAGCTCCAGTTTGTTTTTGATTATTTTTAAACATTGAGGTGGATGCGGGCGGGACGGCCGGAGGACATAATGGCAGAACGATAACCTGCACGCTCTGCGCACAGGTCACCGCCATCAATATAAATAGCAGTCCGATGCATACCAGATGGCATGTACCGGACTGCTGTTTTTACTGCAAATCAGTAAGAACATCCTCCCCATCCTTTAATGTCTTATCATATTTCTTATGATTAAATATCAGAATCGCGCAGCTGATTGTCGTTCCAAGCATAATGATCCCCGCAAACATGCCGCCGAAATTGGCAATGATCTTAACTCCGTTAACGCCAACCGTGGCTATCATAATGTAGGCAAGCGTCATAACGATAACGCCCCAGGCGATTTTTAACCAGGCAGGGGCTTCCGGGCTGTCAGGCGTGATTCCCTGTGTGGAAATACCGGCCATTGCAGTCATATTTGAATTGCAGGCAGTGACAACCGACAGAAAGATAAGAAGCAGGAACAGCGGAATAATCACCTGTGAGAACGGCATGCTTCTCAGCATTGAATAAGGAACTGCCTCCACACCTACGTTATTATATACGCCAACCAGATCAACCGCTCCGCTAATCTGGGCAAACAGGGAGTTTCCTCCTACAAGAATCATCCACAGAGCGCTTACCATTGCACATACGCCCACATATAATCCCAGCGTCTGTTTAACTGTTCTTCCATAGGCAATCCGTCCCATGAAAGCTCCCGATGTCGGCGCCCACGCCATCCAGCTCGCCCAGTAAAAGGTGGTCCACCACTGCGGCCACTGGCTGTCGGCGGAGGCTCCTGTCAACAGGGATTTTTCAAAGAAGTTTGCAACAAATCCGCCGAAAGCCTCTGTTCCCAGATTGAATACAAATGCAGTTGCACCGAAAAACAGGAGGAAAAGAAGGAAAACAACATAGCCGTAGACATTGATGTCGGCACATAATTTAATGCCCTTCTGAAGTCCGGAAACTGCCGTAGCAATAAAGATGGCTGCGATAACAATGGCCACAATCATCCACATGGATGCATTGCTTGGTATTCCGGTCAATTCCGCAATACCGCCTGACATATTCATGATTCCCTGTCCCAGGGAACCTGCCATGCCCGCTCCGATGCAGAACAGGGTCATGGCATCGATAATTTTAGAGGTGTTTTTATTGTCCGCATATTTTCCAAGCACCGGAGCCATTTCGGAGGTGATGGAAAACGGCCTCTTTGCATTATAATACATAAAACCGAAGACAACCGCCGGAACCGTATAAATTGCGTATGGAATAAACGTCCAGTGCAAAAACATCGTCTCCATGGAAAACTTAAGCGCTTCATTGCTCATCGGAAGAATTCCTGTCAGCTCCGTGGGAGGAGCGCTCAGATGGGCAATTGGCTCCGCAGGTCCCCAGAAAAGGACGCCCGCCGCCATAGTCGTTGTAAGGGCAATCGTAAACCATGAGAATGTGGAGATTTCCGGTTTTGCATCCTCACCTCCGATTCTGACATTTCCAAATTTAGAAAATGCGGCCGCAATAGCTACGAGAACTGTGCCCACCGCGATAATACTGAAGACCCATCCTACGTTTGCAATAATCCAGTTATTGATATTATTGATCAGGTTTAAAAATGTATCTTTGCTGATAAGGCTGACAACAACAATCAGCAGCAGCAATATAAACGGCGGGAAAAATGTCATTTTCCGCAGCTGCATGTTACCGTTCTTATTCTTTTCCATGAAACTTCCTCCTCCTTTGTTGTCTTGACCATTTCTCAGTTACTGTGAACAGTAACATTTATCTATCTGACAGAATTTTATAATCTTCCGGATGCCGGTCGGTCAGTACGGTATTAAATTCCCGTTCCTTTGCAACTCTCTCCAAGTCAATTTCCTGATATAAAATTCCTTCCTTCTCAACATCAAAAGCTGCCAGTACTTCCCCGATTGGACTGATAACCTGACTTTTGCCCGCAAAAATTTCCTCCCCGCTCTGTCCGCAGCGGTTAACCGCCGCCACATAAAGCAGATTATCAAGAGCGCGGCAGGCAAGATTTAAATCCCACCATTCTTTAAAATAATGGCTCGCCCTCCATGCAGACGGTACCAGCATCAGCTCGGCGCCGCGAAGCGCCAGAATACGGCTCGTCTCAGGAAAGCATACGTCATAACAAATTACAATACCTATCTTTCCAAGCTTTGTATTCCATACCGGATACTCGTTTCCTCTCTGGAAATAAGTCCGTTCATCCCCCACCGGGTGGGATTTGGAATAAGTTCCTTCTATCTCTCCCTCATCATTAATCAACAATGCCGTATTTTCAGCCTCACCGTTTGCTGCCGCATAAATAATCGGGGCAACCAGATAAACCGACAGCTCCGCCGCCAGTTTCCTCATAACCGTAACCGATTCGCCGTCCAATGGCTCCGCCATTTTCTTCATGGCCGGGATGTCACTTCCCAGATATCCCGTATTAAATGCTTCCGGCAGGCAAATCAGTGAAGCGCCGTTTGCAGCGGCTTCCCTGACCATCTCAGACGCCTTCCTGAGATTTGCTTCCTTATCTAAAAAAGCGAGATCCATTTGGATTAATCCCAATTTATATTTCCTCACCCTTATCCCCTTTCTGCTGTCAAAAAGACTCCCGTTTGGCGGTGAAAATGGCCCGTTTACCGACTTTTCACCGCCCGTCTGATGGCATAAATTACAATCGTAACAGTTCAGACAGCATGAACTGCTACTTGCCCCCCTGAACTTACAGATATTTATTGAAAAACTCTCCCATTGCATCCGCAAGAGCCTCAAACTTCGGATCTCCGTCGAACATCCACTCGTTATGTTTACCTTCTACATAATAAAGCTCTTTCGGTTCCTTTGCAAGGCGGTATGCCTCCTCCGCCTCTATTTTGTCATGGAGTTCATTATATCTGCCATGGCCAACAAACACGGCTTTTGGAGCCAGTTTCGGAAGCGTGGCTTCGATATTAAACCGGAGGAAAGACTCTGCGTAAACGCTGGACATTGGGGTCGGGAATTCTTCGCCTGTCGTCTGATTGGCCTTTTCTGAAACACCGCCGTCGATTCTCTTCAGCGTCTGATCAACATAGAAATCACCGCTCTCGTCAATATTCGGATAAAACTCATAGGGATGTCTCAGCACCGGATCGCCTGTTGTGGCACGTTTAATTTTATCATCCTCCAGAGCTCTCAGCATTTTATGGTACTTATCATTTCCCATTCCCATACGCATCCAGCGCACGCCGTCAACAAAGGAATTAAGTGTGGCAACCGCCTTTACCGCATCCTCTCTTGCCGTGACCTCCACACATACGGCTCCGCCTACGCCCCAGCCGATTAAACCAATTCTCTGCGGATCAATCTCAGGCTGCGCTTTCATGAAATTCACCGCTGCCGCCACATCTTCCACTTCCCTCTCCAGTGTGGTATATTTTTCTCTTCCCTCGCTGGGCTTAAATCCACGGTAATCAAAACCCATGCATACATACCCTTTCGCAGTCATCGCCCTGGAGAACAAGGCGGGATATACCATGTTAAGTCCTGTCCATCCAGAGTTTGCAATAATACACGGCCGTTTCTCCCCATCCTTATAATCATCCGGAAGATATACCGTTCCTGCCATCTTGTCACCTTCACTATAAAATACTACTTCCCTTGTTTTCATAACATATCTCTCCTTTTTGTTTAAATACTAAATTTATTCCTTGTTTTTCTCTATATCCCTGTTGCAATGTCACTATACATCTTTTTTCGGTATATTTCAACCTTTTATTATCACAATATTCCTTTTTCATCCTTTTCGCCAATTATACTCGGCTGTTTTTGTTCAATTTTACAACAAAAAGGTTCAAATATGCCTTTTTACAATTCTATTAATTTCTTTTTG
>PPYE01740289.1_pt1 | contig 21375 bp, 23 predicted proteins | sample 1559881 | NCBI WGS metagenome assembly PPYE01 (sample SAMN08240022, study PRJNA423297) | Human gut metagenome, whole genome shotgun sequencing project.
GACGGCCAGGAGCCGCCCCATCAAAAGATGGGGCCCCCGACGTGGAGCTGCCCGGAAAGGCAGCACATCGGAGGCCTCCGTATCCTCTTTAGAAGTCCGCGTTGCCCACCGTGCGGGGGTGCAGCTCCACGTCGCGGATGTTGGAAATGCCGGTGAGGTACATGACCATGCGCTCGAAGCCCAGGCCATAGCCGGCGTGGCGGCAGGAGCCGTAGCGGCGCAGATCGCAGTACCACCAGTAGTCCTTGGGATCCATGCCCAGCTCGTTGATGCGGCCCTCCAGCAGCTCCAGACGCTCCTCGCGCTGGCTGCCGCCGATGAGCTCGCCGATGCCGGGCACCAGGCAGTCGGCAGCGGCAACGGTCTTGCCGTCGTCGTTCATGCGCATGTAGAACGCCTTGATCTCCTTGGGATAGTCGGTGACGAACACAGGGCGCTTGAATACCTGCTCGGTGAGGTAGCGCTCGTGCTCGGTCTGGAGATCGCAGCCCCAGTAGACCTTGAAATCAAACTTGTCGTTGTTCTCCTCCAGGATCTTCACCGCGTCAGTGTAGCTGACACGGGCAAAGTCAGAAGAAGCCACATGCTCCAGACGCTCCTTCAATCCCTTATCCACAAAGGAGTTGAAGAAGTTCATCTCGTCGGGGCACTTGTCCATGACATAGCGGATCACATACTTGATCATGGCCTCAGCGTTGTCCATGTAGTCGTTCAGATCCGCGAACGCCATCTCCGGCTCGATCATCCAGAACTCGGCGGCGTGGCGCTGGGTGTTGGAGTTCTCCGCACGGAAGGTGGGACCGAAGGTATACACGTTGCCGAAGGCCATGGCGAAGTTCTCGCAGTTGAGCTGGCCGGACACGGTCAGGTTGGCACGCTTGCCGAAGAAGTCCTGGGTATAGTCCACGGTGCCGTCCTCGTTCTTGGGGACGTTCTCCAGATCCAGCGTGGTCACCTGGAACATCTCACCGGCGCCCTCGCAGTCGCTGGCGGTGATGATGGGGGTGTGCACGTAGACGAATCCGTTTTCCTGGAAGAACCGGTGGATGGCATAGGCCGCCGTGCTCCGCACCCGGAAGGCAGCGGAGAACAGGTTCGTCCGGGGACGCAGATGCTGGATGGTCCGCAGGAATTCCACGCTGTGGCGCTTTTTCTGCAGGGGATAGTCCGGGGCGGACACGCCCTCCACCTCGATGCGCTCTGCTTTCAGCTCCAGCGGCTGCTTGGCCTCCGGCGTCAGCACCACGGTGCCGGTGACGATCAGGGCGGCGCCTACGTTCTGGCCGGCGATCTCCTTGTAATTTTCCAGCGTACCGGCTTCCATGACCACCTGGAGGTTACGGAAGCAGGAGCCGTCGTTCAGCTCCACAAAGCCGAAATTCTTCATATCCCGGATGGTGCGGGCCCAGCCGCCCACCGTTACCGTCTGGCCGGACAGTGTCTGACTGTCGGCATAGATCGCCGCGATTTTCGTAAAGCTCATTATGATTCACCCGTTTTCTTGTTTTTCGTGGGACAGTGCGCACAATAATGAGGTATTGTACCGCATTTTTCACAGTTTTACAAGGGGGTGGGGCGTTTTTTCAGGAAATCATCTCCGCGCCCACGGTATAGCCGTCCCAGTGTCCAGCTCCGTCGGAGACGGCGGAACAGTCGGTGAACATATACGCCCCCAGACTGGAGCGCCACTTGCTGGCGTCAAAGGCCACGGCGTCGTAGCCGGGCATGGTCTCACCGGGGCCAAGGGCCGGCATGCTGAATACCACCGGCTGAGCGGACTCTTCAATCGTAAAGAGGCATCCGCCCTCCCACTGGTAAAACTGGCCCTTGCCTCCCTCCAGCGGTTCACCTGTGATATAGCCCTGTTCCACCAGCTCTTCCCAGGTGCCCTCCACCGCCGTGACGCCGTGGGATACGCCGAATCCATAGGCCACCGCAGAGCGCTCCGTATAACTTAAACTGGTACCGGACAGATCCACCCCCACCACGGAGATGTCGCTGTTGAGCCCCGCATCCACTTCCCACAGATCCTCCAGCACCTGGAGATACAGCGCGCAGAGATCATTGAACTCCTCTGTGGAAAACGCCAGGGCGGTGACCTCAGAAAATCGGACGGGCCATGTCTCCTGAAAACCGCCCCGATGCACCACCTGCACCGTCGTACCGGCCAGCGTGCCCGCCGGCAAGGCCCCATATGCCCCCGGCGCGGAGGGATCAAAGTCCTTTCCGTCCAGCGTCATATCCTGCTCTCCAAGAGGCAGGGCAAACATCCCGGTGGATCCCATCTCCGCCAGCAGCAGCGTGCCATCCTCTTCTGAGACGACCCGGCACAGCGTCGTACTTTCCTCCTGCTCCTCCGCAGGTGCTCCGGCAGAATCACCCCCGCCTCCCGCCGCGCAGGATGCCAGCAGGCAAAGGCACAGATACACGGCCAAAAACACAAAAAACCACGCTCGTTTCATGGAAAGCGCCCCCTTTCGCTTTGGTAGACGGGAAAGCGGTCCATTTGGTTCCATTTCCTGGCGGAGCCCCCTGTGGGGAGCAAAAAATTTTGTGGTTGACAAATAAAACGCGCCGTGTAAAATAAGCATTAGATTATTTTATAAATTTTTGCTTATTCAGGAGGTGACGCCATGACCCAGCGAGAGCGGCAGCTTTTGCACTGGATCGAGGAAAACCCCATGATCTCCCAGCAGGAGCTGGCAGACAAGGCGGGCATCACGCGCTCCTCCGCAGCGGTGCACATTTCCAACCTGATGAAGAAGGGGTACATCGCCGGCAAGGGCTATATCGTCCGCACAGCCCCCTATGTGACGGTGGTGGGCGGCGTGAACATGGACATCGGCGGCACCTCCGCCGGCCCTCTGGTGGCCCAGGATTCCAACCCCGGCGCCGTGCGCATGAGCCTGGGCGGCGTGGGGCGGAACATCGCCCATAACATGAGCCTGCTGGGGCTGGACGTGCGGCTTCTGACCGTGTTCGGTGACGATCTCAACGCCCAGAAGATCGCGGCCAGCTGCACAGAGCTCGGCATCGACGCCTCCCACTCCCCCGTCATCCCCGGCGGTCGCACCTCCACCTATCTCTTTATCAACGACGAACGGGGGGACATGGCCCTGGCCGTCAGCGACATGGACATCTACCGCCACCTGACGCCCCAGGTCCTCTCCGGCCGGCAGAAGCTGCTGGCCGCCAGCCAGGTGATCGTGCTGGATACCAACATCCCCGAAGAGAGCATCCAGTATCTGGCCCGGACCGTGTCCGTCCCCATTTTCGCCGACCCGGTCTCCACCGCCAAGGCGGTGAAGCTGCGCAGCGTACTGGGGCGGCTCCACACCCTCAAGCCCAACCGGCTGGAGGCAGAGCTCCTCTCCGGCGTGCCGATCACCGACGAAACGAGCCTCCACCGGGCGGCGGACGCCCTGCTGGAAACCGGCTTGCAGCGGGTGTTCATCTCCCTGGGGGCGGACGGCGTTCTGGCCGCGGACCACACGGGGCATCTTCTTCTGCCGGTGCTGCCGGCCCGCATGACCAACACCACCGGCTGCGGCGACGCCTTCATGGCTGCCATCACCTGGGCCTATCTGCGGGGCCTCTCCCTGGAGGACACGGCCCGGGCGGGACTTGCCGCCTCCGCCATCGCCATGGAGGGTGCCGAGACCATCAACCCCGCTTTGTCGGAGGACGCGCTCCTGGCACGCGCCCGATAAACCAGCCTGCATATTAACTATTTTCATCAATATATTCTGCTTTATGGAGGAATTGACTATGCTGAACCGTTATCTGGACATTGCCCCTGAAGTGCAGCAGGCCCTGGCCGAGGGCCGCCCCGTGGTGGCTCTGGAGTCCACCATCATCTCCCACGGTATGCCCTATCCCCAGAACGTGGAGACAGCGCTGAACGTGGAGAAGATCATCCGGGAAAACGGCGCCGTGCCCGCCACCATCGCCGTGCTGGGCGGCCGCCTGAAGGCCGGCCTGAGCCCCGAGGAGATCGACTATCTGGGCCGCACCGGCACCGCCGTGGCCAAGGCCAGCCGCCGGGATCTGCCCGTTCTGGTGGCCCAGGGCCGGGACGGCGCCACCACCGTCACCACCACCATGATTATCGCCCACATGGCCGGCATCTCCGTGTTCGCCACCGGCGGCATCGGCGGCGTACACCGGGGCGCGGAGACCACCATGGATATCTCCGCCGACCTGGAGGAGCTGGCCCACACCCCCGTTATGGTCGTCTGCGCCGGCGCCAAGTCCATTCTGGATCTGGGTCTGACCCTGGAGTATCTGGAGACCCACGGTGTGCCCGTCATCGGCTACGGCACCGAGGAGCTGCCCGCTTTCTATACCCGCAAGTCCGGCTTCAAGGTGGATTACCGGCTGGATACGCCGGAGGAGCTGGCCAAGGCCTTCTATGTCAAGCAGGACATGGGCCTGGGCGGCGGCATGCTGGTGACCAACCCCATCCCCGAGGAGTTCTCCATGGACGCCGACGTCATCAACAAGGCCATCGACGAGGCCGTGGCCGAGGCCAACGCCCTGGGCATCCACGGCAAGGAGACCACGCCCTTCCTGCTGGCCAAGATCAAGGACCTCACCGGCGGCGACTCCCTGGCCAGCAACATCCAGCTGGTGTACAACAACGCCCGTCTGGCGGCCCGCACCGCCGCATGCCTCAGCGCCCTTGCGAACAAGTAAGCTTTCTGCTATACTGAACTGGCCGGTTGTCCCGGCCAGTTCTTTTTTCAGGAGGCCCCCATGGAAAACTTCCAGTATGCGCTCCAGGCGCAAAACGACTTCTTTTTTGCGGTGATCGGCTCTCCCTGGGGGTGGCTGGCCTTGTGGCTGATCGTCATCAATGTGGCCGCCTTCTGCGCCTTCGGCATCGACAAGTGGAAAGCCAAGCATCCGGGGCGGCGCCGTATCCCGGAGCGGAATCTGATGCTCAGCGCCCTGGCGGGCGGCAGCGTGGGTGCGCTTTTGGGTATGAAGGTATTTCACCACAAAACACTCCACAAGCTCTTTTCCATCGGTGTGCCCGTGATTTTGGCTGCACAGCTGGTGCTGGCTGCCGGGCTCTTCATTTATTTCACATTTCTTCGCTGAAAAAACGGGACGCATGTTGGCGTCCCGTTTTTTGTGTATAATCGGCCGGCGGCCGCACATACTACCTGCGGCGAAAGCCAAAACCATCTTGCAGGAGGATGTTTCTATGAACAAGGATTGCAAGCCTAACCAGAGCATCAAGTGCTCCGTGAGCAACTGCGCCTACCACTGCCAGGACGCCCAGTACTGCGGCCTGCCCACCATCCAGATCGGCACCCACGAGGCCAACCCCACCCAGGCCGAGTGCACCGACTGCCAGAGCTTCCGCATGAAATAACCGCCTCCGGGGGGAGTGCGCTCCCCCCGGCCCTCTCTACATATCAGCATGAGAGGAGGCGCTTGCATGAACGGCAGGTGGCTCACCCGACTGGCAGGTGCCGCCGCGGGTGCCGCAAACGGCGCGTTCGGCGGAGGCGGCGGCATGGTACTGCTGCCGGTGCTCAGCCGATGGGGCCGCCTTCCCCAGCGCAGGCTGTATGCCACCTGCGTGGCGGTGATCTTTCCGGTGTGCACTGTGTCCGCCATGGTCTATCTCGCCCGTGGCGGCGTCTCTTTGGAGACAGCGGCTCCGTATCTTGCCGGAGGACTGGCGGGCGGTTTTGTGGGCGGGAAGCTCTATGGAAAGGTCCGCGTCAGTTTTTTGCGCTGGCTCTTTGCCGCCTTTTTGCTCTACGCCGGAGGGAGGTATCTGCTGTGACGGACTGGATTCTCCCGTTTCTGTGCGCATTCGGCGCCGGCATCCTCTCCGCCTGGGGCGTAGGCGGCGGGACGCTGCTGCTTCTCATAATGACGCTGCTGCTGGGGGTGGACCAGAGGACAGCCCAGGGGGTGAACCTCCTTTTCTTTTTGCCCACCGCCGCCTCGGCCCTGATCTGCCACTGGCGATCCGGGCAGCTGGACCTTCCCACAATAAAGACGGCGGCACCCTGGGCGGTAGCAGCGGCAGCACTGGGCGCCTGGGCGGCCACCGCGGTGGATGTGGAGGTCCTGCGCCGCCCCTTCGGCGTTTACCTGCTGCTCTCCGCCGCCATGCTGCTGTGGCCCAAAAGAAAAAACAGGGAGTGAACGGTTCACTCCCTGTTTTTGTTGTTTATTGGTTCTCGGAGGAAGCCGCCTCATTGAGCACCAGCGTCACTTCCATGAGTGTTCCGTCCCGCCAGATGGTCAGAGGCATTTCATCCCCCACATGGTACTGACGCCGCGCCCGCAGCAGGTCTGCACTGGAGGAAATATCGATACCGCCGGCAGAGACCACGTAGTCTCCCTCTTCCACACCCGCAAGATCCGCGGCGGAATCCGGCGTCACGCTCTGCACCTCCACGCCCCAAAGGTCCTCACCCAGCCGGGTGCCCAGTGAGAGCACCGTGATGCCCAGCACCGGCTCCGGCAAGATCTCGCCGCAGGTCAAAAGATCGTTGACCAGGCGACGGATGGTGGCGGAGGGGATGGCAAAGCCCAGGCCCTCCACATTGGAGTACGAAGAGCTCATTTTCACGGTGTTGATGCCCACCACCTGTCCGTAGACGTTGATGAGCGGGCCGCCGGAATTGCCGGAATTGAGGGCCGCGTTGGTCTGGATCAGGTTCATGGTGCGCCCGTCCACCCACACGTCCCGGTTGATGGCGGAGACGATGCCGTCGGTCAGCGTGCCCCGTAGCTCATATCCCAGCGGATTGCCGATGGCATATACCGTGTCGCCCACGGTCAGATACTCGGAATCTCCGAACTGGGCCGCCGGAAGCCCCGTCTGCTCCACCTTCAAAACCGCCAGGTCGCTCTCGGCGTCTCCGGCTACATACCAGGCTTCGTAGGCATGGTCGTTATAGAAATAGACCGTGCAGGCGCTGCCGCCCTCCAGCACGTGATAGTTGGTAAGGATGTAGCCATCCTCGCTGAAGATCACGCCGGTCCCCACAGAGGCCTCCTGCTCTCCCAGCTGGGCGACCACTGTCACTACCGACGGGTTCACTTGCCGGTAGATCTCCTGAGCGGTCAGTGCCTCGCCATGCTCCGTCTCCACCTCCAGCACCGCCCCCTGTCCATAGGGGTAGCCGGGAATGGATATCTCCTCGGGCGTCTGATCCGTCTCCTCTTCAAAATAATATTGAAACTTATCCTGCCGCTCTTCCTGCCCGGGCCACAAAACCGCCGCCGCGGTCAGCGCGGCCACCAGGCCGCAGCAGCCCAGGAAGATCCACAGTCCCCGCCGGGAGCGGCGCCGCTCCTCCGGCAGAGGCGGGGGCATCATCCCCGGGGGCAGCGGCCGGGCATACACCTCCACCACTTCCCCCACGCAGCCTTGCCGGTAGATCTCCACCACTTCTTCCGGCTGACTGCCGCTACACTTTTCAAACTCCATGTATCCCTCATTCCGTGGCCAGGGAGAAGGTGAAGGTGGTCACCCCGTTCTCGCTGGTCACATTGATCTTTTCGTGGTGCTGTTCCAAAATGGTCTTGACGATATAGAGCCCCAATCCCACGCCGTCCTTGTCCTCGCTGCGGGACTTGTCGCTTTTGTGGAACCGCTCAAACAGCAGCGGCAGCTCCTCGGCGGAGATGGTGTCGCCCACATTGCGCACCGTCACCCGGGCCTTCCCGTCCAGGGTGGTCACGCCCAGATAGAGCGTGGAGCCCTGGCGTGCGAACTTGGTGGCGTTTTCCAGCAGATTGTAGATCACCTGGGTGATGAGGTCGTTGTCCCCCAGCACCAATATCGGCTCGTCAGGGATGTCCGCATCCACGTCCAGATGCCGGTCCGTGATCTTTTTCTCCATGGACACCAGCACCCGGCGCATGCTCTCGCACACGTCGAAATGGTTGCCGCCCTTGAGGGGATCGATGGCCTGCAGCTGACTCACATCCAGCATCCGCCGTACCAGGCGGCTCAATCGCCGGCTCTCGTCGGAGATGATCTGGAGGTACTGCCGCTCATTTTCCGGGGCGATGGTGCCGTCCAGGATGCCGTCCGTATACCCCGCGATGGTGGTCATGGGGGTCTTCAGCTCGTGGGAGATGTTGGCGATGAACTCCCGGCGCTGCCGCTCCGTCTGCTGGAGAGACTCGGCCATGGCGTTGAACGAGGCGGCCAGCTCGCCGATCTCGTCCTTGCGGCCATAGTCGTACATCCGGATGTCAAAGTCGCCCTCGGCATAGCGGCGGGTGGCCTGCACCATCTCCCGGATGGGCTGCACCTGCCGCATGGTGGTGACGGAGGAGGCCATGAAAGAGATCATCAGCACCACAAAGGCGGTCATGAAGAACAAGCCGATGAAGCCCTGCCACATGGAATCCAGCGAATCCGTGGAGGAAACGCCGTACACCACGCCCACGATCTCCTGGGTATCCGGGCTCACGGCAGGCACGCCCACCACGAACCGGTTGGTGTCATACAGCCCGTCCAGATCATCCCGGCGGGAGGTGGAGCCCTCCTCCACGATCTCCCGGGTCATGCTCTCCGGCATGGTGACCACCCGGCCCTCCAGGCTCTTGTCCGTGGTGAGCAGTACGTGGCCCTCCTTGTCGCAGATCATAAAGTGCACATCCGACACGGTGGCGGCGAAGGAGGCCAGCTGCCGGAAATCCGGGTCGCTTTGCAGCACCTCCATATCCAGATACCGCCCGTTTTCCAGATAGCTGACGGACAGCTGGCCCATGACCCGGGCCTTGGTCAAAAGCTCCTCGCTTTTCTGGCTTTTGGCATAGTTATAGCTCAGGGAAAAAAACGACGTACCCAGCAAAAACAGCGTCAGCATCACCATGCCCACGGTGAGTGACAGCTGCCGCCAGTAAAGCCCCTGGAATTGGCTGCGCAGCTTTTTCATGCCTTCGCGCCCTTTTCCGCCTGGCCGCCGCCCAGCAATTCAAATTTGTAGCCCACGCCCCAAACGGTCTTCAGGGCCCACTGGTCGGAGACGTTCTCCACTTTTTCCCGCAGCCGCTTGATGTGCACGTCCACGGTCCGGCTGTCGCCGAAGTAGTCAAAGCCCCACACCTCATCCAAAAGCTGGTTGCGGGTATAGACCCGGTTGGGCGTGGAGGCCAGATGGTACAAAAGCTCCAGTTCCTTGGGCGGCGTATCGATCTTCTTGCCGTCCACGATCAGCTCATAGGAGTCCAGATTGATGACCAGCTTGTCGAACACCAGCTTTTTCGATGTGTCATTGGGGATCTCCGTCCGCCGCAGCACCGCGTTGATGCGGGCAATGAGCTCCTTCATCTCAAAGGGCTTGACGATGTAATCATCCGCGCCCATCTCCAGGCCCTGGATGCGGTCAAAGACCTCGCTTTTGGCCGTGAGCATGATGATGGGCACTTTGCTGGTCTCCCGGATCTTGGCGCACACGCTCCACCCGTCCATGACCGGCAGCATGATGTCCAGCAGGATCAGGTCCGGCGCCTCCTTCTGGAATTCCTCAATGGCACGTCCGCCGTCGGCGGCGGTGCGCACATCGAAGCCCTCTTTCAAAAGATACATCTGGATCAGATCCGAGATATTGCGGTCGTCCTCAACCACCAGAATGTTGCGGCCCATGGCGCTCCCTCCAATTCTTACGTTTCGATGTTTCCCTTATACCGTAGCGGCAGAGCCGCCATGGTATAACGCCATGTTTTTCAGCTGCCCCGCAAGGGGCGGGAAAAACGGCTCAGATCAAATGATCATGGTCTCTTTGTGGCTATTATACCTCAGCGGAGGCGGGTATGTTGAATTTTCTGTAAATTCGCCCTCTTACGCCGCCGTCTCCGTCAAAGCGCGGCAGCGGTCCCCGCTGCTTTCGGCCTGCTGGATCAGCGACTGCATCCCCGCCGCGGTCACATTTTCCCCCAGCCATACGCAGGTGTCTTTCCGCCGGGTGCTCAGGCGCTGAAACAGCGTCTGCGCCGCGCCGGAGCCGGTCAGCCCATAAGGCGATCGGTCCAGATCCGGCGCCAGGCAGCAGTAGCCCGCCTGCTCCAGCGCTCCCCGCCCGCTCTCATCCTTCAAATACACCATGCGGGTCTTTCCGCAGGTGGCCGCGTAAAGGGCCTCGTTGCCCCGCCGGACCTGATCCAGCGGATCCTCGCCATCGGCCAGGATACCGATGGTCTGCCCCGTGGCCGCCATCCGCCGCAGCAGGGCCCCCTCCTGGTTCAAAAACTCCTCTGTGCAGTAAAACGCAGCCCGGGCGCCCTGGTCGTCCAGCGCATCCAGCACCGCCTTCACCTTCGCACCGTCAGACGCCTCCAGGCAAAGATACACGCTCTTGCCCGGGAAGGACTCCTCCGTCTCCTCCGGCACAGCGGGGACCTCCTCGTTCTGGACCTCCTTGCTCTTGACATACTGGTCGTACCTGGCCCGCATCTGGGGCACCGCCGCGTTGGCAAACTGGGTGGCCGACAGGTTGTAGCTGCTCCGCCGCAGCCACACCAGCCACCCCCGATCCTCATCGTAGACCGCGCCGGAGCCGGTCACGCTGGTGACCGAATAGCTCAGTCCGAAAAACTCCGCCACCAGGGCCGCCGGCACAAAGGCGATGCCGTTTCGCTCCACTGCGCCGGGGTAATAGGAGTTTCCGCTGGTATCCTGCGCGTAGGCCTCCCCCAGCGGGAAGTGCAGCGACTTGCCGGCAGTATACAGGACCAGCAATTGGCGGCTCTGGTTGGGGATATAGCCGATCTCCAGTTCTTTATACACATCTCCGGCAAAAATGGTACTGGGAATGTACAGATATCCGTTTTCCCAAAACGGCATGGTCTCGTCGCTGAGGGAGAGCACCGTATCATTTACCGCCAGGAAGTAGACGCTGCGCCCCGCGGCCGCGGACAGCGTGGACAATCCCAGCGCCATGCAGACCACCAGCAGCACCGCTGCCGCCCGCTGCTTCATTGCTCTCCCCCCTCCTGTTTTGCTTATAAAATCAGAGTTATTTTATCACGGTTCCGCTTCATTTGTAAAGCCGCTCAGGCCGCTCCACGCCTCCACGCTGACGCCGGTGTAGTAGTGGGTCAGGATCTCCACATAATCCGCCCCCTCCCGGGCCATGCGGTTGGCACCGTACTGGCTCATCCCCACGCCGTGGCCGAAGCCGGTGACGAAAAACACCATCTCCCCGTCCTGCACCTCCCAGGTAAAGCAGGCCGAGCGCAGTCCCAGCAGCGTGCGCATGGTGGTGCCCTTGATGGTCACGCCGCCCACGTCCACCGTCTCCACACTGCCGGAGGAGTCGGTCTTTGCGTTTTTCAGCCACCCGGACATATCTCCCGTCAGATCCGCCTCCGGATAGGAGGCGTGGATCTTTTCCCGGAACTGCTCCGGCGTGAAAGCCACGCGGCTATAATAGTTGGGGATGCTGTCGCCGTCCTCCGGGGAATCCACCGGCTGCAGGTAGGGCAGGTCATTGACCCACACCTCCCCCGCCGCGCGGGTCTGACCGGCCGAGGAGGAGTGGAACACTGCCAGGATGGGCACGCCGCCGTAGAGGATGGTCTGTCCGTCTGTGCCGCGCACCGCCTCCTCCACCTTGGTCTCATTTTCCTCCGCCGCGTCGCCCCAGTTCTCCATGGCCCGCTCCTGACTGATATAGGCCTGGCAGCAGGTGGAGTCCGTACAGATATCCGCCGTATCTCCGTGGTTGCCGCCGCTGAGGATCTTATAGGCGGTGTACGTTCTGGCGGCCACCGCCTGGGCCTTGAGCGCCTCCAGCTCGAAGGAGGCCGGCATCTCCGCCCGCACCACGCCCACCAGATAGTCTCCCAGGGTCATCTCCTCCACCGTATCTCCGTGCAGAACCCGCAGCGTCACGGAGGCATCCAGCTCTCCCGGCCGGAAGGGCTCCCGCTCCGTCTCATCCACCGGCACATCGCCGGAGAACAGTTCTTCCCCATAGGGGACGATCACTGCCAGCGGCAGTGCAAAAAGCAGCACAGCCAGCACGGCGGACACCGCCACGCTCCGGCGCAATTGCGTTCCTCGCTTCATGGACTTCCTCCTCTTTCGTTGCAATGCAGTGACTTGTCCCTCCACTCTATGCGCCCCGGCGGCGAAACATGTGCCATCGCCGATGGACAAACGGGGCGCCGCGTGCTATACTGCTGATGATTCATTCGTTTTATACTTCTCTTTATATAGGAAAGGGTCTTCGGCAATGAAAAAATACCTGCTCTATCCCACTGCGGCGCTGGTTGGCGGCGCAGCGGCCGCTGCGGTGCGCCTGGCGCAAAACCGCACCGGCTTTGAGGCCTCCACGGGCCTGCCGGTCCCGGGCAATCTCTGGGCACGCCTTCTGGTCGTCATTCTGGTACTTCTGGCCGCCGTGTTCTTCCTGCTCTCCCGCCGGCTCCCGCTGCGCGCAGATGACCCCTCCGCTGCTTTCAGCGAGGCTTTCTCCTCCACCAGTGTGGGGCTCGTGAGCGTGGCCATGGCCGGTGCTGCCCTCATCGGCGTGGCCGGCGCATGGGAAACGGCAGCGGGAATGGGCCTTTTTTCCGACGGGACCGCCGTCCCTGACCGGCTGCATATGATCCTGGGCGTCATGACCCTTCTGACCGCCGCCGCGCTCTTTCCCGCAGTGGCCGCCTGCCGCCGCTCCGGCGCCCATGAAGCCGCCGCCCCCGCTCCCCGGCAGCCCATTCAGGGCGCCTTCCTTCTGGCTCCCGTGGTCTTTTGCGTCATCCGCCTGGTGGTGACCTACCGGGAAGACTCCATCGACCCGTCTTTGAGTGCCTATTATGTGGAGCTGCTGGCCCTGGTATTTTTGACGCTCTCGTTTTACCGGCTCTCTTCCTTCGCCTTCTGCGCCGGACAGAGCCGCCGCTTCTTCCTCTACTCCATGGAGGCTGTCGTACTGTGCGCCGCTGTTTTGGCGGACCCTCTGCCCATCTATACCCGTCTGTATTTTGCCGGCAGCGCCCTGGCTCTGCTGGGCTTCGTGCTGCTGCGGCTGGATCGCATGCCCAAAAAAAGATGACTTTCGACAGCTTACCACAAATCCCGACCCAATAAAAGTTTTTTCGATGAACGATGCAAAAAGGAAACAGGGCCAGCCTGCAGGCTGGCCCTGTTTCCTATTGTTTTGGAAGATTGGATGAAAAGAAGTTTTGTCTCTTGCAAGTATTACGATACAAGAGAGTTGTTAACCAAACCAGCAGGAATTGTTACAAAAGTCTTAAATCCTATTCTTTTCCCCTGTCCGCAGGCTGGAAAAAAAATCCGACAGCACCTGACGGCACTCCTGGGCCAGAATGCCTCCCACCAGCGCCGGCCGATTGGCAAAATCCTCCATATACAAATTGGTCACGCCGCCGCAGGCCCCCATGGCCGCGTCCCGGGCACCGTACCATACCCGGGAGATCCGGGCGTTGAGGATGGCCCCGGCACACATGGGACACGGCTCCAGTGTCACATAAAGCTCACATCCGTCCAGCCGCCAGGAGCCCAGGGCCTCATTGGCCTGGGCGATGGCCTCCATCTCCGCGTGGGAGGCGATGGAGCGCTTCTCCTCCCGCCGGTTGCGGCCCCGGCCCACCACCTGGCCATCCCGCACGATCACGCAGCCCACCGGCACCTCTCCCGCCGCCGCTGCCTCCCGGGCCAGCTCCAACGCCAACTTCATATAGCGCTCCCGCTCGTCCATCATGTTTTTCCTCCGTTCTGGCATGAAACATGGCATATTTGTCCAAACTTACCGTAGAAATGAAATCAGGAGGGACTGCCATGAAATCCGTTCTCAATTCCAAAAAGCATCCCGCCGACCCGGAGCTGCTCCTGCTCAAGGCGGAGCTGCGGGCGGCCCAGGGGGAGCTATCCTTCGCCTACCGGCAATTCGATCAGGCCCTTGCCCCGGAGCTGATCGACTGCTGCATCTATGAGATCAACGCTGCCAAGGCCCGCTGCGACTACCTGATCCGCGCCATCAAGGAGCGCTGTCCCGGTGCTGCGGCCGCAGCCGTGATGGAGGAGAGCCGCGCATGGACCTGAACCAAAAAATCCTGGCCGCCCTTCTGGGCGGCTTCTTCCTCATCGCCCTGATCCGGGTATTCCGCTCGCCGCTGCGGCTGGCACTGCGGCTGCTTTTCAACACCGCCCTGGGCTTTGCGGCGCTGTGGGGCCTGCAGATGACCGCCGGCATCACAGGCTTTGCCCTGGGGCTGAACCTGTGGAACGCCCTGGTCATCGGGGTTTTGGGCCTGCCGGGCCTGGGGCTTTTGCTCCTGGTCCAGTGGGTACTCTAGTTTTGCAAAACTCGAAAGTAAGATTTCACGAGATATCGAGAGATATCAAGAGAAAACCAAAGATATACATACGCTAAATGAAATTGCTGTTGACAGATTCCGATGCCGTGTGCTATAACTAAACATGCTCCGATTTTAACGCGGAGCTCTTGATTTGTAAAGCAATGCAAATATATATGTACGGAGGAAACACCATGTCCACTTTTATGGCAAACAAGGCCAACATCGAGCGTAAGTGGTACATCCTGGACGCTGCCGGCAAGCCCCTGGGCAAGACCGCTGTCCGGGCTGCCGACCTGCTGCGCGGCAAGACCAAGCCCACCTACACTCCCCACGCCGACTGCGGCGACAACGTCATCATCATCAACGCCGGCAAGGCTGTCCTCACCGGCAACAAGGGCACCCAGAAGTTCTACCGCACCCACTCCGGTTGGGTCGGCGGCCTGAAGGAGACTCCCTACCGCATCCTGATGCAGGAGAAGCCCGAAGTTGCCATGCGTGTGGCCATCCGCGGCATGATGCCCCGGAACACCGTCTCCAAGGATTCTCTCAAGCGCCTGCATATCTACGCTGACGCGAACTATGAGCAGCAGGCCCAGAAGCCCGTCGCTCTGGACGTAGAATAAGGAGGAGTAAGAGAATGTATCAGTCTAAGAAGCCCTATCTGTATGGCACCGGCCGCCGGAAGTCCTCCGTGGCCCGCGTCCATCTGTTCCCCAATGGTACCGGCGCCATCACCATCAACGGCCGTGACATCGACGATTACTTCGGTCTGGACACCCTGAAGATGGTGGTCCGTCAGCCCCTGGAGCTGACCGGCAACACCGGCAAGATGGATATCGTTGCCACCGTCACCGGCGGCGGCGTGTCCGGCCAGGCCGGCGCTCTGCGTCATGGCATCTCCCGCGCCCTGCTGCTGGCCAGCGAGGACAACCGCGCCATCCTGAAGAAGGCCGGTTTCCTGACCCGCGATCCTCGTATGAAGGAGCGCAAGAAGTACGGCCTCAAGGCTGCCCGTCGCGCTCCGCAGTTCAGCAAGCGCTAAACTTTATCAAATTGGTTCAAAAAGCTCGGAAAACCGTTGTTTTCCGAGCTTTTTCCTTTGATGGGGTTTGATATAGTTTGATGCAACAAGACCCATTTTTACCCAATTTTTAGTGGTTACCAAGTGGTTAACCGGTCAAAAAGAGGCCAAAATGAGGGCCAAGTGGTTACCAAATAGGATAACCGAGGGCTGTTTTTCTGCTCTTAAAATGGAGATTTTATCGCCCTCTCAGAAGGTCATTTTCGTCTGGTGGGTTTGAGAAAATTTGGCCTAATTTGACTACAATAGAATAAATCTAATCGCAAAGCGCTCAGTGTTCCTGCTGGGCGCTTTTTGCATTTCCGGGGATTGATGTTCCGGGATTAGAAAAAGCCGTCACTCTTTTTAACGAAAGAAGTGGCGGCTTTTTCTATTTCCAGAACCGAACGCAATCAACAGAAACGAGGTGAAACATAATGAACACGCAAATCATCGCCGTCGCCAACCAGAAGGGCGGCGTCGGCAAAACGACCACCTGCGCCAACTTAGGGATAGGGCTGGCCCAGGCCGGAAAGAAAGTGCTGCTGGTGGATGCTGACCCCCAGGCCAGCTTGACCATCAGCCTGGGCAACCCGCAGCCGGACAAGCTGCCCTTTACCCTCTCGGACGCGATGGGCCGCATCCTGATGGACGAGCCGATCAAACCCGACGAGGGTATCCTGCACCACCCGGAGGGTGTGGACCTGATGCCCGCCGACATCCAGCTCTCCGGCATGGAGGTCAGCTTGGTGAACGCCATGAGCCGAGAGACCATCCTGCGGCAGTATCTGGACACGCTCAAAGGACAGTACCAGACTTCCGGCAGCCATGAGCGTGCCCTGGACTATTACGGGCCGGAATTGTTTCCCCAGCGGGGATGCTGTATTTATCAAAAAACGGTCCAAAGTCATTCCACGCAGGTGGATGCCGCCTGCATCCGGGAACTATGGCTTTTGGAGGATGGACGGTTTGTGGAGGTGTCCGGCGTGACTACAAAATACCGTTCGGCATAAGACGGTGAAACGGAAAATCACCGATCTGGACCGCAGCAAAATTGAGGAACAGAAAAAGGCTGTCCGCGCCGGATATGACATGGATATAATCCCGTCCGATCTGGCAACTTACGGCAACGAGGCCAAGAAGCTGTTGCAGGACCTGCAAAGCCGCAACGAGCGGATGTTCCTGGTGACGTTTCTGGTCCTGAACACAGCGGATAACCCCCGCCAGCTGGATAACAACATCTTTCAGGCGTCGAGTATCGCCCAGAAGCACAACTGCCAGCTGGTGCGGCTGGACTTCCAGCAAGAGGAAGGCTTGATGAGCAGCCTGCCGTTGGGGCTGAACCAGGTGGAAATTCAGCGTGGGCTGACTACCAGTTCCACGGCCATCTTCGTGCCGTTCACCACCCAGGAGCTGTTCCAGTCAGGCCGCGAGGCGCTGTACTACGGCATCAATGCTCTTTCCAACAACCTCATCATGGTGGATCGCAAGCTGCTGAAGAACCCCAACGGCCTGATTCTGGGCACGCCCGGTTCCGGCAAAAGTTTTTCGGCCAAGCGCGAGATTGCCAACTGTTTCCTGCTCACCAGCGATGATGTCATCATCTGTGACCCGGAGGCCGAGTACGCCCCGCTGGTGGAACGTCTGCACGGGCAGGTCATTAAGATTTCGCCCACTTCCACCAACTATATCAACCCGATGGACTTGAACCTGGACTATTCGGACGATGAAAGCCCGCTGTCCCTCAAGTCCGATTTTATTTTGTCGCTGTGCGAGCTGATTGTGGGCGGTAAGGAAGGTTTGCAGCCGGTGCAGAAAACCATCATCGACCGCTGTGTGCGGCTGGTCTACCAGAACTATCTCAACGACCCCAGGCCGGAGAATATGCCGATTCTGGAGGATTTGTACGACCTGCTGCGTGCTCAGGATGAGAAGGAGGCCCAGTACATCGCCACGGCGTTAGAAATCTACGTCACGGGTTCTTTGAATGTGTTCAATCACAGGTCCAACGTCAATGTTCATAACCGCATCGTCTGCTATGACATCAAAGAGCTGGGCAAACAGCTCAAGAAAATCGGGATGCTGGTTGTCCAGGATCAGGTCTGGAACCGTGTCACCATCAACCGGGCGGCCCACAAGTCCACCCGCTACTACATCGACGAGATGCACCTGCTCTTAAAAGAGGAACAGACCGCCGCTTATACGGTAGAGATCTGGAAGCGTTTTCGTAAATGGGGAGGAATCCCTACAGGTAAATGAATTTGTTCCGGGAAACGCTTGCGGAACAAATTTTGCCGTCCTGGCCGAGATCGGCGTGTAGGCCAGGAGTATGAACGCGGAAGAAATCGGGAAGGGGGCAGCGCCCTGATCCGAGTGGAAGGCCGGACACAAAAAGCCGGTCACACGCAACGCATAGAAACTGAACCTCCATGATTAAGGAACCACGCCTGCGCTTTACGGAGGAAGAACGGGCGGACCCGGCATTGGGAAAGCCCGTCCGCAAGGCGGAAAAGGCCGCCGCCAAAGCGGACAAGGCGCAGGCAAAAATCCCGAAAAAGCAGGTCAAACGAACCGAGGTGGACCCCAAGACCGGCAAGGTCACAACCAAGCTGGTGCTGGAGGATAAGCCCCGGCCACCCTCCAAGCTGTCCCATTCTCTGCGGGATGCGCCGGGCAATGCAGTGGCAGGCAAGATTCACCAGGAGATTCAGGAGTCAGAGGATGACAACGTGGGCGTGGAGAGCGCCCACAAGTCCGAAGAAGCCGTGGAGACAGGTGTGCATCTGGTCCAGGAGGGCTACCGCAGCCACAAGCTGAAACCCTACCGCAAGGCCGCCCAAGCCGAGCGGCAGCTGGAAAAGGCCAATATCAATGTCCTGTATCAGAAGTCGTTGCAGGACAATCCCCAGGCTGCGAGTAACCCACTGTCCCGGTGGCAGCAGAAGCAGCAGATCAAAAAGCAGTACGCCGCCGCCAAACGGGCCGCACAGTCCGGCGGGACCGCCGCTGGTGCCGCCCAGAAATCCGGCAAGGCAGCCAAAACGGTCAAAGAAAAGGCCCAGCAGGCCGGTGCCTATGTGATGCAGCACAAGAAAGGCTTCATCATGGTGCTGGCGATTTTCCTGCTGATCTGCCTGCTGCTCAACACCATGTCCTCCTGCTCCATGATGGCGCAGAGCATCGGTTCGATGATTTCCGGCACCACCTACCCTTCGGATGACCCGGAGCTGGTGGCGGTGGAAGCGGACTATGCAGCCAAGGAGGCCGCGTTGCAAGCCGAGATCGACAACATCGAGAGCAGCCATCCGGGGTATGATGAGTACCGCTATGACCTCGACATGATCGGCCACGACCCCCACGAGCTGGCGGCCTACCTGTCCGCTGTCTTGCAGGGTTACACCCGCGAGAGTGCCCAGGCCGAGTTGGAGCGCATCTTCAATGCCCAGTACCAGCTGACGCTGACCGAGGAAGTGGAGGTGCGCTACCGCACCGAGACCCGGACCGACAGTGAGGGCAACGAGTATGACGTTGAGGTGCCCTATAACTACTACATCTTATACGAGGACATCCGGCAGAAGCTCATCGCCAAAGGCGTGCCCGCCGAACAGATCGCCTTTATCCATGAGGCCAACACCGAGGTGCGCAAAAAGGAGCTGTTTTCCAAGGTCCGCACCGGCCAGGTGCGCGTCCTGCTGGGCAGCACGGCCAAGATGGGCGCAGGCACCAACGTCCAGGACCGCCTTGTGGCGCTGCATGATCTGGACTGCCCCTGGCGGCCCGGCGACCTGGCCCAGCGGAAAGGCAGAATTGAACGCCAGGGCAACCAAAACGAGACCGTCCATGTGTTCCGTTACGTCACCGAAGGGACGTTTGATGCCTACCTCTGGCAGACGGTGGAGAACAAGCAGAAATTCATTTCGCAAATCATGACCAGTAAAAGCCCGGTGCGAAGCTGCGACGATGTGGACGAAACGGCGCTTTCCTTTGCCGAGATCAAGGCCCTGTGCGCCGGGGACCCGCGCATCAAGGAACGCATGGATTTGGATGTGGACGTGTCCCGGCTGAAGCTGCTGAAGGCCGACCACCAGAGCAAGCAGTACCGGCTGGAGGACCAGCTGCTGAAAACCTTCCCGGAGGAGATCGAAAAAAATAAGGGCTTTATCGCCGGGCTGGAAGCGGATATGAAAACGCTGGCGGAACACCCGCACCCGGAGGACGGCTTTGCCGGCATGGAAGTCCGTGGCGACACCCTCACCGATAAGGAGAATGCCGGTGCGGCGCTGCTGGACGCCTGCAAGGAGGTCAAGGGGTCCGACCCGGTGCCGGTTGGCAGTTATCGGGGCTTTGCTATGTCGGTGCAGTTTGACGCTTGGAAACAGGAATATACGCTCCTGCTGAAAGGCCAGATGACCCACCGGGCAACCCTGGGCACCGACCCGCGTGGCAACCTCACTCGCATCGACAATGCACTCAGTCAGATGCCCCAGCGGCTGGAAGCGGTGAAAAACCAGCTTGACAACCTTTACCAGCAGCAGGCCGCCGCCAAGGCCGAAGTGGGCAAGCCCTTCCCCCAGGAACAGGAGCTGCGGGACAAATCCGCCCGGCTGGCCGAGCTGGATGTACTGCTGAACATGGACGGCCGGGGCCGCCCTGCGCCGGAAGCGGTTCTTGCCAAGAGCGGCCGCCCCTCGGTGCTGGAAGGGCTGAAACGCCCGGTGCCGCCGCGCTGCCCTGAGAAGAAACCCAAACACCACGAACAGGAGGTGCGATAACATGAATACCAATAAAAACACGGCCCTCTATGAGAAGATGGCCGCCGAACAGGATAAGTTTCGGGACTGGCTGAAAAGCCATCCCCCGGAGGAAATCTTAAATCATGCCTACGAGTATACCGTCCGAGAGGATATTCTGATGGCGATGGAGGAACTGGACCTGCCCCAAAGCCGGGCCGCCGCGCTGCTGGCCTCCCCGTCCCCGCTGGCGGATGTCTACAAGGAGTTTGCCGACCGGGAGACTTCCTACATGGATGTGGTGCGGGACAGTATCGAGCAGCGGGCTGAGGCGGCGCTGGACGCCCAGCGGGAACTGCCGCTCTACCGGCACGACGCCGCCTATGCCCGTGAGCAGGGCAACCTGGATTTGTACCGGGCGTCCCGACGCGCCAACATCGCCTGCAAGGAGGCCATCGAGGCGTCCCTTTCGGAACATTACCGGGACAACCGGCTGGACAAAGACGCGGTGCCCCAGGTGATCGAGCAGTTCGGCTACACCCGCACCCTCTATGTGCTGGCAAACACCGTGCAGCAGAAAGAATGGGATGGACGGTTCAGCCCGGCCAACAAAGCGTGGGCCAAGACCGTGGACATCCCGCCCAACCCGGACGGCTTCGGCGGCGACCGCAACCTGGACTTCGTGGTGGACAGCCACCCCGGTCTGGTCGATCTGTTCTTGAGCCAGGCGCGGCAGGATTATTTGCGGCTCCAGCCGCTGACGCCGGAGGAAATTCACACTGAGGCCGCCCGGCTGTTGCAGGAGCTTCGTGCGCCGGATACGCCCAACAGCCCCCACGGCACCCATTACATGGCCCGCGTCTCGCCGGACTTTCTGGCCCGCGCCGGCACCCAGGCCCACGACCAGCTGATGGCGCTGCTGCCGTTCCGCAGTCTGGCGATCACCGGCATGAAGGACCTGCCCGGCATCTATGTCACCATCCTGGCCAGCGAGGACCGTTCCAAAGAGCTGCGCCAGCGCCGCCCTTCGGTCCGCCGCCAACTGAAGCAGGAGCCGCGTTCCGCTGAAAAGAAAGCGCCCGTTCGTAAGGAAAAGGAGCCGGAGCGGTGAGCGCCCCCAAGCGCAAACGGGAGGTGCAGCTGAACTTCCGGGTCTCGCCGGAGGAATTGGCGTTAATCGAGCAGAAGATGGTCCAGCTGGGGACAAAGAACCGGGAAGCCTACCTGCGCAAGATGGCCCTGGACGGCTATGTGGTGCGCCTGGAACTGCCG
>PPYE01776507.1_pt1 | contig 21364 bp, 13 predicted proteins | sample 1559881 | NCBI WGS metagenome assembly PPYE01 (sample SAMN08240022, study PRJNA423297) | Human gut metagenome, whole genome shotgun sequencing project.
AAGGTGCACGCTCTGCGGCTCATCCGGTCCGACCGGGCCGCGCGGCAAGGAGATATATTGCCAGACCGGAGGGGCCCCGGGGGCGGGAATCGCGCACTCCATATTTTGTTCACAAATGAATAGGTCCCTCAGTCGCATCACTGAGGTTAAAACTGAAGCATTGGCTTCTGATATTGGCGATGACCAGCTGTTTTATGAGTATTGAGACATCGGTCATCTCTGGAGCGCTACTTTACTCCAAAGGCATCAGCTATTTGTTTCCCATCGGTAAAAGGCGGGTTTTGTTCGCCAAGCGTTCTTATATATAGATAGATACGGGTTCGAACCCATGCACCGGCAACAAAAAAGCGGCCGGCATCCGCCAGTCGCTTTTCTATTCTATGGTGGGCCGTCAGGGGTTCAGCCTGCTTCGCAGGCGGCCGCTGCGGCGCTTTCGCGCCTTGCGCGCTGCGCTGGCAAACGCTCGCGCGTTTACTCAGCTCCGCGCCCCGACGGGTTCGAACCCGTGCCGCGGTAACAAAAAAGCGGCCGGCATCCGCCAGTCGCTTTTCTATTCTATGGTGGGCCGTCAGGGGTTCGAACCCTGGACCTTGGGATTAAAAGTCCCCTGCTCTGCCAGCTGAGCTAACGGCCCGCGGGTGGCATTGTACCACGGTCTGGGACTATTCCCAACTCCATTGGCCGTTCTGGAAAATCACAACTTCACGTCCATCAGGCGTAATGCCCGTAATATCGATGTCGTCCGTGCCAATCATAAAGTCGACGTGCGTGCTCGAGACGTTAACACCATGCTCCAGGAGCTCCTCCTTGGACATGTCGTACCCACCCTCGATGCATTCGGGGAAACCGACACCTAGCGCGAGATGGCAGCTAGCGTTCTCGTCATAGAGCGTATCGTAGAACAGAACACCACTTTCGCGGATCGGCGTGTTCTTGGAAATGAGCGCGACCTCTCCCAGGTGAGCAGCGCCCTCGTCAGTATCGATGATACTTGCGAGCGTTGCCTTGCCCACGCGGGCGTCGTAGTCCACCACGCGGCCGCCCTCGAACTTAATCCAAAAATCGTCGACTTTATTACCGTGGTGGATGAGCGGCATGGCCGAGTACACGATACCGTCGGCGCGCATGCGATCGGGCGAAGTGAAGACTTCCTCGGTGGGAATGTTGGGGAAGAAGGGGTGCCCATCGGGCGTCTTGCCCTTGCCGCCGGCCCACTCGTGACCTTTCGTCATGCCAATCGTCAGATTGGTTCCATTTGCCGCGGTGTAATGCAGGTAGTCGAAACGATTGTCGTTCAGGAAACGCAGGTTCTTTTCGAATGCGGCGTCATGGAGTTCCCAGTCGCTCTCTGGGTCCTGGCCATCGGCGCGCGCGGTGTGCAGAATCGCATTCCACAGCTTATAGATTGCAACCTCATCGGCGTCTCCCGGGAACACCTCGTGCGCCCAAGCCACGACCGGAGCGCCGGCGATGCACCACGGATTGATGTTGTAATCCAGTCCACGGCGGAAAACTTTGCACTGCGTATTCCTCGCCTTTGATGCCGCGGCCGGCTTGGCTGGATCGATGCCCTTGAGGGCCGCAGGATCCGCACCCTCGATAAAGACAAAGCAGGCACCATCCTGGGCCAAGGAATCCAGCTGCATGCGCTTCCACTCGGGCGTCTGCTCAAAATAGCTTTTCTCGACATGCTCGTACGTGAGCCTCGTCACGGCATCATCGGCCCAAATGACCGTCACGTGGCCGGCGCCGGCAGCATAGGCCTCCGCGACCACCACGCGCGCAAACGGCGCGCACTCGACCGGAGACTGAACGACGACCTCCTGGCCGGGCTTGACGTTTACGCCCTTGCGGACGACCAGGCGCGCGTAGTTTTTAATCTTGGGCTCCAGGGCCTTCATGCCCTCCAGAGCCTCTTCGACCGTCAGGGCAGCTCGAATCATGTGCCACTCCATCTATCTATAGAACAGTAAAAAGGCGCGCCGCAAAAACGACGCGCCTTATATCTTAGCGATAAGTATGTATGCAAACGCTACTTCTTCTTGGAGTCCTTCTTGTCCTCCTCGGCAGCCGCGCGCTCAATAAGAGCGTTGAGCTTGTTCTCGGACATGCCCTCGGCCTGCGCGCGGTACATGTTGCGCAAGGGACGAATACGAGCGAAGTCATAGATAAAGTCGCCCAAAATGATGACGTAGGACAAAACAATGCCGACCATCTGGACAGGGCTGGACACCATGCCAGCGGGAGCGAAGTACAGCGAGGCCCAAATTGCCACGACGAGCACCATGCCAATGGCGAGCACAATCCACCAGATGCGACGGCGCTTGGTGTAGTCCTCGTCCTGCTTGAGGAGGATATTCGACACCGTATAGATGCGGTCCTCCTTGGCGCGCTGCTTAGCCTTGCGGGCGCGCTTCTCCTCTTTAGAGAGGCCCTCGAGGTTCTCGCCCTTCTCGAGCTCTTTGCGGCGTGCCTTAGACGAAGCCGGCACGACGCGAACGGAGCTCGCTGCTTGGCGGGCGGGCTTAGCAGATGCGGCAGACTTGCGCGCAACCCCGGTAACTTCGTGGGATTGCGTGCGCTTGTTCGTGGCGCTACGGGTACTCACTTATGCGTTCTCCTTCATGCTTGTGAACTGGGAGCCCGTGATGATCTGGAAGGCCTCGCGATAGCGCTCGGACGTGCCATCGATGACCTCGGCGGGCAGGTGCGGGGTCTCCCCCGTCATATCCCAGTTGGCCTTGAGCCAATTGCGGACGAATTGCTTGTCGTAGCTAGGCTGGATCTTGCCCTCCTCGTAGCTGGCAGCAGGCCAGAAACGGCTGGAGTCGGGCGTGAGACACTCGTCGATCAGCGTGACCTTGCCATCAATAACACCAAACTCGAACTTGGTGTCGGCAATGATGATGCCACGGGTCGCGGCGTACTCGGCGGCAGCCTTGTAGATCTTGAGGGAAAGGTCACGAATCTGCGTGGCGATGTCCTCGCCCACGATCTCGCAGCAACGCTCGAACGAGATGTTCTCGTCGTGGTCACCGATCTCGGCCTTCGTGGACGGCGTGAACAGCGGCTCAGGAAGCTTGGAAGCCTCGGTCAGGCCCTCAGGCAGCTGGATGCCGCAGACGGTGCCGTTCTCGTCGTAGGTCTTCTTGCCCGAACCGGTCAGATAGCCGCGGACGATGCACTCGATAGGAATCGTCTGGGCCTTCTTAACCAGCATGGCGCGGCCAGCGAGGTAGTCACGATACTCAGCAAACTCCTCGGGGAACTCCGCCGGGTCGATGGAAACGAGATGGTTGGGGACGATGTCGGCAAACTTATCGAACCAGAATGCCGAGATGCGATTGAGTACCTCTCCCTTAAACGGAATCTCGTCGGGAAGAATGAAGTCGAACGCAGAAATGCGGTCGGTGGCGACCATCAGCAGGTTGTCACCGGCATCGTAAATATCACGAACCTTGCCACGGGAATCCGGACGACGCTCCATCGTTGTCACGTGAGTCACTCCTTACCTAAATACGACAGAAATGCGGGTTCTTTCCCGCATGTTTTCGCAAACTCGGAGCGGCAGGGACGCGGCCCCTCCTTCACCGAATAGCGAAAAGCTAGTGCTCCATTGTAGTAGATGCCGCGTCTGCCGTGTGCTCGCGGGGCAGATGAATTGTAAAAGTCGTACCCTTTCCAAGCTCCGACTCCACGGATATGTAGCCATGGTGACGCTCGACGATCTGCTTGGTCACGGCGAGGCCAACGCCCAGGCCGCCAGCTTCGCGGGCGCGGCTGGCATCGGCGCGCCAAAACCGCCCGAAGATGCGCGACAAATCGTCCTTGGCAATACCGATGCCGGTATCAGAAACGGCAATGCTGACGTGCTTGCGGTCACTGAGCACCGACACCACGACCCAACCGCCCTCGGGGGTGTAGCGCATGGCGTTGCTCATGAGGTTGATAACACATTGCGTGATCATGTCGGGATCGGCCTCGACGACATCGTCGTGACCCTGGGTCTCGTCCGCAAAACGCAGGCGCAGATCGCGGTCGACAAACAGGCGCTCCTGGGCATTGACGATGGAACGCACGAAAGGAACCATGTCCACCGGCTCAAGGTTGAGCGGAGCCGTGCTGTTTTCCATGCGCGACAGGTCGAGCATCTGCTGCACCAGACGAGCCAGGCGGCGCGTCTCGGAAGCAACGGTCTCCAAATGCTCATCGTCGGTGGGATACACGCCATCCTGCATGGCCTCGACCGTTGCGAGCATGGCCATAAGCGGCGTGCGAAGCTCATGTGCAACGTCTGAGGTCAGGCGCTTCTCGTGTTTCATATCCTTCTCGAGCGAAGTGGCCATCTCATCGAAGGTCTCACCCAGCTGATCGATCTCGTCATCACCGCGCAGTCCCGTGCGAGCCGACAGGTCGCCGTCACGGATTTGCTTTGCGGTACTGGTGATGCGATGAATCGGCTTGGTGAGCATGCGCGACACGAGCGATCCGATAACGACCGAAATGCAGATTGCAACAACCGCGGCGAGGGCCATGGCGTTAAAGGTCTTCTCCCTAAACGCAGAGTCCGCCTTGGTGAGCAGAGCGTCGGAGCCGATGGCCCACAGCTTTACCTGTCCGACATGCTCGCCGGAAGACGTTACAATCTCGACGTTAGCAACGCTATCGGAGTCGGTTGGAGCAGACGAGACCGGGCTATGCGATGCCCTCTTGCCGCTCGTGTCGTCGGTCGTAGCCTGGTTTTCGCGTACATCGGCGGTGGCGCTTGCCGAGGGCCAGGAATCGTCATAAACGATCACGCCCTTTTTATTGACGACCTGCATGCCCAGATCGTCGGAAACCAAACTCGACGTTGCGACCGTGCGCAGTTCTCCCGCGGTCCAAGAGCCGTTTTCCTCATATGAGGTCGCCAACTTCTCGGCAGCGGAATTTGCGATTTCGACGATATTGGAGCGTGTGTAATCCGAAAAGACTGTGCCCCACACAACAGAGACAACGCCCACCAGCACCAATACTGTCATGAGCGATGTCAGAGCAAAAGCAAGTGCCATGCGCGAGGGATAGCTCATCGTTGGCCGTGAATCGGAACGAGGCGTGTTCCAACTAGCCTTGGAACCCGCCTCGCTCTCCTGCTTGTGCTTTTGTCCGATTTCAAAGCGCGCAGGTGTCATATGTGATTTCCCTATTTCTCGTCCGACTTATCGGTCTTGGCCGGAGCCTCGAAGCGATAGCCGACACCATGGACGGTGTAGAGCCACTTGGGCTTCTTGGGATCATCGCCCAGCTTGGCGCGAAGATTCTTCACGTGGCTATCGATGGTGCGCTCATAGCCCTCAAAGTCATACCCGAGCACTTTCTCGACCAGCTCCATGCGGTTATACACACGGCCGGGATGGCGGGCAAGCGTGGTGAGCAGCTTGAACTCGGAAGCCGTCAGATCGACTTCCTTGCCCTCGACCAAGATCTTGTGGCCCGAGATATCGATGACCAGATCGCCGAAGTCGAGTACCTCGACGGCGGGCTCGTCGGCCTGATGGGCACGGCGGAACAGAGCGCGAACGCGGGCGACGAGCTCGCGCGGCGAGAACGGCTTAATCAGATAGTCGTCGGCGCCGAGCTCAAGACCGATAATACGGTCCTCGATCTCGCCCTTAGCCGTCAGCATGATGATGGGGACATCCGAGGTATCGCGAATGGTGCGGCAAACGCGCTCGCCGGGGATCTTGGGGAGCATAAGGTCGAGCACGACCAGGTCGAACTGATGCTTCTCGAACTCCTCGATCGCGGACTGGCCGTCGCCGACGCCCACAACCCAGTAGCCTTCGCGCTCGAGATAGGCAGCGACGGCGTCACGGATTGCCTTCTCATCCTCGACCAGCAGAATCTTTTTTGCATCTGAAGCCATAACACGGCCCCCCTGTCTCAATTAGCTAAGAACAAGCCCATTTTAACGCACCTGAGCCCGCCAGATGCCGCTATGACGCGGCAGCTCGGCGGGCGGTACTCACAATTACAACGCGTTTATTCCCCTGTTGGCGCCTTTTTAACCCCTCTAAGCTTAAAGAGAGAATAGGCGTGCAGTGACTGTCTCTGGTATACCCTGGCTGTTGCGCACCGTGGCGTACGTAAGGAATGAGTCCGACTTTCCCGCCGTAGCTGGATAATCGCCATACTCCAAAGCGCGGTCGGGCGACAGCAGCGAGCCATAGGTCTTGGCAGAGGTGTCGATCAGGAAATGCGACGCCTGTACCTTAACAAGGTATTTATTCTTCTTGCCAGCCGCACATGCAAGCGGCTCGCGGGACAGGAAGAGATACGGCCCTCCCTCATTACCGATATACGTGCCCATGTTGCCCAGGCTGCCCACGCCACTATAGGCCGCCTCGATAGAAAACACGAAGGTATCGCCCATATATACGGCCTCGAAAGGCGAGACTGACGAGGGAAGAACTAGCTGGGCACGTTTGGTGTTGTTGCCGTCGGTCAGATCGATTGCCGTTATGCCGTAGTAGACGCCCTCGTCGTTGCGGACACGCGGCGAGATGGTCAAAATGCCGTCGCTCGCGCGCGGGGCCGATGCAAAGCGACCCGTCGATTTCCAAATTATCTCGGCCTTGGATTCATCAAGCGAGCGACGATAGCAAAACGAATCACTACTCGTTTTATTGCCGCCTGCCGAAGGCATTTTATACCAGATAACCGATGACCCGAACGCCGTAAACAGGGGCGGATCATAGTCCTTGCCACCTCGATCGAGCTCAACCACATCGCCAGAGAGCGAAGCGCCCGACAGATTTTGAGCGTAGAGCTTCCACGATGAATTGGCAAAGTTCATCTCAACCCACGCGAATACGCCGTCGCCGGCACGGACATCGTAGAATGCGTATCCCGTGCCCTCGATAGGATCCTCGATTAATGTGGTTAGCGAGCCATCGCCCAGGTTGAGCACACCGAGTGTGTTGGCGTGCAGTGCCGATGCGGGCGCCATCATCGCCGCGGCGTAATCGCCGTCGCAGTAGTACAGCAGCGTACCCAGAGGCAGCGTCCATGACGCCGCCGGCTCAAGATCGATGTCGACTGCCTCGTACTCATCCGTAATCGAGATGATTTTGGAATCATCCTTGATAACCTGCGGCTCGCCGGCGGCATCATCGCTGGTGCCCGTTTTTTTCGAGCATCCGGCAAGCACCGTGGCAGCGCCCGCGGCAGCCCCACCGAGTACAAAGCCGCGACGCGATATTCCGTTCTTGATGTGATCGGCGATACCCATTAGGCGATCTCGGCGCGAGCGGCCTCGATGGCGCGCGTAAGCTGGTCGGCGCAGGAGGTCTTTTTCATACCGCAGGTATTACCGGCGAGAACCTCGATTACGCGATCGGCAGGAGCGCCCTCGACCAGCTTGGAGATTGCCTTGAGATTGCCGTCGCAGCCACCGGTAAACTCAACGCCTATCACCTTGTTGCCGTCATCGGAAAGGTCAAGGTGAATATTGCGAGCACACACGCCCTGAGGCTTGTAATCAAACGAAATCATGCGATCCCCTCTCAGAATGTTATTCGAGACGACTATTATCCCCGTCTTTCCCTAAATGCAACGAGGCGCTTTGCCGGCAACACACATTACCAGCAAAGCGCCCTAAAAAGCTAACGTTATGCCCGAACCTACTCGAAGCTCAGCTGCTCCAGACGATCAAAGACCGTGTCGATACGGGTGAGGAAGTCCCATGGATCAAAGATCTCGTCGAGCTTCTCCTGGCTGACGGTGCAGCGCGGGTCGGCCTCGAGACGCTCCTTAAAGGTGGGGCCGGAGACACAATCCTGTACCTCGTGCCAGGTTGCCATGGCGTTCTCCTGCACAATGGCGTACGCGTCCTCGCGGGTGATGCCCGTATCGACGAGGGCGAGCAGCACCTTGGAGGAGAAGATGAGGCCGCGGGTCTTATTGAGGTTGGCCATCATGCGGGCAGGGTACAGCTGCAGGCCGTCGATAACGCGAATGAGGCACTGGAACATGTGGTCGAGGGCGATGAAGCTGTCGGCCTGGGCGACGCGCTCGGCAGAGGAGTGCGAAATGTCACGCTCGTGCCACAGGGCGACGTTGTCGAAGGCAACCTGCGCGTTGGCCTTCACGACGCGCGACAGGCCGCAGACCTTCTCCATGGTGATGGGGTTGCGCTTGTGCGGCATGGCGGAGCTGCCCTTTTGACCCTTACGGAACGGTTCCTCGGCCTCGAGTGTATCGGTCTTCTGCAGATTGCGAACCTCGGTAGCGATGCGCTCACAGGTGGCCGCGGTGGTGGCGAGAACGCCGGCGAGGTAGGCGTGATGATCGCGGCTAATAACCTGCGTGGACAGCGGGTCGTGAACCAGGCCCAGGTGCTCGCAGACATATTCCTCGACAAACGGCTCGATGGAGCTGTACGTGCCAACAGCGCCCGAGATAGCACCGAAGGCAACATTCTTGCGGGCGTCCTCAAGACGGTCCAGATCGCGCTTGAGCTCCCAGGCCCAAGAGCCAAACTTCATGCCAAAGGTCATCGGCTCGGCATGGATGCCATGAGTACGGCCGGCGCAGAGCGTGTTGCGCTCCTCGAAGGCACGACGCTTGCAGATCTCGCCGAGTTTCTTGACGTCCTCGATGATCAGGTCGCAGGCCTGGGTGAGCTGGTAGCACAGGGCCGTGTCGCCCAGATCGGAGCTGGTCATGCCATAGTGAACCCAGCGGCTGGGCTTGGGGTCGCCCTCGGGAACATCGGCATCGATGTATTCCTTCATGTTGGTCAGGAAGGCAATGACGTCGTGGCGCGTGACTTCCTCGATCTCATCGACCTTCGCCTTCTCAAAGTTGGCATGGTCGCGGATCCACTGGGCCTCGTCTTTGGAAATACCGATCTTGCCGAGCTCCGCCTGGGCCTCGCAGGCCAGAACCTCGATTTCCTGCCAAATGGCGTACTTGTTCTCGAGGGAGAAAATGTGTCCCATCTCCGGGCGGGTATAGCGATCGATCATAGCGGCTCCTTTTTGGTTATTGGCACGTTGGTCGTAACCCAACCATTGTACCGTGCGCAGGTGCAAGTATGGGCAGCAGGCATTAACCTAACATTTTGGGATTGGAGCGGGCAACGGGACGCCCGCGTATTTGCTTCGCAAATCCGCACCGGCTGCGGTGGCATACCGAGACCCGGGGAAGTGCGGGGGCAAAGCAGGCCGAATCTACCATTCCCGAAATCTTCCTTGCTCCATGGAGCGGGCAACGGGACGTCCGCGTATTTGCTTCGCAAATCCGCACCGGCTTCAGGCGCCTGTCGGCGCCTTCGCCTGCTCGCTACAAACGCTTCGCGTTTGCTTAACGCTCGCACCCTGTCGGGTTCGAGTCCCGGCACTTTATTGAAAAAAGCACGGCACCGTGATGGTGCCGTGCTTGTGCTCTTAACTGGAGCGGGCAACGGGACTCGAACCCGCGAGTGTCAGCTTGGGAAGCTGATGCCTTACCACTTGGCGATGCCCGCTTGTGTGTTGGCTAGTATAACGCGGTTGTCTTGTTCGATACAAGGGTGTCGATGCTTGTTTTAGCTGTGGAGATTCGTTTGAAAATCGCGTCAATTGTGGAGACGAGGACCTTTGGCTTCCTGTTCCCCTTATCTTCTACCTGCGCTTTTGCTTGATTGTTGTATTTGAGCTCAATTTGTCAGGAATTGGGCAAGCTTTTGGTCAGGCTCCGGTACTTACCCGCATGAACCTCGGGGGTAGCCTCATCCTACGCGTCGCAGCCTCCCCGTGCGACGCACGAGGGATAAGGAGCAGCCATGTCCAACGCACCCACGCACTCTGTCCACAGCGCAATCGCAACAGGTCCGCTGCTCCTGCTCCTCTTCCTGCTTTTCGGCTGCCTGGCACCGGGAGCCGCATTTGCCGTCGATGGCTACGACCAGCTCGGCTTCCGCACTATTAGCGATGATTGTGGACCCTTCTTCATCGGCAAGTATGAAGCTCAAGACACCTCGATTGCCTACTGCATGAACCAGGAGCGCCCCGGCCCCACCAAACCGGGCGGCCCATGGCTCAACTTTGATCAAGGCTGGGTGTGGCTCGACGACGAGTTCGCGGCAATCGTTTGTCACGGATATCCCACCACCACGTCGTTTGGCGGTTACCATCTTTCACCCGATCGCGCCCGCGCCGCCACCCAGCTTGCCGTATGGATGCTCAACGGCACTACCCATGTCGACGGCACCTACTCCTACACGACCGCTCAGGGTAAAACCAAGAGCGGACACTTTACCGCCGACAATGAAGTCGTGGCGGCTGCGCGGTGGCTCCACGACAGCGCAAAATCAGGAAGCATCAAAGCCGCTCCGCACCGCGCGCGACGCTATCTAGGGGCCGTATCGGGCGGCAGCAAACGTCAAGACATGCTCTATGTACTGCCGGCGGTCTCTGTTTCCTTCCAAAAGCAGTCTGCGAACACCGTTATTACCAGCGGAAACAGTACCTATCAGTTTACCGGGGCAACATTCGATATTTTTGAGAGCGCCAGCGGCGCGCGTGCCGGCACCATCAAGATGGACAGCAACGGTCGAGCGCAAGCAACACTTCTGCCCAACACGGCATACTACCTAGTTGAAACGAAGGCGCCGGCCGGCTATGTCCCCCGCCACGATCGTATTGCCTTTACCACGGGGAATGACGGCGGGCGGGTCGCCATTGATGAACAGCCCGGCACCATCAACCTGCGTATCGTAAAACTCGATGCCGCGACGAATGCCGGCCCCCAGGTGGGATCTTCACTCGCAGGAGCAGAGTTCACGTGTGTGTCGCAATCAACCCCTGGATGGGCGCAAATCCTCACGACTGACGAAAGCGGTCGGGCCACCCTCGCCGATGTCCCCTTAGGAACCTTTACCATCTACGAATCAAAAGCCCCCGAGGGCTACCTGCCATCCAACGACAGCTGGACCTATACCGTTGGAGCCGACCAGCTCGGCGATTCAGGCGTGGTCGAGATCGAATCTCGCGTTTCCGATATCCCCATTGCGTTTAACCTTGAGATTTCCAAATTCAAGGATTACGGCAATAGCGACCAATCCGGCCTGGAACAGCCGGCTGGTGGTGTTGTCTTTGAGGTTGTCAGCAACAGCTCTCAGCAGGTTGTTGGCACACTGACCACAAACATCTATGGCTTTGCCTCCACCAAAGATCAGCCCGAAGCATGGTTCGGCACAGGCAAGCGACCCGCCGGTGTCCACGGAGCCGTCCCATACGACCGTGCCGGCTACACGGTTCGCGAGGTTCCGGAAACCGTCCCCGAGGGTTTTAAACGTGCAGGGGAATGGACCGTCGGGGCCAATCAGATTTCCGACGGCGCCGAGCTTCAATATATCGTGGACAACCACGCTCTGTCGACGCATCTCCAGATTGTAAAACGCGATGCCCAAACAGGCGCTTCTGTTCCCCTAGCCGGATTCACCTTCCAACTCCTCGACAGCAATCACGAACCTGTCTCACAAACTTGCTGGTATCCAGCACATAACGTAATGGACACCTTTACGACTGACGCGACCGGGACCGTCACACTGCCCGAATCGCTCGTGCCGGGCACCTATTATGTACGCGAAACCTCGGCCAAAGAGCCCTATCTTGTCGGCGAAGAGATCGAGGTAAACATACCCGCCGACATGAACCTAACGCCCATTGCAATCGCCTCGTATTATGACCACGCCGCGACCGGAAACATCAGGATCGTTAAAACCGATGCCATAGACGGCAGCAGCCTCGCGGGCGCCGTCTTTGAGATCCGTGCCTCGGGTGATATCGTGCGCCCCGACGGTAGCATTGCCACACTCGACGGTGAGACTGTCGCTACCGTCACGACGGATGAAACTGGAGAAGCACGCGCGGACAACCTCTCGCTGGGATCTGGTACCGCGCGCTACGAGGTTGTCGAAACTCAAGCGCCGACCGGCTTCTTACTCGACCGGACGCCCCATATCGTAGACCTCGCTTATGCCGACCAGAAAACACCCGTTGTGGAAGCACGGCTTAACGTATCCGACGATTACACCAAGGTTGATATCTCCAAGGTCGATGCAAGCGGAGAGCAGGAAGTGAAAGGCGCACAACTCACCTTATATGGTCCCGATAAAACCGAAATAGACTCCTGGACCTCATCCGACAAGCCGCACCGCGTCGAACATCTTGCACCCGGCACCTACTCGTTGCGCGAAATGATGTCTCCGCGGACCTATGACCTTGCCGAGGAGATAACATTTGAAATAAAGGATACGGGAGAAGTCCAATTCGTCGCGATGAAGGATGCGCCCATCGAGATCAAAGGACAGGTCGACAAGCGTCAGGAGCTTGTCCAACCTATCGGGAAGGGTCTGCTGGCCAACGGCGATGGTAAAAATCGCGCCGCGACGCAAACCAATACGGATGGACTTTTCTCCTATGCCATCGACGCTCGAAACGATTCAACTACCTGGGTTGATGAGTTTACAATTACCGATGATCTTGAGTGTGCCGAGGACGATACGGCGAGATTCGTCTCAATCGAAACCCCCGTCGCCATCGGCGACCTCAATGGTCTGTGCAACGTGTGGTATCGCACGACGCCGTTGGACTCGACAGACGTCGATGAGCCGGCAAACGCGACACTTGACGATGGGCACGAAAATCCTTGGCTTGAGTCCGACGAAGTAAGGGAAAGTCTGGGTGAGGATTGCCGCCTCGTCGATTACGACGGCTGGCACCTCTGGAAGGCGGATGTCTCGACCACGGAATCCACCACACTCGAGGCGAAAGAACTCGACCTTGCGTCCAATACCGTCGTAACGGGCATTCGCATTGAATACGGTGCGGTAGCCGCCGACTTTACGACTCGAAGCGATGCGAATTCTTGGACCCGCGATGATCTCAAAGACGAGCACGACGACCTTGACGATGCCAAAGCAATCCTTGGCACAGACGCTCGGGGCGCAATCGTGCACATGCAGGCGACGTCGGCTTATACGCCCCAAACCGCACTCACCAACAGCGCACGCGTCGATCTTTGCCGCAACGGCGGCGGCGATAAACTTGAGTCACATGACGAGGACAGCGTCATTCAACGCTGTACCCTACCGCAGGACCTACCGGCAACAGGATCAGTTCCCATCGCCGCTTGCATCACCGCGCTCCTGACCTCGGGTGCCACAGCCCTATGGTTCGCTCGCCTTAGGTCGATCCCAAAGAAGCGCTAGCGCGATGAAAAAGCGGGCGAGCCAGTCCCCCGGCTCGCCCGCTTTCAATAATGTAAATCGCCGTATCTACTCTGCAGACGAAGATCCACCATCAACGATTGCCTGCTCGGACTCAGGAATCCCATCGGCACCCGTACTCTGTTCTTGCTCCACCTCTTCGCTGATTGCGGAGACGGGGGTCGAGCCCTTTGCACCCACGATGTAGGCAGCCCCAAATCCTAACGCAATGGCAATCAAGGTCAAAATCACGTAGACAGGCCAATGGCGCTTAATATACGAAAACACGTTGACTCCTTAGAGCTCCGTCTACGAACGGCGGATAACCTCGGTCACGACCTCGGATACCGTGGCAATGTTCGTCGGGTTGACATTGTGGGGCAGGTCGTCCTCGGTACGAGCGCAAGCCAGACGCGTGCCGTCCACGCCGGCGATGGTGAGGGCTCGGCGGCTCGCCTCGAGCGCGGCATAGGCATCGGTCTTGGCATAGGGCATCTCGAGCGCGCCACAATCGACATGGAACGACTTGCACACCTTGCTGACCAGGTTCATGATGCGGCGATCGCCCTTGAGCAGCTGCTGTTCGCCCTCAACCGTCACCACCGAAAGCCTACCGGCGCCGACTGATTCAAGGTTGATGAAGAATACGCCGCGGAGCTTATCGCGATGCGAAGCCAAGAAGGCCTTCATACCGGCGCCATCACAATCCGAGGCGCCCGTTGCCACAAACCAGATATCGTGACCGAGCAGCTCATCATCGCCCATAGAGGCGACAGCCGAGAGCATATCTTCGGAAGAAGCGCCGTCGGAAGACGTAGCGCCGCCCTTCCAGCCGTCGTTATCGTCCTCGAAGTTATCCCACGAACCGATACCGCGACCTGACTTCTTGGCATCGTAATCGTCTTCGACGCCCAACCAGTCACTCATGCTGTCCTGCTCGTTTTTCTTTTTACGACCGAACAGGCCGCCCAGGCCGCGCTTGCGAGACTTGGGTGCCGCCGGGGCGGGAGCCGAAATGGTCTCGATCGGCTGAGCGCCCGACGCAACGGGCATAGGAGGCGCAACGGGTGCCGATGTGGGTTCGGGACCCTGAGCGGTAGCAAAGGGGTCGTTGACCTGTGCGGAGGGGTCGGGAAGGTCGAACAGCGACGTGCGAGACGCAACGTTTGTCTGTTTCATCGACGGCAGCGACGGATCGGGGACCGAAGCCAGCGGAGACGAGGAAGGTGCAGGCGACGGAGCCGACGCCGGATCGGGAACATTCATCTGCGGACGCGGCGATGCCTGGGAGGAAATCTGGGCCATAAGGGAATCGACCGTTTCGTCCTGGGTGGGAGCGACATCGGCAACCGTGGCACCGGAACCACTCGGGGTCGGCATGGTGAAAATCTGCGTGGAGTAAGGCCTCGACTCATCTGTCTCGGGAGCCTCGGAAACCACAGGCACTTCCTCCTGCTCGACCTCGGTCGAATCATCTTGCTCGGCTGTCGCGTATTGCTCTTCGTCAGAGTTGGCCTCGACGGGCTCGTCCTCGGCAGCATCCTGAATTTCGGCAGCATCAATGGGCTCGTCATCGTCTGCCGCGTCGTCCTGCTCATCGGAAGCAGGAAGGGGCTCGGCAATCGCGGTGCCTTGCTTTTCAAACGTTATCGTGGAATCGAACTGTGCGGCATCAAACGACATGGTGCTATCGACGTGCTGCTGGGCCTCGAAAGACGTCGTCGCCTCAACAACATCCGCGGACGCCGGTTGCTGGGACTCAAAGGACGTTGTAGCTTCGGCAGCGTCGACGGGCACGGACTGCATAGCCTCGTTCTGCTCGAACTCTTGCGCCGCGAGCTCACGTGCCGCCTCGGCTGCCTGCTGCTGAGCGATAGCCTCCTGCTCGGCAACCTCGCGTGCGGCAGCGCGCTTCTCCTCGAAATCGTCGACAAATTTCTTGCCCTTTGCAAGCGCGCCCTTAAAGAAGTTGGAAGCGCTGGCGCCAATCGAAGAGAACGCGGATGCAATATCGGCATGGGGCGTTGCCGCGGGAATCTCGGCCGAGAAATCAGTATCGCTCTCGTAAGACACGCGCCTCGGCTGTTCAACGTAATCGTCATCAGACTCGTCCGCAACGTCTTGCGCCGGCGCGGCGGGAGCCAAAATGTCCAGTCCTGCCGCGGGATCGATCGCGGACACCGCCTCGGGCTCGGCAACGGCAGCGGTAACCGCGGCAGACTCATCATCCACGGTGACAACGGGGGCAGGCTCGGGCTCAAACGTCGGCTCCTCGCCCTCCTCGTAATCGAGCGTGCAGGACTCGGGAAGCATTCCGAGCGCACGGATGGCATCCGAACCAAAGCGGATGTTGCCGGCGGCATTGCGATAGAGCTTGGGCTCGGGCTCAGCCGCAGCAGGCTCCTCCGCCGGCTCAGCAGCGGGAACCTCGTCATTGAACTCTTCGGCCTGGACAGCCTGATTCTGATCCTCGGGCACGATGGCGCCAATCAGCGTCTCGTCAGCAGACGCACCCTCAAAGCCCTCGATCTGTTCGTCGAAAGCCTCACCCTGTTCGGGCTCGGTCTGAGCGTCGGGAGCAATCGGCTGACCGAACTCGTCCTCGACGTAGGTAGGCTCTTCATACTCGATGGTGTTGCCGTAGTCGTTTTGCTGCTGGGCCGCGGCATACTCCGCCGCCGCGCGCGCCATTTCCTCGGCACGACGCTTCTGCTCCCCAAAATAGGTATCGAACGGAACATCGTCGGGAAACTCGTTCTCGCCCTGGAAGGGAGCAACGTTGTCCATAACACCGAGCATAGCGGCGACAGAAGACTTGTTGCACACCGCGCCGGACGTATAGGGAAGAATGTGGCGGTTAGAGATGATGTTTGCCGCGTTGGCAAGTGCAACGAGGGAAGCGAGGATCGCGACAATCCACAGCAGAACCTTGAGCGCGCCGGGGAGCGGCAGGATACGCAGGATGGCAACGGCAGCAGGGGCAACCGTGGCAACGGGCAACAGCTTGGCGATGAGCGCACGATACGAAGCATAGGGCTCGCGGGCGAGCAGCTCAGCACGGGGAGAGTCGTAGTGTGCGACAACGACCACCGGGCGGTTGCGCGGAGACGCGAGCGGGCCCGAGGCCTTGTGGTAGGCGATGACATTTTGGCTCACGCCCGTCTTGCCCAGGCGCGAAACCACGGGGTGGCCCGTGCGCTCGAGCACGTAAAGAACGGCGCCGACAATGGCCAGCAAGGTGCCGACCAAGCCGATACCGCCGCCGATGCCCATCAGCAGGGCGCCGGCAAACGCAAGAATACCGGTAACGGCAAATGCCAACCTACTGGGCGCCGGGGCATTGAACTCCTGAACCTCGGGATCAAAGCCGTGGTTGCGGAAGATCTGAGCGATATCCTCGGCAGCCAAGCGCTCTTCTTCGCTGCATGCCGGCGTAATGCCGGTGTTCTGCAGCAGGTGGTTAATATAGTTCTGGGTGTTCGCCATGTGCGCTCCACATCCATAATCCGACAAATAGGCCCAATGCATGCACATTAGAACCGTATATAGTCGAAAGTATACCCCGAGCGAGCGCAAACGACCGAATTCGGGCCATCTTAACGCCCCGAGCGGACAAGGATATAGCCTAATCTCCATATCGGACTAAAATCATGGCAGCAAACTACCTTCTTATGCGAGGACTCTATGACGGCAAGCGACGCGACCGCGACAATTAAAAAGGGAAGTTCGGAGCCCAGTTTCGATAAAACGGCTCAGCGCATCCTCAACCTTTTCTTTGTGCTCAACAGCTCCCCCGAACCGCTGACGACCGAGCAGATTGTCTTGGATTCTGACCTAGGATATGGCTCGGGCAACATCGACTCGGATAAGCGCAAGTTTCGGCGCGATCGTGACAAACTGCTCGAGCGTGGCATCTTAATCAAGGAGGTTCGCCCCGCCGGTGCGCAGGAGACCGAGGAAAGCTCGTGGACAATCGACCGCGAGCACACGTTTGCTGCAGGCGGCCTCATCACCGCAGACGACGCCGACATCCTACTCAACGCCATCGACCAGACGCTAGCGGCCGGCTCTTCCACCTTTGCCGCGCCGCTTGCCGATATTCGCTCCAAAATTGCCTACCTCACCGGCATGTCGGCGGTGGACGAAGTACCGATCCGCCGCTCTCCCACCGTCGATGCGGTATGGAGCGCCTTTGCCGAGCGATGCGCGCTGCGATTTTTATATCAGAACGGACGCGGCGAGCAGAAAGAACGTACCGTCTGTGTCTACGGCATGTTCGAACGCGAGGGCGTGGCGTACTTCTGCGGCCTCGACAATGTCACCGACGACATCAGGACATTCCGCTGCGACCGTATCGTTCGCGCTTGGCGTCCTTCGAAGGCCTACGCCATCCCTGCGGACTTCAATCTCAACGACTATCTGTTCTTTGAATTCGATTTCGCCGACCGACCGCCCGTTGCAGCCACGTTCTCGTTCGCCCCTCAGACGCAGATCGATATGATCAACGGCCTCACGCGCGGGCGAGGTGAGCTCGCACACACCGATGCGGGATGGATCTGGACCGTTGACGTGCGCGACCTTGAAGCCGCCGCCTCATTTTGCATGGCCCACGCCATGGACGGCATGAGGCCCATGGCCCCCAAATCGCTCAAGCAGGCGTGGAACCACCTCATTGAAAGGACGGTGCACGAGCATGCCCGTGCGTAAACTCACCAGCGAGCAGAGACTCTCGCGCGCCATCGACATCATGGAGGCCCTCTACGCCGCCGGCGAGAGCGGCATGACACGAACCGAAATTTGCGGCCGCTTTGACATCACGGGAGTATCGCTCGACGAGATTCTCGAGATCGTCTCGACGCTCGCGGACCGAGAATCGGGCGCGCGCATCATCTGCGAATGCCGCGGCGAGCGCGTGGCCCTCACTGGTGACGCCGGGCGCGTGCTACCGTTGCGCCTGAGTGCCGCCGAGGGCGCCGTGCTCAACCATGAACTTGAATCGTTGGGGATCGAGCCGCAGACGGCAGCTCGGATTCGACATGCCCTTCTGCCCGAAGAGCTCGGCTATAACCAGCGCGTCTTTGACACCGTCAACCACGGGTCGCACTGGCAGCAGCTGAGCTGCGCCATTCAGGACGGTGTTCGTTGCCGCATCTCGTATCGCTCGATGGACGATGCGCGGCCACGCGAGCGTCTGGTCGACCCCTTGCGCATTACGGCAAACGGCGACCAAACATACCTGATTGCCTGGGACATCGCGGTCGATGAGCAGCGCACCTATCGCATGGATAAAATCGAGGGACTCACCTTGACGGAAGACTCCGTCGTGCCTCACACACCGGGCGTCGCATCCCTCCACGATTCCCTTGCCCGGACGCAGCGTAGCGCAAAGCTCTTGATGCCATTCGATATGGCGGAGCATCTGGACTGGGCCGGCATCACCCTAATCGAGCGCAGCGGGGCAGACATGGCAACGGTAACCGTACATTACGGCTCCGAGCGTTGGCTACTGAGCCAGGTAATCGCAGCGGGCGGAGCCATCCGCATCTTGGATGACCCCGCCCTGTCAAAGCGTCTGTGCGATATGGCAAAAACCCTCGTCTGTCCGCTTTAGCGCCGCCGCTCGTGACGTGCGCGCCACAGTTGCAGATAGTGACCGATCTGCGCCGATTCGATGCGCTGGTAGGAGCTCGTGGGCAGCGACGTTAAGAACTTCTTTCCGTAGCCCTTCGTCACCAGGCGCGGGTCGGCCAGAATCAGCACGCCGCAATCGGTCGACGAGCGGATAAGGCGGCCGGCCGCCTGCTTAACCTCGAGCACCGCCTCGGGCAGCGAATAGCGCGCCCAAGCGCGGTCTTCGCGCAGGTTGCGCTCGCACGAGAGCGGGTCCGTGGGGCTCGAGAACGGCAGCTTGGGAATGATGACGCAACGCAGCGTCTCGCCGCTGGCGTCAAACCCCTCCCAGAAGGCCTTAAGCGCAAAAAGCGACGAGGTCGGCTCGTTGATAAACCGGTCGCGCAGGCGACGAGGAGATGAGTTGCGCTGCTGGCAGTTGAGCTCCAGACCCGCACGGGCCATCTTGGGCTCAACGCGGGCGTACAGGTCTTCCATGTCGCGCCGATTGGTGAACAGTGTGAGCACCGATCCGCCCATGGCAAGATGGGCGTCGACCAGCACGCGCTCGAGCGCCGTAAGATAGCTCTCGCGATCGCGCGGATCGGGGATATCGCCCGCAACGACTACAGCCATGTTCGAATCGAAGTCGTAGCTCGAGTCCAAGTGCAACGATGAGGATGTTGAAGCACCGATGCGATCGAGACCGACCGCGTGGTTAAAGTGTTCAAAGCTTTTGGACACCGTCATGGTCGCCGAGGCAAAGATAGCCGTGTGAACCTCGGGCAGCCACTCGGTTGCCAAGGCCTCGCCAATGTCGATGCGCTCTGCGGTCATTGACTCTCCGCCGGCACGCAGCCTGCGATTGACTTGCAGCGAATACACGTAGTGTTCATCGGTGCCATCAATGATGAGCTTGAGGTTCTCGGCCAGCTCGTGCAGGCGGCGCGAAATATCGCCCAGGTCGACAACAACCTCGGGCTTGTCGGCGGCGACGGCTTGCACCAGCGCGTCGACGCTCTTGTCAGCTTGTTCCAATGCGTCGATGGCAGTGTAGGCCGACTGTAAGAAATCATGCCAGTCGTCAGATTCGCGCAGCTCGGGGCCAATCCATAGATTGGCATTGTCATAACCCCCACGGGCACGGCTGCCGAGCTCGCGAACGCCATCGAACACGTCGGCGATTGCCATGCTCGCGCGCGCAACCGTCGACGTCGCCTTGGCAGTAAGGCCCAAATAGAGCGTAGAGCCCTCGGAGGTTGCCAAATCACGGGAGACCTGGCTTAGCGCACCGGTGCTCGAGCCACCCAGGCGCTCAAACAGAACGCGTGATTCGTCCGCCGACACCACGCGCGCCCACTGACGGCGCGCCTCGCGCTCGATAGAATGAGCCTCGTCGATTACCCAATGACGAATCGGAGGCAAAATCCTGCCCTCGGCCGCAACATTGCGGAACAGCAGGGAATGGTTGGTGACCACCACATCGGCATGCGCCGCACGACGGCGAGCGCCGTGGACCAAACATTTATCAGGGAAAAACGGGCAGAGGCGGCGAGCACACTCGCGCGAGGCCGTCGTAAAGTCGGGGCGGTTGACGCTGCGCCACCGAATGCCAAGCGAGTCGAGGTCGCCATCGGCTGATTGGCAGACGTACGCCATAATGACCGCGACCGCCGTGAGCGTGTCCGCCGGATCGCGCTTGGTGGTAATCTCGACCTGGCCTCGGCTCATGCGCTCAAGCTTGCGCAGGCACGGATAGTGGTCATACCCCTTGAGAGCGCAAAATGACAGACCACCGTCCAGTTGCTCGGCAAGTTTTGGCAGCTCATGGTACATGAGCTGGTCTGCAAGATTGTTCGATTTGGTCGCAATACCAACCGTGATGTTGTTACGGCGTGCCGCCTCGGCAAAAGGCACCAGATAGGCCATCGATTTGCCGACGCCTGTGCCCGCCTCAATTACACGATGAGTGCCCGTGACCAGCGCATCGCGGACCTCGAGCGCCATCGCGATCTGCTCATCACGCGGCTCGTAAGTGGGATACATGCGATTGACCAGGCCACCTGGCGCATAGTCTGCCTCAATCTCCTCACGACTCGGCATCTTGAGGACCGGCAGTTCGTCGGCGTCCACCCGATCGTCGGCGCGATCGGCCTTGAGAACGTCAGTACGAGCGGCGCTGAGAGAGAAGATAGAACCAGGGTTCTGCCCTGCCAAGAATGAGAAGATAGGACGATAGGACCAAGGCACATCCGGATGCATGTCGGCTAGGCGCGCCATGAGGCCCTGGGGCAAGTCGGTGAGCGCCACGAGCAACACGCGCCATACACCACACAGGGCGTCGACGTCGGCATTGGCACGGTGTGATACCGAGTCACAGCCAAACAGATCGGCCATAAAAGACAGCTTGTGCGAGGCCAGGCGCGGAAGCGCGATGCGCGACAGCGCCAGCGAATCGATCCAAATATCGCTCACGTTGACGCCGCCTTTGACCGACTCGATAAATGAGCGATCGAACGT
>PPYE01030460.1_pt1 | contig 21363 bp, 16 predicted proteins | sample 1559881 | NCBI WGS metagenome assembly PPYE01 (sample SAMN08240022, study PRJNA423297) | Human gut metagenome, whole genome shotgun sequencing project.
GAAGATATCTGCAGGCGTGCTGACGCACGGCAAAGATATCTGACGCAGGATTTCACACTCTGATGGGCTGGATTAAGATCCATTATTTCAGAGGGTTGCTATAATCAAGTAAGTTCTCGGCGGAGCAGTTATTTGGTGCAGAGCTGCGTGGCGAAGCGGATGATTTTAACTGCTTGACATAACTATAAGCAGGAAGATGTCTGATGCAGGATTTCACGCTCTGGTAGATTGGATTGCCTGTATTGTTATAGAATTGTTATAGGTTAGGATGGGTAACAGATGGAGAAACGTATTATAACTACGGATGTGACGGAGGAGGATTTTTCTCTGGAGGGGAATCTCCGGCCGCAGACGTTGGATGATTATATTGGTCAGGAGAAGACCAAGAGTACTTTGAAGGTTTATATAGAGGCTGCGAAGCAGAGGCATGATGCGTTGGATCATGTTTTGTTTTATGGTCCTCCGGGGCTTGGTAAGACTACTCTTTCGGGGATTATTGCCAATGAGATGGGGGTTCATATGAAGGTGACTTCCGGGCCGGCTATTGAGAAGCCGGGGGAGATGGCTGCAATCCTTAATAATCTGCAGGAGGGAGATATTCTGTTTGTGGATGAGATCCACCGCCTGAACAGGCAGGTGGAGGAGGTTCTTTATCCTGCTATGGAGGATTATGCTATTGATATTATGATCGGGAAGGGGGCTTCTGCCAGGTCCATACGTCTGGATCTGCCGAAGTTTACGCTGGTGGGGGCGACTACCAGGGCAGGACTTCTGTCTGCACCTCTTCGTGACCGTTTTGGTGTGATGCATCATCTGGAGTTTTATACTCATGAGGAGCTGAAGACGATCATTATCCGTTCTGCTCAGGTTCTTGGAGTGGAGATTGATGAGAAGGGTGCGGCTGAGATTGCCAAGAGATCCAGGGGAACTCCGAGGCTTGCCAACCGTCTGCTGAAGAGGGTTCGTGATTTTGCGCAGGTGAAGTATGATGGACGGATTACTTATGATGTGGCGTGTTTTGCGCTGAATCTTCTGGAAGTGGATCAGTATGGTCTGGATAAGATTGACAGAAGGATTCTTCAGACTATGATCGTGAATTTTCAGGGTGGTCCTGTGGGACTGGAGACTCTGGCTGCGGCGATAGGGGAGGATTCCGGTACGCTGGAGGATGTGTATGAGCCTTATCTGCTGCAGAATGGATTCCTGAACCGTACGCCGAGAGGACGTATGGCATCGGCGCTTGCGTATGAGCATCTGGGCTATCAGATGCCGGAGAAAAACTGAAGTTAAGGGCGTAAAAATATAAAAAAGTAAAAGTTTTTTAAAAATTCCTATACATTTCGACTGCTTTCGAGTATAATGAAGTAAATGTCCGGGGTTCCGGGCAGATTGAAGGAAGATACAGGAGGCTCGTACGGATGGCGGTCAAAAATACAGCAAAGGTAATCATAGGTGGTAAGATTATTACGCTGGGAGGCTATGAATCGGAAGAATATTTTCAGAAAGTAGCATCCTATATAAATAAAAAGATGGATGAGTTAAGTGCTATGCCGGGTTACAGCAGACAGCCCATGGAGACCAAGCATACACTTATCAGCCTGAATATTACAGATGACTATTTTAAGGCAAAGAAACAGGCGGAGGTTTTTGAACAGGATTTACAGCAGAAGGATCAGGAGATGTATGATCTGAAGCATGAGCTGATCTCGCTTCGTATGCAGATTGAGGAAGCGCAGAAGCATGAACAGGAAGCCCTGGAACAGAAGAGCCTTCTGGAGGGAAAGAATAAGGAACTGGAAAAGCAGATTGATGAGCTGCTGAAATAACAGAGGGGGGATTACTTCGGTGATTTCCCCTTTATGATTTGTTTCATATGTATTCGATTTGAATAGTATAGCAATGCTCATAAATAATGCATTTAAGATGACTGTTATAGAAAACGTGAGGTATAGAATTGAGAAGAGAAGAGATTGAACTTCTGGCACCTGCCGGTTCCTATGAGGGATTTGAGTCAGCGATCGGTGCAGGTGCAGATGCGGTTTATGTAGGGGGAGCAGCCTTTGGCGCGCGGGCCTATGCGAAGAATTTCGGAGAGGAAGAGCTTTTGCGTGCCATTGATACTGCTCATATCCATGGCAGGAAACTTTATCTGACAGTGAATACGCTGTTGAAGAACAGGGAACTGTCTGAACAGTTGTATGATTATCTGCTTCCATATTATAAGGAAGGTCTGGATGCGGTGATCGTTCAGGATATGGGTGTGTTTAAGATGATCAGGGAGATGTTTCCGGGTATGCATCTTCATGCCAGCACGCAGATGACTGTGACAGGTCCGGAGGGGATGAAGTTTCTGGAAGAACAGGGTGCTTCCAGAGTGGTAACTGCCAGAGAGCTTTCCCTTGAGGAAATCCGGAGGATGCATGAGACAAGTCCTATCGAGATTGAATCTTTTGTCCATGGAGCTTTATGTTACAGTTATTCGGGACAGTGCCTGATGAGCAGTATCCTGGGTGGAAGAAGCGGTAACAGAGGAAGGTGTGCACAGCCTTGCCGTCTGCCTTACCAGACGGCGCTTTGTTGTGGGGAAAATGGCAGACGGTCAGAGAAAAGGAAAGCGCAAGAACTATGTCCTCTGAGTCTGAAAGATATTTCTACGATAGAGATTCTTCCGCAGATTCTGGAGGCTGGTGTTACTTCTCTTAAGATAGAGGGCAGGATGAAGCAGCCGGGATATACAGCAGGGGTAACTTCTGTATATCGGAAGTACCTGGATCTTCTTTTTGAGAAGGGAGCTGAGAATTACAGGGTAGCAGAGGAGGATAAGAGATATCTGCTGGATCTGTTTAACAGGGGAGGTTCCTGTACCGGTTATTATCAGATGCAGAATGGTCCGTCCATGATGGCATTCAGCAATGAGAAGAAAACAGGAGATGTCAGTCCTGTATTAAGAAAAAAGAAAGAAAAAATTCAGGGAACATTCATTCTTTTTCCGGGAAGTCCTGCTATACTGGATGTATCATGCAGGGGAATCCATGGATCTGCGTCTGTGGGTGAGGTACAGTATGCGCAGAACCAGCCGCTGACAGAGGAGCGCATCCGTTCACAGATGGAGAAGCTTGGAAATACAGAATATGAGTGGGAAAATCTGGAAATCCAGATGGATGAGAATATTTTTATCCCGATGAAAATGCTGAATGAGGCGAGAAGAGAGGCACTGGAATCTCTGGAAAATGAATTGCTCAAACCATATAAGAGAGAAGAAAATAATGGGAAGAAACGCTTATCAGAGGATGCCGGAAGAAAAGCAGATTCGCCAAAGCAGAAAAATCTTCCGATTTATATTTCCTGTGAAGAAAAATCCACTGCACTGGCGTTATATAAAAGAGAGGGGATACATGGAATGTATCTGAACGCTGATGCCATGGAGGTCTGCCTGGATGACTGTGTAAGCAGAGGAATGGAGATGTATCTGTCTCTTACGCATATTATGAGAGGTGAGATGCCCCGGGAGCTTCTCACCAGGATCAGAGAGTGGATGGACAGAGGAATGACAGGATTTCTGGTAAGAAATCTGGAGACTTTTGCAGTTCTGCGAAAGGCAGGTCTGGCTGAGAAATGTGTTCTGGATCACAGTATGTATACATGGAATGATGAAGCTGCTGATTTCTGGAAAGATCAGAAAGTCCTCAGAAATACGGTACCGCTTGAGTTGAACGAAGGGGAAATCCGCCACAGAGATAACCGGGACAGCGAGATGCTGATCTACGGATATCTGCCTCTTATGATATCGGCTCAGTGTGTGCATAAAAATCTTTACGGATGTAATCATAAGGAAGAAGGGGTAACTTTAAAAGACCGTTACGATAAAGAATTTACGGCGAAATGTATATGTAACCCATGGAAAACTGAGAATACAGATTTCTGTATACCCTGCTATAATATCATTTACAACAGTATCCCTTACGGCCTGTTGAAAGAGAAATCACAGATAGACAGACTTGGTGTCTCTTCCCTGAGACTTGCATTTACCATTGAGAAGCCTCAGGATGCGGTGAAGATATATGAAGAGTTCAGAGCTGTTTATCGTGATGGGAAGAATCCTCCGAAACGGGAATATACAAAGGGACATTTTAAAAGAGGAGCCGAGTAAGGCATATGATTAATGTAATTGTAGAATTATCCAAGTATGTGATCCTTACCCTGATGGTGATTTATACCTTTCACTGTTTCTATCTGGTGAAACAGCAGAGTGAGGAGGAGAGAAACGAATCGCTGCGCCAGCAGCTGATGCTTATCTTTTTTATGGATTTCACTGCGTTTCTGGTCATCTACCTGAAGACAGGTAAGTTTCAGGTCGTGTTGTTTTATGCCGAAATGATGGCATTTTTTGCGGGAATCCAGATTTTGTACAGGATTTTTTATAAGAAAGCATCGATTTTGCTGCTCAACAATATGTGCATGCTTCTCAGCGTAGGATTTATTATGCTGTGCAGGCTGGATGTTTCCACAGCTACCAGACAGCTGGTGATCGTGGCAGGCGTAAATGTGGTGGCATTGATCGTACCTGTCCTGATCAGGAAGATGAAATTTCTCAAGGACCTGACATGGGTTTATGCGGGAATCGGAATCGTTTTGCTGGCGGCGGTATTTGTGCTTGCAAAGACAAGCTATGGAGCAAAACTTTCCCTGATGGGAATCCAGCCTTCAGAGGCGATAAAGATTACATTTGTGTTCTTTATGGCGGCATTGCTGAGAAATGGTGCTGATTTTTCAAAAGTGGTCCAGGCTACGGTAGTGGCAGGACTGCATGTGGGGATTCTTGTACTTTCCAGAGACCTTGGAAGTGCAGTGATCTTCTTTGCGGCATATCTTGTGATGATTTATGTGGCATCCAGAAATGTGGGATATCTGGCACTTGGTCTTGCAGGCGGATCTGCAGGGGCAGTTGTCGCATATCATCTGTTTGGCCATGTGCGTCAGAGAGTGACAGCCTGGAAGGATCCCATGGCGGTATATCAGAATGAAGGATACCAGATTGTCCAGTCACTGTTTGCCATTGGAACCGGCGGATGGTTTGGAATGGGATTGTGTCAGGGTTCGCCTGAGAAGATCCCTGTTGTCAAGAATGACTTTATATTCAGTGCAATCTGTGAGGAACTGGGTGGGATTTTTGCAATCTGTCTGATCCTGGTATGTATGAGTTTCTTTTTGATGATCGTAAATATTGCGCTTAAGATTAAGAAACCATTCTACAAACTGATCGCACTTGGACTTGGTACGGAATATGCATTTCAGGTATTTCTGACAATTGGCGGAGCAACGAAATTTATCCCTATGACAGGTGTAACTCTTCCTCTGGTCAGCTATGGAGGAAGTTCTGTCGCGTGTACAGTACTGATGCTGGCGATCATTCAGGGATTGTATATTTTGAGAGAAGATGAGGACGAAGAAATTGAGAGATATCGAAGAAAAGGAACGGCGCAGAGAGTTGAAGAAGCGCCAGAAGCGCAAAGCCCGGGAGATTTCTGAAAAGAGAAGGCCCCGTAACAGAGAGTATACACTGGTATCCTGCTTTTTTGTGCTGATCTTTGTCAGTATGATCGGATATCTGATCTACTTTAATTATGCAAAGAGCGATGATTTTATCAATAGTCCCTATAATACAAGGCAGGATACTTTTTCAGACAGGGTTGTAAGAGGTAAGATCATATCTGCAGATGGGCAGGTGCTTGCCCAGACCAATGTTTACGAAGACGGAACAGAGGAACGTACTTATCCCTATGCAAATATGTTCGCTCATGTAGTCGGATATGACACTAATGGAAAAAGCGGACTGGAATCAGAGGCGAACTTCCAGCTTCTGACTTCTCATGAATTTTTCCTGAACCAGATGAAAAATGAGTTTAAGAATCAGAAAAATACGGGTGATTCTGTGATCACGACGTTAAACGCAGATCTTCAGTCAACTGCCTATAATGCACTTGGTGACAGGAGAGGGGCGGTTGTTGCCATAGAACCTTCTACAGGTAAGATTCTGGTGGAAATGAGCAGACCGGACTTTGACCCGAATACTATTTCCCAGAACTGGGATACACTGGTGAATGATTCCAATGACAGCAGTCTGTTGAACAGAGCTACAAACGGAGCCTATCCTCCGGGATCTACATTTAAGGTGGTAACTGCCCTGGACTATTTCAGAACCAAGGGCAGTCTGGAGGGATTTTCCTATCTCTGTGAGGGAAGTATTACCAGAGAAGATCACACGATCAGGTGCTATGGAGGAACTGTTCATGGACAGGAAGATTTTTACAGTGCTTTTGCCAATTCCTGTAACAGTGCATTTGCAGAGATCGGAACCATGCTCGGAGGCAGTTCTCTGAAAAAAACAGCCGAGGATCTTCTTTTTAATAAGAGTCTTCCGCTTTCTTCCTATAAAAAGAGTACTTTTACATTAAATGGAAAATCTTCTGTTGCAGAGGTTATGCAGACTGCCATCGGACAGGGTAATACGTTGGTATCACCTATGCATATGGCGCTGATTACCAGTGCGATCGCCAATGGCGGGGAGCTCATGAAGCCTTATCTCATTGATTCTGTTGTAAGTTCAGACGGAGAGACAGTGAAGACAAGAGAGCCGGAGAGCTTTAAACGTCTGATGACAACAAATGAGGCGAATATCCTTGGAAAGCTTATGAAAGGTGTTGTGGAAAACGGAACCGCATCGGCTCTGAACGGAAGAGGATATACAGTGGCAGGCAAGACCGGATCAGCGGAATTTGATGAGAATGGTTCCAGTCATTCCTGGTTTATCGGTTATTCCAACGTGGATGATCCGGATCTGGTAGTTGCGATCATTGTTGAGAATGGCGGTACCGGAAGTGAAGCAGCAGTGCCCATCGCAGAGCAGATATTTGATGCGTATTATTATGATAAGCAATAATAAATTCCATGTTGCAGGCAATCTGGAATGAATTTTGGCTACGTTACTGTGAACGGAGTGAACAGTAACTAATTAATCGGTAATATGTTATGAAATGATATTTATAGCTTGCGGGTTTGGAAAAAAAGAGATATACTATACTCAGTTTATAATACCACGCAAAACAGGAGGGATTGCATTATGATAGAAGCAACGAGCTGTGGCGGTGTGGTAATTCATCGGGGTAAGATTCTTACTTTGTATAAATCTTACAGGAACCGTTATGAGGGCTGGGTATTGCCGAAAGGAACAGTGGAATCAGGCGAAACGCATGAACAGACAGCATTGCGGGAAGTGATGGAAGAGGCTGGAGTGCGTGCGACCATTGTGAAATACATCGGAAAGAGCCAATATAACTTTACCGTTCCGGAGGACGTGGTTTTCAAAGAGGTACACTGGTATCTTATGACTGCGGATAATTATCATAGTAAGCCCCAGAGAGAGGAGTTTTTTGTAGATTCCGGATATTATAAATTTCATGAGATCTATCATCTGCTGAGGTTTTCAAACGAGAAGCAGATCGTAGAGCGTGCTTATCAGGAATATCTGGAGATGAGAAGCAATGGACTCTGGGGAAAACAGCATAAGTATTATTAACGAGAGAACAGGGCTGTGTTTTTTTGCAACGCAGCCCGGTTTAAATTTTGGAGAAAATGGAAATACTGTAACTGAAGTGTTATAGAAACGGGAGAGGGTGTAAGATGCTGAAATGGCAGGAGAATTTTCTTGCAGGGGAATCTGTAAAGGATTCTGAGAAGATAAAAAAGAAACTGAACAGCGGAAAACCGGTTCTGGGCATTTATCTCCTTACTCTGTCAGAGAATCCTGTGAATCTGATGGATATTATTCCTGCAGCAATGCTGATACAGAAGAGCTTTTATGGAATCTGTCCGAAGATCATAGGAATGGCGAAGGGCAAAGAGGAAGCCCTGGAGATGGTGCGAAGTCTGATTGATGAAATGTACAGGGAAACGGGAACCTTCGCAACAGCTGAATATATAGAAAACAGGTGAGAATATGTTACATATTTTATGGCTGATCCTTAAATTTATACTGATCATCCTGGGAATTCTGCTGGGCCTTCTTTTACTGGCAGTTCTTCTTGTATTGTTCTGTCCTGTAAGATATAAGGCATCAGCTGTCAAGGCAGAAGGTGGCTGGAAACAGACAGAGGGAGAGGGTATCGTAAGCTGGCTGTTTCATGGGATTTCGCTGAGAGCGGAATGGAAAGATCAGCAGATGGAGATATCCTTTCATCTGTTTGGAATTCCCGTAGACAAGTTGTTGAAAAAACGGCAGGAGAAGAGGGATATAACAAAGAAATCCGGGAAAAATCCGGAGAAATCCGGCGCAGAAAAGGTATCTGTATCCGGCATAGACGGAAACAGGGAAGAAGAGCATAAAAAATCAGTGGTTGATCACCCGAAATCAGAGAATATGGAGACTGAGGATCTGAAAACAGACAGAAATTCAGCTTCAGATACATCTGCTGATACAGAGAGGATCAGAAACAGTCAGATATCCGGACAGCAGGAACTGAATGCAGATGATACAGATCGGAATAGTCTAAAGAAGAGGCAGTTTTTTATAAAAAGGATCTATGACCGGATCCGAGATATATTTCAGTTGATTCGTACAAAACTGCAAAATATCCGCAGGACATTCGGGAAGATTAAGAAGAATGTGTCCTGGTGGAAGGCTTTTATAGAACATCCCAGAGTGACAGCTGCCAGAAAACTTGTATGGAAACATGGAAAATTTTTGCTTAAGCATATTTTTCCTACAAGGATAGAAGGGCAGGTTACTTTTTCTTTTGAAGATCCGGCGCTGACAGGTGCGGCACTTGCTGTACTTGGGATGACAATTCCATTTCACAAAAACTGTATACAGATCAATCCCCGTTTTGACAGTGAGAATTATCTGTATGGAAACATCAGGGCAAAAGGCAGGATCTACGGATTTGTTCCTGTGCGGGCAGCAGTGAGTATTTATTTCAATAAAAATATAAAATACGTTATAAAACGTTGGAAAACCAGGAGGGCATGACCATGGCAAATGAAAACAATTTTAAAGAAACCGTAAATTCATTATTCAAGGGAATGGACAGTTTTATTTCTGCGAAAACAGTGGTAGGAGAGGCAATCCATGTAGGCGATACGATCATTCTTCCTCTGATGGATGTATCTTTCGGTGTAGGTGCCGGTGCTTTTTCCGGAGAGAAGAAGGATAACGGCGGCGGCGGAATGGCAGGAAAGATGACTCCCTGTGCAGTGCTTGTGATCCAGAATGGAACAACAAAGCTGGTCAATGTGAAAAATCAGGATGGTCTCACCAAGATCCTTGATATGGTTCCGGATTTTGTAGACCGTTTTACCTCCGGAAAAGGTGACGAAGAATCTGTCGGCGAATCAGAAAAATAATTTTTGCATAGACTATAGCAAACCGATGAAAAAGGTGCAGAAGAATTGGAAAAGCTGTTCGGCTTTATGCTGTTTTTCATAGGGATTGGGATGATAATCGGGATGCTGATCGCAGAAAATGTGGTTCTGGTGGTTTCGGCCGGAGTTTTCCTGTTGTTGGGATATCATCTTTTCTGTCATTAACTTTGCAGAAGATTGCGAATATCCCGTTTGACATATGAAATAAAAAAAGACTGTCAGCTCAGGCAGAATATTCGGTAAAGAATATCTGAACAGAGGGACAGTCTTTTTTGCAAAAAAATACCCCTGTTGCAACAGGGGTAATGGTGTTATTATGCTCTTTCTACTTTACCGGATCTTAAGCAAGAAGTACATACATATGTCTTTCTAGCTCCGCCCTCAGCAGTCTTGATTTTAACGGATTTTACGTTAGATTTCCACATTTTATTGGATCTTCTATGTGAATGACTTACATTATTTCCGAAATGAGCAGCTTTCTCACAGATTGCACATTTAGCCATGATAGCACCTCCTTGACGCTTTATTGTTACTGTCGTGCTGTGTGCATAGCGTCTGAACAGTAACCTTGTGTTCAACAGATTACATTGTAACAGATGAATTGTGCTTTTGCAAGCAAAAAAAGGAAAAAACTCAAAAATTATATTTCTTTTTCTGTGAAAAGAGGTTATAATACACTTACATACAATAATGAGCATTGGAGGTAACCATATGAATGGACGTATAGATTCCGGATTAGGTCAGATCATAATTGACACAGATGTAATCGCAACCTACGCAGGAAGCGTTGCTGTAGAATGTTTTGGTATCGTAGGCATGGCTGCAGTCAGTATGAAGGACGGACTGGTAAAGCTTCTTGGAAAGAACAGCCTGAAACATGGCATCAGCGTCAGAATTACAGAGGACAATAAAATCCGCCTGAATTTCCATGTTATTGTGGCATATGGCGTGAATATAAGTACAATTGCAGACAACCTTGTCAGCAATGTCAAATATAAAGTCGAGGCCTTTACAGGAATGGAGATCGATAAGATCGATATTTATGTAGAAGGTGTACGCGCAATTGATTAGGATAGAGGAGGAACTTGTGGTGAATAACAAAACCATAGATGCCAGAATACTTTCCAGGATGTTTCTTGCAGGAGCCAAGAATCTGGAAGCTAAAAAAGAATGGATCAACGAACTGAACGTATTTCCGGTACCGGATGGAGATACAGGAACCAATATGACAATGACGATCATGGCAGCAGCAGCAGAAGTAGGTTCTCTGGGAGAGCCTGACATGGAGTCACTGGCCAAGGCGATTTCTTCCGGTTCTCTGCGCGGTGCAAGAGGTAATTCAGGTGTTATTCTTTCTCAGCTTCTGCGTGGTTTTACCAGAAGTGTTAAGAACAGTAAGGAACTGGATGCCATTGATATCGCGGCAGCCATGGAGAAAGGTGTGGAGACTGCATATAAGGCAGTCATGAAACCGAAGGAAGGAACAATCCTTACTGTTGCAAGAGAGGCTGCTGCCAAGGCTGTAGAGCTTGCGGAGACAGCAGAAGATCTGGATACATTTTTCCAGAGCGTGATCGCTCATGCGGAGGAAACTCTGGCAAAGACACCGGAAATGCTGCCGGTTCTGAAAGAAGCAGGAGTAGTGGATTCCGGTGGACAGGGACTTCTGGAAGTATACCATGGTGCATATGATGGTTTCCTTGGCAAAGAGATTGATTATACACAGTTTGACAAGGCAAAAGGTCCTGCTGTGACTAAGATCGATGCACAGACAGAGACTGATATTAAATTTGGTTATTGTACAGAGTTTATTATTCTTCTGAACCAGCCGATGTCCGAGGAGACAGAGCATGAATTTAAGAAATTCCTGATGTCCCTTGGTGATTCTATTGTGCTTGTTGCAGATGACGAGATCGTGAAGGTTCATGTTCATACCAATCATCCCGGACAGGCTATTGAGAAAGCCCTTACCTTTGGTGCACTTTCACGTATGAAGATCGACAATATGCGTGAGGAGCATCAGGAGAAGCTTATAAAGGATGCCGAGAAAATGGCGAAAGAGCAGGCAGAACAGGAAGAAAAAGAAGAAGCAGCACAGCCACCGAAGGAAGTAGGCTTTATTTCCGTATCTGTGGGAAAGGGAATGACAGAGATCTTTAAGGAACTGGGTGTGGATTACCTGATTGAGGGCGGTCAGACAATGAACCCGAGTACAGAGGATATGCTCAATGCCATTGCAAAAGTAAATGCAAAGACTATTTATATTTTCCCGAACAATAAGAATATTGTTCTTGCTGCAAACCAGGCAAGGGATCTTACTGAGGATAAAGAGATCGTGGTTGTGCCGACTAAGACCATTCCGCAGGGAATTACTGCCATGATCAGTTATGTGCCCGAGAAGAACAGTGCGGAGAATACTGGGGCTATGCTTCAGGCAATCGAACATGTGAAGACCGGACAGATCACGTATGCTGTGCGTGATACAAGGATTGATGATAAGGAGATCCATGAGGGTGATATGATGGGTATCGGTGATCATGGAATCCTAGCTGTTGGCAAGGACCGCATGGAAGTTGCCAAGGAGACAGTTGCCCAGATGGTGGACGATGAGTCTGAGGTGATCAGTATTTATTATGGTGCTGATACTGAGGAGGCTGAAGCTGAGGAGCTGGCAACGGCTCTGGAGGAGGCTTATCCGGATTGTGATGTGGAACTGAATGCGGGTGGACAGCCGATTTATTATTATGTTATTTCTGTAGAGTAGGATAATAGAGTTTTTGAGAGAGATAAACGAATAGTTCATGTGATGAAAACGGGTATAGGCCATTGTTGAGGGTGGGTATATCCGTTTTCGTATTAAAAAGGGACGGCAGGAAAATTATTTGTTTTTGTGTGCGGTTTCGGGAACTAAGATATTCTAAGGTTCCGGAAATCTGCTAAGGGCATGAGCAGCCCTCTCAAACTCGCTCCGTTGCAAACTTCGCTCAGACAGTGAGACTGTCTGCTCATAACGCAGTTTTCCGGAACCTAAGAATATCTAAGATCCCTGCAAATGCACACAAAAACAAATAATTTTCCCGCCTGGCAGCTGGCTGGGCGGATGACATAGTCCGTTTTTACTTGATTATAACCGAATAATTGCTCTGCCGGATAGCCGGATACTTGATTTGGTTAAATTTATATTTGTGATGGATTTTTTAGAAAGGAAAAGGAGATAGATGTCGATATCTTTGAGAACCCTTAAGGGCGTGGGGGAGAAAACGGAAAAGTTATTTGCGAAAATAGGAGTTACGGATATGGAATCTCTTCTGAGTTATTATCCACGTAATTATGATGCGTATGAGGAGCCTGTTGAGATCCGGTCTCTGGAAGAGGGAGCTGTTGTGGCGATTTCTGTGGCGGTTATAACGGGTGTGTATGTGAATCAGGTGCGGAATCTTCAGGTGATCACGACCACTGTGGCAGATCTTACGGGGAAAATTTCTGTTACGTGGTTTAATGCACCGTATCTGCGCTCTGCAGTCAGGAAAGGCAGCAGGTTTGTTCTGCGGGGGCGTGTCGTCAGGAAGCAGGGGAAGCTGCAGATGGAGCACCCTGAGATTTTTACGCCTGCGGCTTATGAAGAGATTCTGCACAGTCTTCAGCCGATTTATGGACTGACTGCGGGGCTTTCTAATAAGACGATCGTGAAGCTGATCCATCAGGTGCTTGATGAGCAGAAGCTTCAGGCAGAGTATCTGGCAGATGAGTATAAGGAGAGGTATCACCTGGCAGACAGGAATTTTGCGATTCCTGCGATTCATTTTCCCAAAAATATGCAGGAGCTGTTAGCTGCAAGGAGAAGGTTGGTGTTTGACGAGTTTCTTCTTTTTATTCTTGCTGTGCAGTCTTTGAAGGAGAAGACGGAGGAAGCACCGAATGCGTTTCCCATGCATCCGGTGTGGACGACAGAGCAGATTATTGAAAGTCTGCCCTATGATCTGACAAAGGCGCAGTTGAATGTGTGGCATGAGATTGAGAGGGATTTAAGCGGCCAGGCTCTGATGTCCAGACTGGTGCAGGGAGATGTGGGAAGCGGTAAGACGATCCTTGCGTTTCTCGCAATGATCATGACTGTGGAGAATGGATATCAGGCAGTGCTTATGGCACCTACGGAGGTTCTTGCAAGGCAGCATTTTCAGGCAATGGAGAAGTTGCTGCAGGAACAGAATATTGATTTTGGGCATCCGGTTTTGCTGACAGGATCAGATACTGCGAAGGAGAAAAGGGAAAAATATGCGCTGATCGCGTCAAAAGAGGCTAACCTGGTGATAGGAACGCATGCGCTGATTCAGGAAAAAGTGCAGTACAATAATCTTGGACTGGTTATTACAGATGAGCAGCATCGTTTTGGTGTGAAACAGAGGGAAGCACTGACTACTATGGGAAACCCGCCTAATGTGCTGGTGATGAGTGCTACACCGATTCCAAGGACGCTGGCGATCATTATATACGGGGATCTGGATATTTCAGTAATTGATGAACTTCCTGCGCAGAGACTTCCCATTAAAAATTGTGTGGTGGATACTTCTTACAGGCCGAAGGCTTATTCCTTTATGGAGAAGCAGATCCGTCAGGGACGGCAGGTTTATGTGATCTGTCCAATGGTGGAGGAGAGCGAAGGGATGGATGGGGAAAATGTGCTGGATTATACCCTGAAGCTTCGCAATGTTTTTTCGCCGGATATAAAGATTGCTTCTCTTCATGGAAAGATGAAAGCGAAAGAGAAGAATGTGATCATGGAGGCTTTTGCCGCAGGGGAAATTCAGATTCTGGTATCTACTACTGTAGTTGAGGTAGGAGTGAATGTGCCTAATGCTACAGTGATGATGGTGGAGAATGCCGAGCGTTTCGGGCTGGCACAGCTTCATCAGCTTCGCGGGCGTGTCGGTAGAGGGGAATATCAGTCATATTGCATTTTTATGCAGGGAAATGGTGCAAAGGAAATTTCTAAACGTCTGCAGATTCTGAACAAATCCAACGATGGATTTTATATTGCAGGAGAGGATCTGAAGCTTCGCGGTCCTGGTGATCTTTTTGGAATCCGCCAGAGTGGTCTGCTGGAATTTAAACTGGGAGATATTTATCAGGATGCTGATATCCTGAAGGCTGCCAGTGAGACGGCCGCAGAGATTCTGTCCCTTGACGGGGATTTAAGCCTTCCGCAGAATGAGGAACTTCAGAGGAGACTTTCGGAATATATGAAGGAAGATCTGCAGAATCTAGGACTATAGAAAATGACGGATACAGAGTAAAAAATAATACTGTTCATGTTACTGTTCATAAGATGCCTAAATTATAAAAACAGAAAAACATTGCAAAAGCAGAAGATTCGTAGTATTCTATTTTCATAAAAGAATGTTACTGTTTATCATATTTTCGGTAACATAAGAATACCTGTAACTGTACAAAACTGAGCAGTTATGAATACTTATATCTTGTAAGGAGGCTAATCATATGGCAACAAAAGCAACTACAGCAGATCTCAACACATCCACTGCGAAGACAACCGAAGTTAAAGAGGCTCCTGCAAAGACAACTGCTGAAGAAGTAGCTGTAAATAAAGAAGCAAACAAGAAAGAAACTGCTGAAACAGAGACTGTAAAGAAAGAAACAACAGCAAAGAAACCGGCAGCAAGAAGAACAAGAAAGACTGCAGAAAAGAAATCAGCAGAAGCAGAGAAAGAAACCGAGAAGAAAGAAACAGCTAAAGCAGCAGACACTGTAGAAAAGAAATCGGCAGAAACAGAGAAAGAAGCCGAGAAAAAAGAGACAGCTAAAACAACAAAGACTGCTGCAAAACCAACAAAAACAACGAAAAGAACTACAAAGAAGGCTCCTGCTAAGACAGCTGAGAAACCGGCTGAAGAGACAGCTGCCGAGAAGAAGACAACAAGAAGAACCACTAAGAAAGAAGCAACAGCAGAAGTATATATTCAGTTCATGGGCAGAGAAGTATATACAAAAAATATTTTAAGTAATGTCAGAAGAATCTGGACAGACGAACTGGGTAAAAAGGAGAAAGATCTCAAAGATATTAAGATTTATATCAAACCTGAAGAGAACAAAGCATATTATGTAATTAACGGTGATATCACTGGTTCTGTGTGGATCTGACATATAAAAAATAAGAACAATTTTCAAATCTCATGGCAATCACATAAATCAGTTACTTGAGAATGATCAGAATAATAAGTAATGAAGTAATTACAGACAGGTTTAATGACCTGTCAGGTTAAGACATTGAGAAACTCAGATGATAACATAAATTCATCTGAGTTTTTTGTGCTTTCGGTTATAAAAAATTGAGACATACAAGCCAAAATTCCATTGCCGCAGGCAATCCGGAATGAATTTTGGCTACGTTACTGTGAACGGAGTGAACAGTAACGACATACCTGCTACTTGACAAAATTTATCAGTTAGTATAAGCTATCTGCATAAGGTTATTGAGAAAAATCGGCTATAGCAATCCTCGTAAATAATGCATTTAAGACAGTTCAGCAGAGTGTGAAAGACAAGGAAGATATCTGCAGGCGTGCTGACGCACGGTAAAGATATCTGACGCAGGGTTTCACACTCTGATGGGCTGGATTAAGATGCATTATTTACGAGGATTGCTATAATAACGACGATGATAACCAAATACAAATACAAAAGGTGAGCGACTGAAAATGACATTAAAAGATTTGGAAATCGGAAAAAGTGCTGTGATCACGTCGGTTGGCGGCAAAGGTGCCCTGCGTCAGCATTTCCTGGATATGGGTATGATTCCGGGAGCTGAGGTCACAGTCGTGAAGTTTGCACCCATGGGAGATCCCATGGAATTACAGGTACATGGATATGAACTGACATTAAGACTTGCGGAAGCAGAGCAGATAGAAATCGAACAGATCCCGAAGCGAAGCAGAAGTCACGCCGGAATAGAGGCTGTAAGCGACCTGGCACATCCGGGACTTGGAGAGGATGGAAAGTATCATTCCAGAGAAGATGAACATCCACTGCCTGAGGGAACTACACTGACGTACGCATTGGTGGGAAATCAGAACTGTGGAAAAACTACACTGTTTAACCAACTGACAGGTTCCAGTCAACATGTGGGAAACTTTCCAGGAGTAACGGTGGATCGTAAGACCGGTTCGATTAAAGGCCATCCAGATACAGAAATCACAGACCTTCCGGGAATTTATTCCATGTCCCCTTACAGCAGTGAGGAGATTGTCTCCAGAAATTTTGTTCTGGATGAGAAACCAAGTGCGATCATCAACATTGTGGATGCTACCAATATTGAGAGAAACCTGTATCTGACCATGCAGCTTCTGGAGATGGATATTCCTATGGTAGTTGCAATGAACATGATGGATGAAGTGCTGGGAAATCAGGGTTCTATAGATGTAAATAAGATGGAATCGCTGCTTGGAGTACCTGTAATCCCTATTTCCGCAGCAAAGAATGAAGGGGTTGATGAGCTGGTTGACCATGCGTTACATATAGCGAAATATCAGGAACATCCGCTGCGTCAGGATTTCTGTGATAAGAGTGACCATGACGGTGCAGTACACCGTTGTATTCATGCGGTCATGCACCTGATTGAGGATCATGCGGCGCAGGCTGATATTCCTACCCGTTTTGCAGCAACCAAGGCAATCGAGGGAGATCCGCTGGTTCTTGAGAAGCTGAAGCTGGACACAAATGAGACGGAGATGCTGGAGCATATCGTACAGCAGATGGAAACAGAGCGTCAGGTTGACAGAAGTGCTGCGATCGCAGATATGCGTTTTGACTTTATTGAGCGTTTGTGTGAACAGACAGTTGTAAAGCCAAAAGAGAGTAAGGAGAGAATCAGAAGTGAGAAAATTGATAAAGTCCTTACAGGAAAATATACCGCGATTCCCTGTTTCATCGGAATCATGGTACTGGTATTTTATCTTACCTTTAATGTGATCGGAGCGTGGCTTCAGGGGCTTCTGGAGATTGGAATTGATAAGGTTTCTGCGCTGGTAGATGCAGCACTGACAGCAGCAAATGTAAACAGTGCCATGCATAGCCTGGTCATTGACGGTATTTTTACAGGTGTGGGAAGTGTACTCAGTTTTCTGCCGATTATCGTAACCCTGTTTTTCTTTCTGTCTCTTATGGAAGACAGCGGATACGTTGCACGTGTTGCTTTTGTGATGGACAAACTTCTGCGTAAGATCGGCCTTTCCGGAAGAAGCATTGTACCAATGCTGATCGGATTCGGATGTACGGTTCCGGCTGTTATGGCCACACGTACACTTACAAGTGAGCGTGACAGAAAGATGACGATTTTGCTGACTCCATTTATGAGCTGTACTGCGAAGCTGCCGATTTATTCTTTCTTTGTAAGTGCTTTTTTCCCGAAGAAGGGCGGATTTATTATGGCAGGTCTTTACCTGCTTGGAATTTTGGTGGGAATCCTGGCGGCATTTTTGTATAACAGAACTCTTTTCAAGGGAGATCCCGTACCGTTTATCATGGAACTTCCCAATTACCGGCTGCCGGGAGCAAGGAATGTAGGTCAGCTTTTGTGGGAAAAAGCAAAAGATTTCCTGCAGAGAGCGTTTTCTATTATCCTGCTTGCATCAATGATAATCTGGTTCCTGCAGAGCTTTGATCTGCATTTAAATCTTGTAAAAGATTCTGCAGACAGTATTCTGGCAATGGTGGCGGGAGTCCTGGCACCTATATTTAAACCGATCGGACTGGGAGACTGGAGAATCTGTACAGCTCTTATCAGCGGATTTATGGCAAAAGAGAGCGTGGTATCTACTCTGGAAGTACTTTTCAGTGGAAATATTGCCTCTGTACTGACTCCGTTGGCAGCAGCATCCCTGCTGGTATTCAGTTTGCTCTATACACCATGTGTGGCGGCTGTCGCTTCGATCAAACGTGAAATGGGCAGCAAATGGGCTGTTGGTGTTGTGGTATGGCAGTGTGTGATTGCCTGGGTGGCTGCACTGATCGTACATCTGATAGGGATGATCTGATTTTATTAATTCGCTTTTATAGAAAAACCGATGGATTTGACTGTTTTCAGTCATCACCATCGGTTTTTTTCAGTTCCTCAACTGAGAGGCTTTTATCTGATTAGTACTGTCCGCCCTGGGAACCACTGGACATCTGTCTTTCCTGGGCTTCGATCATCTTTTTCATAATAATATCAGAACAACTTTCCCTGAATTTCCAGTTTGATGGGAGATGATCTGATTTTCTGGCAGAAAATTAGATTACCATTTTTGATATGACAATCTCTTTATGGGTTTCATTATAGTACAGAAACCCTGAAAAAACTATAGAAATCTTACGAAATTGCTATAGTTTTTTTAAAGAGACAGAAAAGAGACCAAAAGAGACAAGTGGTCTCTTTTGTCTCTTTTGGTTCTATAGCAATTCCGCAAAATAATGCAATCTGTAATGAATTTAGGCTATGTTACTGTGAACGGAGTGAACAGTAACGAATTTTGGCTTGTATGTGCCCACAACTTGCTATCTGATCTGCTAGATGATAAAATTAAAATATAACAGGGAAGTGATATACGAAGGAGGTAGGAATGACAGAGTTTAATTTTGATACTGTTTTTGATGAAATCATGCAGACGCACAATCTGGACACAGTAGTGATTCTGGGACACTTAAATCCGGATGGCGATGCTGCCGGATCGGTGATGAGCCTTGCGCACTATATCCATGTCAATTATCCACAATACAGGGTGTTTCCATACCTTGCAAAAACGCTGGAGCGCGGTCCGAAAAAGATGGTCGTGGAAGATAAGATATTTGTTCCTTTTGAGATGCCGGACATATCCGGAAAACAATATTGTGCCATAGTCTGTGATAATGCAACTCTGGAGCGTATGATCGGATTGGAATATTACCAAAATGCCGCTGCCAGCATTGTTGTTGATCATCATGCTTCCAATGAAGGATACGGAGATGTGAACTGGACAAAGGTTTCTGAGGCATGTGCGGAAAATGTATACCATATGCTTTCTCCCGAACTACTTCTAAATGCAGTCCAAAAAGAAGTGTACCCCAATGCCGCAGATTATATTTACCTTGGCATCCTGCATGATACCGGAGGACTGACAAGGGCAAACCAGTGTATTTTTCAGGCAGTAGCTGATCTGATGGCTATGGGAGTTGACCATGGCAGGATTATGAAAACCTTACACAGTGATACCCTGGACATTCTGTACAAAAGAGCCGATATTCTTCATGGAGCAGTACGTGCGATGGATGGTCGGGTTGCTTATGTCATTATGGGACAGAAGGAAATTGCCGAAAAAGATATCACATACGAAGACATCCACTGTATCAGCACGATCCTGCGCGATTGCGACGATATTGAACTTGGTTTTACCATGTATGAGGAAGAAGAAAACGGGTGGAGATGTTCTTTCCGTTCAGACGGGAAATGGATCAATGTTAATGAACTGTTGAAACCTTTTGGCGGTGGAGGACATATCTCTGCAGCAGGATTAAAATATCGGACCGATAATGTAGAAGAATTAAAGAAACAGATTCTGGACAGAGTAGCAGAGATGAAAAATAAACAGTAATCTATAAATGAGCAAATAAAAAACTGCACAAAATTATAAAACCGAAGTGGAATATAAACACTTGTTGGAATTGTTGTTGAGGGAAAAGAAGAGGAGAGTCTGTATGGGAAAGATATCGAAGGTCTCTGGGATTGCCCGTTTTGTGGGAATAAAAGGATTAGGGCCGGTCAAAAGACCTGTCCTGATTGTGGGCATCCGCAGAACGAAAATATAAAATTCTATATGCCGGATGAAATTAAAATTCAATCCTACAAAGACATTCTCGACCATTACGAGACAGTTACAGAAACCAAAACACGCAGCGTCATAGACCACTACGAAGAGAAGAGTTCTTATGTTGATCTTGGAAATGGATATTTTGAGGAGCAAACGGAAAGCGTTCCGGTATATACTGAGGAAACCTACACCGAAGATGTAGAAAAACCAGTCTACCGGAAGGAGCCGGTGTATGCTACAAAATATTACTATGAAATAGACAAATGGACGGTTGTCGATACTGCAAAAAGTTCCGGCAATGATCAGAACCCTTCCTGGCCGGAACCAAAACTTAAAGACGGACAGAGAACAGGAGCAGAAGAAGAGCATTATTTTGTGACCGCTACATATGAGAAAAAGAAGGGCAAGACCGAAACAGGAAGATATGAAATGGATTTTTCTCAATGGAAAGAACTTAAAAAAGGCGAAAAATAGAATTGAAAATTGATGCTGCTGGATTCGCAGAGATTAATCAAAAATAAGATATAGATATACCCGGAGGGATACTTCGAACCTTTATTAAACAAGGAGATTCATAGTTTTGGCGTGGGTCTCCTTGTTTAATGCTTTTCTCATGTTATAAGGTAGCCCGCATCATTGCATTTGTGCAATGCCTGCAGGCAGATATTGCTCCGTTTATTATGTGAAATATCTGCTCCTATATTTTGAAGAAAACTATGGATTGACCGTAGAGAAGAAAATCATAGATGCAGTTGCGGTTATTGCCAACGAAAACCGTTACCACCCTGTCTGTGATTTTCTCAATGCCCTGCAATGGGACGGAACGGAACGGAACGCATACGCTTCTGTCTGCACCGCTTTCTCGGTTCTGATACAGATGATTACACCTATGAAGCATTGAAGTTGTTTTTGCTGGGTGCTATCTCACGAGCTTTTAAGCCCGGGTGCAAATTTGAGGTTATGCTCTGTCTTGTGGGCGGTCAGGGAGCTGGAAAGTCCTCTTTCTTCCGTTTGCTTGCGATCAATGATGACTGGTTCTCTGATGACTTGAAAAAGCTGGATGATGAAAATGTGTACCGCAAAATGCAGGGGCATTGGATTATTGAAATGT
>PPYE01000908.1_pt1 | contig 21355 bp, 18 predicted proteins | sample 1559881 | NCBI WGS metagenome assembly PPYE01 (sample SAMN08240022, study PRJNA423297) | Human gut metagenome, whole genome shotgun sequencing project.
ATTAAAGCTCCGGGAACAAGCGCTCTCGTTCCCGGAGCTCCCCCTGCACTTTTCACAAAGGACAAGGGTTCTGATCTAACATTAGTGCCGGCTATGTTCCATTTCCGGCCGGCAGACGGAAATAACAGGCTGCAAAAACAAAGTTTTTTAACTGCTAAATTACTAAGGACCCTCATCAAGAAGGATCGTTAAGAACAGCCCGTTTTACTAATAGGCATTCTTCTCGCCACGGAAGACATTCGCCACCGTCCTGTACATGATGTAAAGGTCCAGACCGAAGCTCCAGTGCTCCAAATACCAGATATCACCACGGATACGGCCCTCCATGTCTTTTAGTTCCTTCGTTTCCCCACGGAAACCCGTAACCTGGCTCCATCCCGTTATACCCGGTTTCACAAAATGCCGCACCATATATTTATTGATCAGCCTTGAATATTCCTGCGTATGGAGAAGCATGTGAGGACGAGGCCCCACGATACTCATATCCCCCAACAGCACATTGATAAACTGGGGCAGCTCATCTATATTCGTCTTACGCATTATATTGCCCCAGCGCGTCTTGCGGGGATCATGCTCTGTGGCCTGTATCCTGTCGGCATCTGCATTTACTTTCATACTGCGGAACTTGTAACAATAAAACTCCCTGCTGTTCAGCCCGTTCCGTTTCTGGCGGAAGAACAGCGGGCCGGGCATGGTCAATCCGGTCACTATCGCCACCACAATCAGAATAACCGGAAAAAGCGTACAAAGGAACACCGATGAGACTACTATGTCAAAGGTTCTTTTCAGCAGGCGGTTCCCCGGCCAACTTAAGGGATCGGGGCGAAAGCCCAGGTAAGGGACGTTCCCCATGATGTTGAACGACATACGGTGGTGGAGATAATTGCGCACATTGGGCACACTGAAGAAATGTACCAGATGGTTCTCGCAGTAATCAATCAGAGAAACGATGACCTCTCTGTCTTTTGAGGGCAGGCAGCAGAACAGGTAATGTACATAATCATGTTTCTCCAGATATTCCTGTACCTGCGCCGGCTGGCCCAAATACGGACATTCTACCGGGAAAGCAGGATTCGCCTGACCGTCAAAATAGCCCACGACCGAATAACCTGTATCTTCACTGCCCGACATCTCATGGTAGATTTCCAGGTTGTTGTCCGTACTTCCTACCAGTACTACAAAACGCGTATGTTTCTTGCTCATACGGTAAAGCCTGATGAGAAGACGAAGAGTGAAACGGAACGAAACAAGACACAGAAACAGGAGGAAAAGGTACTCCAGCATGAACAGGGAGGCTATATCCGTATAGTTTCCTACAGAAAGGACCAGACCGCCCAGGAGGACAAACAGGAACATATTCTCGAACACACGTTTCCATATCTGAAGGGAATGCACTTTCCTCCGGTGAAGCACTACTCCTGAATGGATGGCGCAAAGGGCGTAACATAACATCAGTGTAAGCATGACTTGCAGAACGGTGGTTCCACCAACCTGCAGGCTATCCCACTGCATCTCATTGGACAGCTTGCTGAAAAGCAGGAATAGCAGACCGCAAAGAAAGGTCTCGGTGACAATCACAAAGGTCTCGATCAAGTGGTTGTAGGATGCTAATTTGTCTTTCATTGGTTCGTGCATCATATTCCGCCATCAAATTCAGTCCATTCAATATCTTATTTCCCAAAGAAGTATCAGGCAAACAACACCGAAAATTAACACCTAATGCAGGTCCTTCATAATTCAAGCCAGTAGCCCTGCTATAAATATAAGCCATATGAAGCCCTAATTCCCCCACATTCTGAAAATACAAATGTTTCGTTGCAGCCAGAAAAAAACGATTGAAATAATTATGAGTACCAGCTTCTTGATTAAAATTGATATTACCACCACCATTATTATCAAAACTTCCGGGATCATTGGCTCCCAATACAAGTTGAGGAGTCCATTCTTTCCACCAGCCTTCCTTCCATAAACGGAGCCTTCCTGAAAAATTACGGTCCTGATTACGAAATTTTCCCCAAGTCTGTTCAGGCCAATAATTACCTTTAACTCCCTTTACCAAGGTACAGGTATATGCTACTTCCAGCCAAGGAAAAATAGTCACATTTATATAGTAATTATATGTGTAGGTGTAATTTTTATTATTCCAATAAGTAGAAAGCGGATGCTTATCCAGCACATTACCGCCCAGCATAACAGTTTTGTCCTTCTGCATATCAGCAGTAGGCATATGCAATAGTCCACTAGTACCATATAATGCCTGTCCCTTCAATACAGTACAGAAACATAAACATAGAAAAGCTAAAAAAGAATTATGCATTGCGAAATTATAAGGGTTTGCTATCTTTGTACCATGAAAAGATTAGTTTCTCCCACAAAAAGCGTGCAGGAAAAAGTAAGGCAGCTTGTACATAACGTTTACGGGTATGCTTCTCTTTATACATACGATAGACAAAACGCAGATTCATACGATCTATCCATAGAGGGTAGTATTCAATCTCATTATTAGCAGTTTGGTGAATAAAACCACCACAGGTAAAACCAATACCCTGGAATCCGGCATTACGCACCTTTAGCAAAAAACGTTCTTGCATCAACGCCCCCATTCCTACAATAAGAAAATCAGGATTAACTTGTGTAATATGTTTCGCTTCCGCATCCATTTCTTGTTCCGAAACAAAATACCCATTACGACAACCCATAAACTTCAACTTTGGATACCGTTCCTTAAATATTTCAACAGCTTTTTCTACCTGTTCTTGTTTTGACGCAACAATGTATAACATCTTTCCATTATTTTCGGCAAAACGGAATAATTCCGGTGCCATAGAAGTCATATCAAAGCTTCGCCTTTTCACTGTTATTCCATATAATAATCTTATGGCAGCCACTAAGATGGAACCATCGGCAAAAATACCATCAAACTGTCCAAACAAATCTTTACGATCTAATGCCATCAAATAAGAAACAGGATTTAGAAATGTATATATTTTACCTTTATCCATGAAAAGATTATCAAGACCTCGTAGATTTGTTCGTAAGATATGACTAATTAAAATAGGTATCATAACACTTTCCTGTAAAGAATAAATAGTGTAACTTTTAAAATAGAGCACTATATTTTAGTGCTTACTTTCCTACACATTGCATCATAAAATAAGAATTGCATACTTTTATCATTGTTTTCTTCCCATATTTTGGTATGATTCAATATTTTTTTCCTAAAATCATCATCATCTATACCACGCTCTATTAACTTTGCTAAATGTTTCTCATCATCATGAATAATTGTTGTGAAATCTTTCTCTAGTATTAAATTGTCAACAATACATTCCTCCCAAAACAACCTGTTGTCAAACATTTCTTCTGGTATAGCTTTTCTTGTACCTACAAAAGGTATTCTCAACGATGACACCTCTGCAAGAACGATAGGAAATCCTTCAAATATACTAGATAAAACAAACAAATCAGCGTGAGCCATATATTTATAAGGATTCAAATTAAAAGGCAAGAATATAGTTCGTGAATAAACTCCCAAATCTTTAGCTAATTGTTTTAGTTCTTCCATATACTCTCCCTCCCCCATTAATACAAGATACACATTCCACCCACCTTTATTCAAATAAAGCGAAAATGCCTTCAGTAGTTTCCATTGCGCTTTCTGTTCTGAAAACCTCCCTATATTCATTATATATTTTTTATCTGGGCAGAAAACAAAATCATCAATTCCACATTGAGATTTAATCTTAATATCTTTGCTATTAACATAATTATTAATGACATTTATATTTTCACTCCGAACCCCAAAAGAAACGATCAAATCATCTTTCACTTGTTTTGAAACAGCTACTACGTTATTACACTTGTTATACATCCACCTTATCATACAATAAGTTAACTTCTGTACTATGCCCAACTTAATTTTCGTATATTGAAGAGAAAGTACATTATGCACCGAAACAACCTTTACAGCAGAAGTAGGCACAAGAATCGTCAGTAGATTACTTTTTTCAAGAAAAGAAAAAATGACATCCGGTTTTATATCTGCAACAATTTTTTTTAGTCTAAAAAATAGATTAAATTGTTGTAACGTTTTCTTTATCAAATTATTTTCGTCATTACAAGACCCATAAAATACATCTACATTCTCTGTCCACTTGCTTTGTCCACTATAACCTGAAAGCACAAAAACATAAGGCACATGTCCATTCTGTTTCAAATAGTGGTAGTAATCAATCAAAATACGTTCCGCGCCTCCAGTAGCTATATGATCTATTACTAAAATGTATTTCATCATTCTTTGAGTTTATAGTATCTTATCCAATCAACTTTCATTTCACAAGGAAAAGCAGAATCATCCATTCCACAAGATCCACCCCATCCACCGTAAGCAACATTTAAAATTAAGTAATATGGCTTATCAAAAGGCCAAGCTTCTCCTTCCTTTTTATCAAATTGATAACATAAATTACCATCAAGTAAAAATACAAGTTTATCCTTGTACCATTCTAATGTATAAATATGAAATTTAGAAACATCAGCTTTCACTAATTGAGGATTCATTTTTTTTATACGATTCCCATTTTTTTTATCCGTCACATGGACATTGATCTGATACTCCTTAGAACTCCAACAGTCAATATATTCCATTATGTCAATTTCACCAAAAGGTAAACCTTCTTCTGCCGGCAACATCCAAAAAGCAGGCCAAATACCTTTTCCTGTAGGACATTTTGCCTTAATTTCCAACCTGCCATATAAAAACGAAACCTTACCTAAGGTATGTATTCGACCAGAAGTGCATAAAGCCTTATCTTTTTTCTCATCTAAAGTCCTAATGATTAATTTACCATTATTTACACATACATTATTTGAACTATTTGTATAATATTCACTTTCCTGCCCTCTCATTCCCACTATATAACTCCAATACATAGAACTAGGAACATTATCTCGGTTAAATTCATCTCGCCAAATAGGATCATTTTCAAATAAACCTTGAGCAAACAATACAAAAGAAGACAATAATAAATATATGCTTAATAAAATCTTTATCATAGCATTTTTTTTAATTTCATATAAATACTGAATATCCCTATATGATAAAAAAATGGTTTCATTTTAATGATAATCTTTCTCATCAATGTAAGAGGAAAATACTTTGCTTGTAATCTGTCAAAAGGCAAGTTATTCAAATCTCTAAAAAAGTCTGCCCTTCTCGTACTGGGAATTGCCGATTGTAACATCATACAACCATCTTGTTCTACAACCTTTTGAACATTTGATTTCTGATATACAAAATAAGATTTTAAATATTCAAAATAATCAAATCCTTTTTGAGAATGAATAAAAACATGAGTAGCGCCTGCTTTATCCATGATTTTATTGTAAAATTTAGCATTCCAACAATCAAAAATAGTAAAATCACTAACCCGCTCAATACTCTTAAATACACACTGATGACATGCTGGTTTTGAACACAGCCCTTTAAAAAAGAACTTTAACATTAAATCTGCCTCCATCCCATAATGATATTGAATTCTCTCATCTTCAAAATCTAAAGTCATAGTAGAATAATTATAACCATAATACTTATCCCTAAACTTAACTCCTGTTACTTTATTTTTATACTTTATTTGCTGGTATTCAAGATACTTTCTAAATAAAAGCGGTGAAGGATTACCACGACATACCAAATCTACTGTGATAAGATTTGCATAGTCTTTCTTAAGATAATTCTTCAATCCGGCTATTTGACAAGGAGTTCCACTAAAACATACAAGACAACCAGTTTGCAAAAGTTTCTTTGCTTCTTGATACGTATGTCCTATTTTACTCTGTACATACTTCGAGCCTCTAAATAATTGAATTTCTTCTTTCTTATTAGTTCCATAATGTACCACCTCCATCTTTTTATTATAAATAGCACCAAAAACATATCCATTTTGGTTCAAAACATAATCACTGATAGCACTAAAAAATCCCCCAGATGTACTATCTCTTCGTATATTATTATCTTTATGCTGAATAACATAACCAATTGTTTCTTCATGTTCTTTAATCGGTTTATGAAGAATGGGACATACTGCTTCACACAAACCACATTCTATACAAACTTCAACATCTACTTCAGGATAACGAAACCCCTCATTATCCTCTTTCATCACCACACAATGCTTTGGACAAATATTTTCACATGCCCAACAACCACAACACGTGACCTTATCAGTAATTACAATCATAATTCTATTCCTTTTAAAGCTTGCTCAAGATAAGCTAGAGAAGACTTTCTCAATATTTCTAATCTCTCATCTACATCCACATAATCAAGCGGCATAGAAAGAAGATTATCGATATTCTTTTTTGTATCTATTTTCCGCTGAGAGAGATTAGTCAAACTCAATAAATTATCTATGCGCGTGTTAGTGTTTTGCATAGCATTTTCACTAAATCTACTAAATACAAAAAAGTTCTTTTTATAGAGAATAGAAAACACAGAGCAGTGAAAAGAATCCGTAAAGATATATTCCGAATTTCTCACATAATTCAAAAACTCGGCAGGACCTACATCATAAGGAGTTTCATTAGCAAATCCTTCATCCGATGGTATATATTCATCCAAATGCTGAAGCGCCACTATCTTCAGACCTGTTCGTTTTTGCACTTCGCTTATAAATAACCTTTGTTGAGGATTATTCCCTAATAAGTAACAAAAAATATATTTACCATTGGTTAGAGGCTTTTCCTGCTGTATATGCATCCATTGCTCACCTGTAAACAAAAGAGTAGGATCAAGTACGACTTGAATCTCACGCCCAATTAATTTATAAACCAAATCACAAGCGCTTTTTTCTCGTAATGCCATATAATTAAAACGTTTCATAAACCATCTGTTCTTCTTCCTCTGAAACCAAGGTACTTTTTTAATCCCAAGACTAGTAGAGTAAGCTATTTTACAGATATTGTCTGGCACCCATTCTAAAGTATAATACCCATGCTCTACGCTGTCGGTACGCCACAATTGATCACTTCCCACCACAAAAGCAGAATAATTGTTAGCCATAGCTTTCAATTCTTCTCTATTTTTACAATAAGGTGATAAATGAAAGTATTCTTGCGAAAACCTATCAAAACAAGCATTTCGTAAATCTACATTTCTGCCAAATGAATCTGGATATTTCTTTTTATAATACTCTATTTTTATCTTACCTATCCTCATTTTCCAATCAGCTATCAAAATCTTTTTGATAATATAAAGCAATTTATTCCCTTGCATATAAACAATAGGAGATTTACACGAAATAGTCTGATAAGGTAAATTCATTTTCTGAAAAATCATTTCCGTAGCATATGCCTGAAGCATACTACCATAGTTATGATGAAAATAGCAAGTTACGAGGCCTATAGGTTTCATTTTTTGTTTAATTTATATACCAACAACAGCAATAAAGTAGCTCTATATTTTACCAATAAATAAAAAAGGCGATGCTTCATTGGCAACAATTGATACGGATAATTATTTAAGTAATGATAAAAAAATGCATCTTTGCATATTTGTTTTAATTCATAATTCTGAATTGAAAAAGATTTTTTCTTTACAATTTGATATTTAATATAAAGAGAATTACGTAAATAATGCAGAGCTTTGCGTTGTAACCTAACCCAATAATCCTCTTCTGCAAAATACTCTGCAAATACTGAATGCATCTCTTGAATAAACCTCTTTAACCGTTCTATTTTATCCTCTGTATAAGTATGGGTAATTGAACACTCATTTTGAAAATAATTATAAAAATATTCCGGTATAAAACCTACATTTTCTGCTAATTTCAAATATCTCACATGAAAAAACATATCTTCAGAAGCTACCACTTTTTCAGATACAAATCGCAATTGATTATCTTCTATTATTTTTCTAAGATAAATAGCCTTACAAACTGAAACCATATATTTCACATCAGAACGATAACTAGGCAAAGGAGCTAACATATCTAATAAAAATGAATCAACACTTTTTCGTCCACGAAAAAAGACTTCCTGACCTACCTCTTCAAAAGGTATTATCTTATCTTTTGAATAATAATATTGCAAACTACAATATACAGTATCACATTTCATTTTTTCAGCTACACGATAAAGAGCCTCATACATCGCAGGAGCAACCCAATCATCAGAATCAAGAAATGAAACAAATTTTCCAGATGCAAGATTTAACCCTGCATTACGAGCAAAACCTAATCCTTCATTTTTTTTATGAATAACTTTAATGCGCGCATCTTTTTGAGCATATTCATCACACAAAGCTGGACAATTATCAGGTGACCCATCATCCACCAATATGATTTCCAGTTCCTTTAATGTCTGATTCAATATCGACTGTATGCACCTATCTAGATATTTTTCCACGTTATAAACAGGTACAATCACACTTATTTTGGGAATATCGTTTTCCATTATATTTTATTGTAGTTATAATTAGTAAGTAGTCTTTTTCAGCTCTTTAAAATCAATAAGGCAAAAAGTTGAATATTTTAAATTTCACTTAACTATAGTTACATTGGCAAATACTAAAAGAATAAACTTTTTATAGTTCATTACAAATGAAAATCTATTTTGAATACTTACAAAACATAGCTCCCCCTTACAAAATAATACAATTTTAGAATTACAAGTATCAACTATTTACTTTTTCAGATGCACTTTTTTCAAAAGCTGTCCAATAAAATGCAATATTCTAAAATTAGGCAACCGCAGCAGATGCCAAAATTTAATTTCCCAACGCGTATAAAAAGGGAGCCAAGATGCAGCAAAATGATGGATAGAATATGTATTAGTGGTAGTTCTTATTACTCCATCAGTAAAAGATTTCGGACTAAAAAATGTTGCAGGGAAAATTGCTATTTTCATGGAAGCTTCATCTATCTTCATCGCATCTTCAAGAGAAGTAACAGAAATCAAGTCATAACCATTATTTAATAATGTTTTTTCAACCTGCAAAGGCAATGGTTGCAGTATATCAAAACTACCATCCGGAAGAACAAATGGACGTTTATCATAACTGTCCAAACAAAGTTTTACCCACGAAGAATGCCGTTCAACACCAAACGCTGCAACTTCCAGCCCCTTTCCTTTACCATACTGCCACCCCATCATCGTTTGAAGTGACAAAAAAGGATTAAATGATTTTAAAACCTCCACATCCATATCCAAATAAATTCCCCCGTAATGATACAGAGCATAAAGCCTGATATAATCAGCAGCAAAAGCATATTTTTTGTTATCAAAAGCTTCGCTCACCCAACGAGATGATGATTTATCAAACTTATCAAAATTCCAATGAATAAACTCATAATCAGGCAAATATTTCTTCCATGAATCCATATAATGTTGGATATTGGAAGGAATGGGATCGTTACTTAACCAGCAATAATGAATAATTTTAGGAATCATATCAAGTGAATCAATTTTATTAAATTATTTTTTTAAAAAGAAACGAAGCAGAAATAAAAACATACGAGACATAACATTGATTATTTTATAAGCATTGGGATATTTAATATATAACCCATAAGTGCTAGAACATAAAAATCTAGCATCGTCATAACCTATTACAGTACAAAAAGGATTGAAGGCTGATTTAGAATTTCTAATCATCAATTTTATTTCATCACTCAGAAACCCTTCGTATTTAATACGACAGAATATTTTTTTATCAAGGAATTTATAAGGTACATAACTTTTTGCTCCCATCCCTGATGCGAAATAATGTATTATTTTTGCTTTAGACAAGAATGGTAACCCGTTAGCATTAATTTGGCAATTCCAAATATCATCTAACTTACAAATTTTACAACCCATTAATTCATTAGCTTTAGCCAAAGAAGGTTGATCATAATTAATACCTTTCAATACATTTTTCCTCCACAAAGAATGCCAATACTCATAAAATTGATGAGTATCATCTGTATCTTTAACAAACAACACTCCACTATTAAAATAAAAATCATTCTCTGAATATTTCCATCCCAATACAGAAGACCATTTCTTAATATTAGTTTTCATCCAACTATATTTAATTGAAAGATGACAATCTGGCACAGCTGCTATTTCGCAAGACAAATTATCTATATCTTTCAACTCTTCATTTATAATTGTATCACAATCAATAAATAAAAAATCCCCAATTACCTGACTTCTTAATGATGTTTTTATGTACCTAGATTTTTGTTGTTTTGAATAATGAAACGGAACATCAACGATGACTAATTTTGAAACATAATTAAGTATCAATTTACGAATGCCATTTTCCAACGTTCTACTTGTTTCTTCATCAACAAGTAAAAGCAAATTTGCATCTGGATTATATAAACGCAATGAATAAATAGAAACCAATGCCTGCTCTAAATAACAATCATTTTCATTACTAACAAGCACATAAATAATCTTTGTTTTCATATGATGAAAGACTTTTTCTATTTTTTAAAAAGGAAGAAAATATTTTTTATTTTCATGCCACAATGATTTTCTGTATTTAAGAATATATTTGCCAATAAAAAGAATGATAACAGCATAATATATGTCATGTTATTATTTAAGCTTGCTACACCCCAAATGGCAAGCATAATGATAATTTTATCATTAAATGAGTAAAAAGACAAACATTTATAAGTCAAATAAATTTCCGCAAATGACTTGATGCTACCTACAATCCATCCCCAATAAGATAAATTTAAAAGAAAACCATTTTCCAATCGTATTTCTGTAAATGGATAATAAATCCAATCACCTAATCCATAAACAATATCCTCAGTTTTCCATGGGTATATAAAAAATAATTCAAAGGCTGTTAGTCGCGTTTCGGAAGATGAATCGCTAAAATCAAAATTAAATCTTCCCAATAATCCTGACTGTTGTACAAGAACAATAACATTTGGAATTATCATATATAGAAAAAACAGTGCAATTAAGACTTTCCACACATTCTGTTTATAAAAGAATAGCCTATAAGTCAATATCAACAACCAAACAGCTATACATCCTCTTGAATTACAAGACCATACAGCAAACAATCCCAACAACAGCAATATTATTTGAAAATATCTTTTTAAACGACTGGAAACCAATATATAACCCATAAAAATAGATATTACATTCGCATTATAAAGTGGATGTAACAATAATCCTCTGCTTCTGAAATCCATAAAAGTATACTGATATGCCTTTGCATTCGTAGCTTGCATCGAATCTGCCATAGAATAATCTATAACATAAAACTTACCTAGTTTTTCAATAATACATATTCCGCATTCGGTTATGTAAAATACAAACGCAAAATATAACAGCCACCTCGTATTTAAGTTTAAGTTCTTATACAGAAGTATCAACAAGAAAATATTAAGCCATCTTACGGAACTCATAAATGTATTTTCAACTGTCACCATATCAGTATGAACAATTGAAATAACCAATAATGAAATACAATATACCCAGCCTACTTTATCCAACAAAGAATGATACCTACAAAAAAAGATAGAACAAGTACAAAAACCTATTAATGCTAAGATTCGTTCAGAAAGTCTAACAGAAAGAATTTCTTGGAAAACAGGTAGAACACAAAGAATAGAACATATAACAAGGATTTGCAATATATAAGAGATCAAAGAATTTATTTTAAAGTCTATTCTATTCATCTTTTTCTAATTTTATTTTTGATAAAATTCAATAAAGCATTACGCTCTTCAGGTGAAAATCCTATAACATAAATAATAAGGCATGACACAATAAAAGCAATAAAACTCGTCAACAAAAATGAAATAAAATCGCAAAAGAAGAAGCTGGTTTTAATTTTAAAAGAAATATAGTAACATACAATAGCAATCAATATATTTCTACAAAAAACATTAAACGTAAAATGACGTAGTTTATAAAATGGGCTTATTTTTTTTAAAATGAGAAAACGAGCGAACAAACCGATTGATATCACAAAAATACTAGGATACATTACCATATAAGGTTTGCCCCCTGTATACAAAATAAAATAACTAAAAGGCAATTCACATAACATAATAATGCATATCACTATTTGAAAAACTTTAATATTCCCTGTTGCTTGTAAAGCCGTTGTTAATGGAGGAGACATAACATTTATTAATGCTGTAATTAAAGCCAACAATAAGAATTGAGATGTATATTTAGGAATAGTTCCCAACCATAATTGTAACAAATAATCGACATTAATCATAACTGGGATTGCAATCAATAGTAGCAAATAAAATGAATAACGACATCCTGTATATACCAATCTTCCAGATTCATTCATATTACCTGCCGCATATTGTTTTGTTATTTGAGGGTTTAAAGCCATCGTAAAATTATAAGAAAAATTACTAATAATTCCATTAACTTGCATTGCTATTCCACGTGCAGCATTAACTGTTGTTCCTCCAAATAGATTTAGAATGATATTAGAGCCTTGGTCTTTTAATGAAAAACCTAAATTGCCAATAACACTCCAACCTGCAAAAGCAAACATTTCTTTAAATAGTTTTCTATCAAATAGAAAATGATAAGTACACTCTTCAAAATTCTGTTTACAATAAATACCATATATTATTCGAATAATAAAAGCAACTACAGCTATCAATATAGCATATAATATCAACTTATCAAAGTCACCAATTAATAACAGATAGACTATCGCTAGTTTTAGAATTACCTCAACAATACTAACATAAGCAAAAGCTCTCATATGCTCATGTGCAACAATACATGAATTATAAGGTACACTTATTATTGTCAAAATCAATGTAAGGACTGAACATTGATAAACCCAGTTAGCCGCTTCCATCCTGTCTAGAGGAATATTCAAATAAGCATTGACAAACCATAAGCCAATTGTTTCTGCAACAATTAATATAAGAATGGCTAAAGTTATATGTATGGATACTGATGTACAAAAAACCTTTTTCAGCTTTTCCAAATCACCAGTACCCAATTCAAATGAAATAAAGCGTTGGGAAGCTGCTACCATTGCTGAATTCAAAAAAGCAAGCATGGTCACAACGCCACCAACAATATTATAAACACCATAATCGCTTATTCCCAGTGTATTGAGCACTACACGGCTAGTATAAAGCCCTACTAAAATGGTCAACAGCATTCGAAAATAAAGCAACAATGTATTTTTAGCAATACGTTTATTACCAGAAGGATTATTCTCCATCTTGTTTATAAATCAGAATCAATATTTAATCTAAAAAATACTTATTTAATCTCTGCTAAAAATATCCCTTGTATAAACTTTCTCCTTCATTTCATCCAAACAACTATCATATCGATTCGCTATAATCACCTGACTTTGTTCCATAAACTTCGTAAAGTCATTCACCACCTTACTACTCAAAAATGTGCTACCATCCTCTAAGGTCGGCTCATAGATTATCACTTCCGCTCCTTTTGCTTTGATACGCTTCATTACACCTTGGATGCTAGATTGACGAAAGTTATCTGAATTCGATTTCATCGTTAAACGATAAACACCCACTACGCAACGTTTCTCTTCTACAGAATTATAGTCATCCCCATTATAATAATCATAGTAGCCAGCTTTATGAAGCACCTGATCGGCAATGAAGTCCTTGCGAGTACGGTTGCTTTCCACAATGGCTTGTATTAAATTCTCAGGTACATTAGTATAATTAACAAGCAACTGTTTAGTATCTTTTGGTAAACAATAGCCACCATAGCCAAAACTCGGATTGTTATAATGTGTACCGATACGCGGATCTAAACAAACACCATTGATGATAGCTTGAGTATCCAACCCTTTCATTTCGGCATATGTGTCCAATTCGTTAAAATAAGACACACGCAAAGCCAAATAAGCATTAGCAAAAAGTTTTACAGCTTCTGCTTCAGTAAGCCCCATAAACAACGTATCAATATTTTTCCGAATCGCCCCTTCTTGAAGCAACTCTGCGAATATGTGAGCAGCCTCTTCCAAGCGAGCATCACCTTCCGGCCTGCCTACAATAATGCGACTGGGATAAAGATTATCATATAAAGCCTTGCTTTCGCGCAAGAATTCCGGTGAGAAAATCACATTCTCCGTATCCAACTTCTGACGAACACTTTCGGTATATCCTACAGGAATAGTACTTTTAATCACCATAACGGCATTAGGGTTGACATTTCTTACTAACTTAATCACTTCCTCCACATGAGAAGTATCAAAATAATTCTTCAAAGGATCATAATTTGTAGGTGCAGCAATAACCACAAAATCTACCTCACTATATGCTTTTGTCGCATCTAAAGTCGCAATAAGATTCAATTCCTTTTCCGCCAAATACTTTTCAATATAATCATCCTGGATTGGGGATTTACGTTGGTTTATCAAATCAACCTTTTCAGGAATAACATCCACTGCAATCACCTGATGATGCTGTGCCAACAAGATAGCAATGCTTAACCCAACATAACCAGTACCAGCCACCGCTATCTTAAGTTTTTCAAAACTTCTCATATCCTATATTTTTATCAATCTTTTTTGCTATTGTCCATACCATAGCCATACCCATATTTGTGCCCATATCCATAGCCATATTTATGACCATACCCATAGCCACTCTTTCTTGAATTCAAATCAATGCTATTAATAACCGTAGCCAATTTATCGAATTTCTCTCTATTGCATCTTCCAGTACCGTACGCGCCATCAACTCTGTAGGATTGGGAGGAATAGGACCACCCGGAAGAATATCAAGATTAGGACTTACATCCGAATGTTGTATCATATCAAAAAGATTGGTATGCTCGGGGTCAGCCAGATAATTGGTAATACCTTCCGTGCGATGGGACAGATTAAAGACCTTATTCAGCCCCGGCTTGCGGATATCCAAACCCACAATAACAACTTTCTTACCCATATAGGCCAGACTGACTGCCGTATTTCCAGCAATAAAAGACTTACCTTCACCCGGCTGTGTGGATGTAAAAAGCACCACTTTCTGACTGGCACCAAGCATGAACAACATATTGGTACGCAGACCACGAAAAGCCTCCTCCATCATACCATTCTGATTCTCCTGAACCACAATGGCACCTTTTTCGGGCTTCTTACTTAAAGGAAGCTCACCCAAAATAGGAACATCCGTTATCTTCTCCACATCCTCGGCATTCTCTATCTTATATTTTAATAAATCCTTCAAATAAATAAGACCTACAGGAATACCCATACCCAATACAAAGGCAGCCAGCAGAACTATCTTCTTCTTAGGAGAAACCGGCTTTTTACTAGGAAGAGCAGCTTTGATGATACGTCCGTTATTAGCAGTGGATGCCAGGGTTATTGCGTTTTCCTCACGCTTCTGAAGCAACATAATGTAAAGGGTCGCCTTGATTTCCTGCTGGCGGGAGATAGTAAGAAATTCTTTCTCCTGCTGCGGCGCACTGCTGATCCTGCCTTCAAACTTCCGTGCCTGACGTTCAAGGTTGGACTGCGCTATCTGCAACCCTCTCAGTACACTGTTCACGGTAGTCTGCACATTGTGCCGCATGGACTCGATGCCCGTATTGATATTGATTACCGCAGGATTGTTTTCGGAAGAGGCATCGCTGGTCAAATCGGTCAATCCGGAGCGTTGCTTGAAATCGGCAAGTTCCGTTTCAGCAGTACCTAACTCCCGATTGATAATGCCAATACGCTCGTCTATAAACTCTGCGGATTTTTGAGCCACTTCATTCTTCTCGTCATTCGCGTCCAGATTATAAAAGTCAACCAAACAATTGATGAAATCGATACCGCGCTGCTTTACCGTATTCTGCAAGCTGATGGCAGCAATTGTGGTAGTCTTCGAAGTGGGTTCCACTGACAAATTCTCTACATAACTTTCCGTCACATCTGTAGGAGAATTAACGTATGCCACCAGATTCATATCTTCTTCCAAAGGTGGGACCGAGTCGTTCTTTGTAAAACTGAAAACTCCTACTGGAGTGGGGAAAACAGCCGGAATACTGTCAAAACTTACCTCAGTCTCCTGCTTCTCCTCGTCAAACATATATTCCACTTTTACATCCAATTTTCCATTCATGGTGTATTTTAGATGAAGCTTGGCTCCTTCTTCCAGATTGTCTGCCTCTTCAGGAGTCATATAAACTTTTACCGGAGTGGACTTATATAAAGGAGTGTTATAGCCGAACATACGTTCCTCGGCCACTGAAATATACAAATTCAAATGATTCACCACCTTTTTAATCAAGGTTCTTGACTTCAGGATTTCCACCTCATTGTCAAAATTGTTAGTCATGGAGAACATACCCAGATCCTGAAGGGCTCCCATAGGATTATTACTGCTTCCACCTTTCTTGTCACCTTCTTTGATGAGTACGGCCGCATCAACATTATAGACAGGAGCTTGATAACGGAGATAGATGAAAGCAGATATAATACAAACCAGCACACTGGCTACAAACCACGGCCAATAGGCAAAGTATTTAAAAAACAAGGCATAAAGATCAACGTTCTCCTCACGTTGCTCGGTACCCGAAGGGGTGTTCTTCTGTTCGTCAGTCATATCAACAGTTTGTAATCAACAATTATATTTATGAGTTTTATTTCAAGATGGTTGCCAGAAGGCTTGCAAGAGATACCAAAATGGATGTAGCACTGATCCATATGCTGGTGCTGCTGCCAATGTCCGAGTTCTTGGCTTTTGTCTTATTGGGCGTTACATAGATGATATCGTTCTGGCGCAGGTAGTAATAGGGAGATACAACCAGCTCTGCATTATTAAGATTCAAATTGATAATCTCACGCTTGCCTTTTGCATCCTCACGAATCAGTTTCACATTGTCACGGACGCCATAAACAGTCATATCTCCCGCCATGGCAAGGGCTTCAAGGATATTTACCTTTTCATTTCCTACGGTAAAAGTACCCGGACGGTTCACCTCTCCCAATACCGAAATTTTGTAATTTGCCATACGGACTGTAACGATAGGACTCTCTTTCAGATAGGGCTGCAATTGCTCACGGATCAAATCTTCCGCCTCGTTTTTCGTAAGGCCGCCTACCTTCAGACGACCGATAACGGGGAAATCTATCTCACCCTTGTTATTTACCAGGTATTGCTGGAGAGTGGGTTGTGTGGTAGTATTAATATTGGTCAGGGCTGCATTCAACAAGGCGGATGCCACAACAAACAATAATAGTTTCTTTAAAGTCTTCATATCAGTTTTTTCATTTATTATTCAATCATCTGCCAAACAGGCGCGAAAAAAGACCTCTGCCGTGATTCTCCGAAACAGGAGATTCACCGGCATTACGTATCAAATCCGAAAAAGTGGTTCCGTCATGAATCATTCCATAAATAGTACCCCAATCGGGAAGGCCTCCCAAGTTGCGGTCATCTATAAAAAGATCGGCTTTGAGTTTGCGTGAGTAATGATTGTTACGCCCTTTCTCCTCCTCCGGATAGTCGCGGTTCACGGCATAAAATTCAAGACCGCGATCACGGCAAAAGGCAAGAGCTTCGTCAAGCAGACGCCCTTCACGCACTGTCCATAGAATCAACCTGTGATGTTCGTCACGCAATTTTTTCAATGTCTCAATGGCAAACGGCAACTCCCTGCCGATTGCCGGATACTTGTGCTCAACAATAGTACCGTCAAAGTCTACTGCTATGGTCATTGTATGTGAGATAACAAGTGAGCGTCATATTCCTTGTTGCCGGACATCAGCTGCTTCATTGTAGTTGAGACATATTCCTCCACGTTAAGTCCTACATTTTGCAAGTTTCAAAGAGTGCCCAAAAAGTCAATGCCGTTTCCACACTTTTCTGTTAGTATTAAATTGCCATATAATATATTATATTAAATAAGTAAATATTTCACAAAAAACATTATCAAATCCAATTGGTTTTAACTATCAACATACGGCTGCCTGAATAGAATCGACCGTTTCAAATAAAGAAGGAGCGGAAAAATTGGAAATGAAAGCCACAGGCAGTTCTGTCAGATAAGTTGTATATACTCGGGATCAACCTCCACTCCTACGGCAAGAAATCCTTCCAGTTCGACGAGCAGGCGTTTGACCTTGGAGCCCCGTGTCGTGAGCAGCCTTCCCTCGTATCCGCTGAGCGGTCCGCCCTCAATGCGGATCTTACGCCCGTACATGGTTGGGGTAATTTCTTCCGGCAGGTAATACCTGGGGGATTCAGTGGCATCCACGGCACGGATGAAACGTTCCATGTCCCTATCAGCTACCGTCATTGGCTCGCGCCACGTGCCACGCAGCCAGCGATATTGGAGGGTAGGTGTCTTTTCCACGACGGCGTCAAGGTTGTTTTGTGTCTCATGCACGAAGAGCAAGTCCTGTATGAAGGGCACTTCCTCACGGATACGTATTCCCTTGCGGGTGACCAAGTGCCATTTCATAGGAACGAAAACCTCCATCTTCATTCCTTCCAACAACTTATAAGCGGGTACTTTGGCGTTTGCCCTTTTCAAGTCGCGCATTACGTACCACCTCATTCCTTTTTCGATCCTTGTAAATGCCGCCATTTCGCTTCAGGACATATTTATCAATCCTGCAAGATTGTGAATATTTCTATCAATCAGGCAGTTATAAATACAGTTCGTAAAAGTTCGGGATTTCTCCCTGTTCTTGTTCCATTGCTTCATTCCTGATCAGAAATCTGCGTCTGTTTGCCATTATATCTGGCGGATTTTCAGGTGCGTTTGCACCTGCTTCTGTTGCACTTCTCTTCGTAAGAGATGAATAACCGGATGCAAAATTACGAAAAATATTGAGAATAACCACAAAATGAGTAAAAAAATAACAATGGGACACGAGCCGATCCTTAAAACCGCAAAACGGATTGTTGAGCGAACTGCTTTTTAAAAGAAGGCAAAGTATTTATTATCAGACTGTTTTATTCATATATGTCGCATTGTTCATCTCTTACGAAGAGATCATAATTTTGCTTAACATTTTATCATCCCTGAACATTCTTACATCCAAGATTATTCCTTGAACAAGTATTCCTTATTCAGGAATTTTTTTTTCACTTCTCTCGAAAAGAAAGCGTCTGTCCGCTCGATATGTTTGTTATTCCCTGCATAAGGAATTTAAAATTAATCTGTTTGCCTTATCAATGGTGGCAGTGTCCAATGTGGTCAGATAGATCCTAGTTGTGTTTTCCGAATCATGTCCCATACTTTCGCTGATTACGGAAATCGGAATATTCTTACTCCGGGCCGCACTGGCCCAGGAATGGCGCGCGACGTAATGGGTCAGGGGGACAGACAAGCCCAGTTCTTTTCCGATAGCTTTCAAATATCTGTTGATACGATGGGATGCGTTGATATATTGCTTTCTCTCGTCCATGCCCGGTCTGGCGATAATGGGAAGAAGGTACGGGGAGCCGGGAATATTGTAACGGTCCACGATCTCCTGCATGCACGGCTCCCATTTTACAAAAAGTTGTTGACCGGTTTTTTTCCGCCGGTATGAGAGGATGCCGTTGTTGAGATCCTTCTTTTTCAGGAACACCATATCGATCATGGACATCCCCCTTGTGTAAAAACTGAGAAGCAGCATGTCCCTTGCAAACCTCTTGGCCGGATGAAGTGACAGGTCCAATGTCATGAGCTGTTTTATCGCACGCAGGGGAACGGCCCGCTTCGTCGTTCTCTCGACTCCCGTATAGACATGTCTGAAGGGGAAACGCTGGATAACGAGTTCTTTCTCCACGGCACGGTTATATACCGCCCGCAGGTTGCGCATGTAAAAAGAGATGGTATTCATGGAAACCCCGCCTGATTTCAGCCACGCCTCGTATGCGATCATCAGGTCGGAATCCATATCACAGGGCGGTATGTCCCTTCCCTCCATGAAACGCATGAAACTGTTAAGGGTAGAGGTGTAGGTCTCGCTTGTCCGTATCTTGCCTAGGCGTTTCAGACCGTTGGTGACCTCCCGCATAAATACGGAAAAAGACAGCCCGCAATGTCCATCGTAAAAGGCAGAGGTTACATCATCGGCGGTGAAAGTACCTCCCTTCCGTTCCAGAGCTGTGATGACATTCTCCAGACGGTCGGTATCTTCCGCTATTTTTTTATCCAATAGCAATAGATATTGTCGTCTGTCCTCATCGGATGACGCGATGACAATCCGGGAATGCCGCTTGCTCCATTCGGCAGGAAACAGCTTGCAAGAGGTGTTGATCTGCCTTGCCACACGTCCGTGAATCACTTGATAATAAACCGTACCCTCTCTGCCGTCCACAGAAGAAGGTCTGAATTTAATTTTTACTGTAGCCATAAACTCTCTGATTTAAAATTATACAGAATGCAAAATTATCAAAAGGTGGTAGCCCGTCTTTTGCTGGCGAGCCATGCGGTTATGTACCATCCGGTAAAATACCGTTCCTTGTCAGCCATCGGCTGCCGACGATCGGAATTTGACTTTCACCCTTGCCATATCATCTCCGCCTTTTTGAATTTCTGCCCCTGATCGAGTCGGCCTTGTTTCCCAGCTCCCTTGCCGCACGCTCCTTTAACCGTGCCTGCTCGATAAGGGCGGCCCGCTCGTGTACCGCTTCCTCGTAGGCTTCCACATCCTTGCGCATTTGGTTTATCTTGCCGTTGTCACGGTTGAATCCGAAAATATTTTCCAGTCCGGAGATATTTTCAGGCGATGCTTCGCCCTTCATCCTGATGTAGCGGTACTTCAGGTCGTTGTCGGCACGGTCGTAGTCCGGCTGTCTGGCCGCATGGAGGGCGACTGCCAGGACGGTGACCATCGCGAACATCCCGGTGAAAGTCCAGAGTATACCTTTGGACTCGATGCTGACAGTATGGCGGTGCTCGTTGCGGATCCTTGCATTGTCACCGGCTGTCTTCAGCAGGGCCTTGATCTCCTCCGAGGTTTGCTCCCCGGTTTTTCTTATCCCGGCCAGGATTTCAGCGGTTCTGTCCGGCAACGGGTTCCTGCCGGACACGTCCTGCATGCTTTTGCTGACGGCGAGGAGTGTTCCGGCATATTGGCTGAACGATGTCCGGATTCCGTTCAAATCCCGTTCAAGCCCGTCCCTGATTTCCCGTAACATGACAATTCCGGTCTCACCGCCCGTTACCGCCTTGTTTTTATCCGCCGGGGCGGATGACAATATCTCCACTTTCTTCTCGATCCTTTCAAGGCATCCGTAGATGCCTTCCAGATAGTTTTCCTCTTTCATCTTTCAAGGTTTTTTCGTTATACATACTAGTTTACAACCCCCTTCCTTTCCTGCGCTTCTTCTTTCTCCGCAGGCGTTCCGCCTCTTTCTCGTCCTCCGTCGGTGCCACCGACGGCATG
>PPYE01413496.1_pt1 | contig 21355 bp, 13 predicted proteins | sample 1559881 | NCBI WGS metagenome assembly PPYE01 (sample SAMN08240022, study PRJNA423297) | Human gut metagenome, whole genome shotgun sequencing project.
GTAATCACTACTCAGTAATCAGTAATCACTAATCAGTACTTGGATGGAAATCCAAAAGATAGAAAAAACATACGGGCGTTCGCCACAGGCGGATGCCCTCTTTGATTTGATGGGGAAGAAGTCGGTTCATTCCATTTTTCTCCAGGGTTTGCTGTGCTCTTCGGCTCCGATGTTCTTTGCTTCTCTGCAGGGGAAGATGAGGCGTTCGGTACTCTTCGTACTGGATGATGCCGATGAAGCAGGCTATTTTTATCACGATCTCACTCAGATGATGGGGCAGGAGAAGGTCTTCTTCTTTCCTTCCAGCTATCGGCGTGCCGTGAAATACGGGCAGCGTGATGCAGCGAACGAAATCCTACGTACAGAGGTGCTGGCGCGCCTCTCTTCGGGAGGATATTTCCTGGTAGTCACTTATCCCGATGCGCTGGCAGAACTCGTTGTGGCTAAGCAGAATCTGGATGAACGGATTCTGAAACTGACTGTAGGCCAGCAGATTGCTCAGACCGATGTGGTTCATACCCTGCGCGATTTCGAACTCAAAGAAACCGATTATGTTTATGAACCGGGCCAGTTTGCCGTGCGTGGAAGCATCCTCGATGTCTATTCCTACAGCTGCGAATATCCGTTCCGTATCGACTTCTTCGGCGATGAGATTGACACCATCCGTACCTTTGATGTTGAGACCCAGCTCTCGCAGGCGAAGCGCACAGAGATAGAAATCGTGCCCGAACTCGCCCATATCGAGAGCAACAAGCAGTGTTTCCTCAATTTCCTCTCCGAAAGTACGCCAGTCGTTGCGAAAGACCTTTCTTTCGTTTGCGACCGCATCGGTCAGATCTATACCGAAGGCTTCTCATCGCAGAGCCTTACCGAGCAGCTGGAGGGAGCTACTGAGGTAGAGGCTGAGCGCATCAGACATGACATGAAGACCGAGCTCAACCTCGTTTCTCCGCTCGATTTCAAGAAGGCAGTAGCGGCTCATCTCCGTATCGAGTTCGGCAAGGTCGCTCCGTCAGAGAGTTCGGCTGTGATACCTTTCAATATCGCTCCACAGCCTCTTTTCCATAAGAATTTCAATTTGCTTTGTCAAACTCTGGAGGATTTCCTGCTTCAGGGTTACACCTTATATATATTGGCAGATAGCCAGAAGCAGCAACAGCGCCTGAAGGATATCTTTGAAAGCGAAGAGCTGAAGCGCTACGCCATCCGTTTTACACCGGTAGACAAGACGCTTCATGAAGGCTTTACTGACCATGACAAGAAGTGCTGTTTCTTTACCGATCATCAGATTTTCGACCGTTTCCACAAGTATAACCTGCGCTCAGATAAAGCGAGAGCCGGCAAGATGGCACTCACCATGAAGGAACTGCAGGAGATGGAAGTGGGAGATTTTATCGTGCATGTAGACTTCGGTATCGGCAAGTTCGGCGGTCTGGTTAGGATTCCTACGGGCAACAGCTATCAGGAAATGATCCGCATCGTCTATACGAACAATGACAAGGTGGATGTTTCTATCCACTCGCTTTATAAAATCAGCAAATATCGCCGCAGCGATACCGGTACTCCGCCTCGCCTGTCTACACTGGGTACAGGTGCCTGGGATAAACTCAAGGACAAAGCTAAGAAGCGAATCAAGGACATTGCGCGCGACCTGATCAAACTCTATGCCCAGCGCCGACGGGAGAAGGGATTCGCCTTCAGTGCCGACAATTATCTGCAGCATACGCTGGAGGCTTCCTTCCTGTATGAAGATACGCCAGACCAGAATAAGGCTACTCAGGATGTGAAGAAGGATATGGAGAGCGGCAGACCGATGGATCGTCTGGTTTGTGGCGATGTGGGCTTCGGCAAGACTGAGGTTGCCATCCGTGCAGCCTTCAAGGCAGCGTGCGACAGCAAGCAGGTTGCGGTGCTGGTGCCTACTACCGTTCTGGCTTTCCAGCACTATCAGACTTTCAAAAAGCGTCTGGAAGGCATGCCTGTAAGGGTAGACTATCTCAGTAGAGCCCGTACAACGAAGGAAACCAGAGAGGTGCTTGACGCCCTGAAAGAGGGTGAGATTGATATCCTCATAGGTACGCATAAGCTGATATCAAAGACCGTGAAATGGCATGACCTGGGACTGCTCGTCATCGATGAAGAGCAGAAGTTCGGTGTGTCTACCAAAGAGAAACTCCGTCAGCTCAAGGTAAATGTCGATACACTCACGATGAGTGCCACTCCGATTCCGCGAACCCTCCAGTTCTCTCTGATGGGCGCCCGGGATATGAGTATCATGCGCACTCCGCCACCTAACCGTTATCCGATTCATACCGAACTGGTAACGTTTAGTAGTGAAGTTATCTGCGATGCCATCAATTTCGAGATGAGCCGAAACGGACAGGTTTATTTCGTATGCGACAGAATATCCAAGCTTCCGGAGCTCAAGATGCTCATCGAGAAGCATATCCCAGACTGTAGGGTAGCAATCGGTCACGGACAGATGAAGCCTGAGGATCTGGAGAAAATCATCATGGGCTTTATCAATTACGATTATGATGTACTGCTTTCTACCACTATTGTAGAGAACGGTATCGACATTTCCAATGCCAATACGATTATCGTGAGCGATGCTCATCACTTCGGATTGAGTGACCTGCATCAGATGCGTGGACGCGTAGGAAGAAGCAACAAGAAGGCTTTCTGCTATCTGATGGCGCCACCTAAGAGTGCACTTACTCCTGAGGCGCGTCGCCGTCTGGAGGCTCTGGAGACGTTCAGCGAACTGGGTAGCGGCTTCAATCTCGCCATGCAGGACCTGGATATCCGCGGTGCGGGTAATCTGCTGGGCTCTGAGCAGAGCGGTTTTATGGAAGATCTGGGTTATGAAACCTACCAGAAGATTCTCTCTCAGGCTGTCACAGAGTTGAAGAACGAAGAGTTCTGTGATCTTTATCAGGAGAAGATGGATGAAGGTGCCCAGCTTACGGGTGATGATTTCGTTGACGATTGTGGCATAGAGAGTGATCTGGAGATGTATTTTCCTCAGACCTATGTGCCGGGTGACAGTGAGCGCATGCTCCTTTATCGTGAACTGGACCGTCTGGAGAGCGATGAGGAAGTAGAGGCTTACCGCAAGCGTATGATAGACCGTTTTGGTCCTGTGCCTCATGAAGCAGACGAACTGATGCATGTGGTAGGTCTGCGTAGGGTAGGCAAGAAGCTAGGTTGCGAGAAGATTATTCTCAAGCAGGGCTATATGCAGATGCAGTTTGTGAGCAATGTAAACAGTCCGTTCTACAGAAGTCAGATGTTTAACCGCATACTCGCTTACGTTACCAGTCATATTCAAGATTGTGTTCTGAAGGAAAAATTCAACAAGCGAATGCTTCGCATCAATGATGTGAAGACTGTAGGACAGGCTGTAAATCTGTTGAATCAGATATCGCAGATAGATTTAGGTAATGAGAAAAAATAATCTGTGTCTGCAGTCTATGGGTAAAATCCTGTATCAATTGTGGAAGTAGACAATAAAACAGACTGTTGATTTATACTGAAAGGTTAGAAATCTGACAACGTTACATGATGATATGTCAACTTTACATGATAATATGTTTCAGTTTAGTGTATAAAAAAAACATTGGAATCTCAATATCCCTATTGAACTCCAATGTTTTATTTTTTTGTATAAGTAAAAGATGATGATAAGCGTTTCACAACGCATTTTGAATTTTTCTGTTGCAAAGATACTATTTTTCATTATAATATAGGGGGTAATATTTGATATTTTATGGGGTAATATTTGATTAAATTTATAGAAATAACACTGAAAATACACTTATATAACAAATAATACCTGTAGAATGAACTATTTTATTGGATAAAAATAAAAAAATAGTGGAAAAACACATAAAAAAGTTCTTTATTTCATTTTTTATTTGTACCTTTGTTCTGGCATACAACAATTTTAAACATATATATAAATATGAGACAGAAAAAGTACATCTTAAGCGAGCAGGAACTTCCTACTCAGTGGTACAACATTCAGGCAGATATGCCTAACAAGCCATTGCCACCGTTGAACCCTCAGACACACCAGCCAATGAATGCTGATGATTTGTCACACGTATTTAATAAGGAGTGCTCAAAGCAGGAACTTGATACAGAGCACGCTTGGATTGATATTCCGGAAGATGTGCTGGAGAAGTACACCTTCTACCGTTCAACCCCTCTTGTACGTGCTTACGCCCTTGAGGAGGCACTCGGTACTCCGGCGCATATCTATTTCAAGAATGAGAGTATCAATCCGTTAGGCTCTCATAAAATCAATTCAGCCATTCCTCAGTGCTACTACTGTAAGCAGGAGGGTGATACCAATGTCACTACAGAGACTGGTGCAGGACAGTGGGGTGCAGCCCTCTCTTATGCAGCAAAACTCTACGGCCTGGAGGCAGCAGTTTATCAGGTAAAGATTACCATGCAGCAGAAACCATACCGTTCCAGCATCATGCGTACGTTTGGAGCCACTGTAGAGGGTTCTCCTTCCATGAGTACACGCGCAGGTAAGAACATTATCACACGTGATCCTCATCATCCTGGTTCGCTCGGTACTGCCATCAGTGAGGCTGTTGAGCTGGCTACAACCACACCGGGCTGTAAGTATACGCTGGGTTCTGTGCTCAATCATGTGGCACTTCACCAGACCATCATCGGTCTAGAGGCTGAGAAGCAGATGGCGATGGCAGGTGAGTATCCTGATCAGGTGATTGCTTGTTTCGGTGGTGGTAGTAACTTTGGTGGTATTGCCTTCCCATTCCTCCGTCACAACTTCACAGGCGAGCGCCATACTGAGTTTATAGCTGCAGAGCCGGAGAGCTGTCCTAAGCTGACTCGCGGTAAGTTCGAGTATGATTTCGGTGATGAGGCAGGTTACACTCCATTGCTGCCAATGTTTACTCTGGGTCATGATTTCAAGCCTGCCAACATTCATGCAGGTGGTCTCCGTTATCATGGTGCTGGTATGATTATCTCCCAGCTTCTGAAGGATGGTTATCTGCATGGTGTAGATATCCCTCAGCTGGAGTCATTCAAGTCAGGCATGCTCTTCGCTCAGACCGAGGGTATCATTCCTGCTCCAGAGAGCTGTCATGCGATTGCAGCAACTATACGTGAGGCTCTGAAGGCTAAGGAAGAGGGCAAGGAGAAGGTTATCCTGTTCTGTCTCTCAGGTCATGGTCTTATCGATATGCCGTCTTACGATAGCTTTATCAATGGCGATTTGCACGATTATTCTGTGAGTGATGAAGAAATCCAGCAGTTCCTCAAGGATGTGCCAAAGGTTGACTAATTTTCAGTTAACAGTTAATAGTTTATAGTTTATAGCAAACAGTTGACAATTATTCTTTGAGATATATTGAAATAACAAGATCACATTATAAAAGAAGCCAGGCTGCGAAAAGCAACCTGGCTTTTTATTTAGAGATTCTATTTTCTTTTATTTAGAAATTCTATTCTCAGTTCGAGACTTCTATCTTTCATTAGAAGTTCAACCACTCTTCGATAGCCTTAGCGATGACATCGAAGCTTGTGGTAGGCTCGAAGCGGGCTACAACCTGACCCTTCTTGTTAACGAGGAACTTGGTGAAGTTCCACTTGATATCGGCACTCTCCTTGTAGTTAGGATCAGCCTCGCTCAACATCTTGTCGAGAACAGGGTAGAGAGGGTGGCTCTCGTCCCAACCAGCAAAGCCCTTACATTCTTTCAGAAATTTGAAGAGAGGGGCAGCATCGTCTCCGTTTACCTTGATCTTCTTGTAGCGCTGGAACTCTGTGCCGTATGTAAGCTTGCAGAACTGATGAATGCTTTCATCTGTACCAGGGGCTTGCTGACCAAATTGGTTGCAAGGAAAATCAAGTATTTCGAAACCTTGAGAATGATAGGTCTCATAAAGTTTCTCCAGTTCCTCATACTGAGGTGTGAAACCACACTTTGTGGCGGTGTTAACGATGAGCAGCACTTCGTTGGCATACTCCTTGAGGGAAACATCCTTTCCCTTTCTGTCTTTAACAGAAAATTCGTAAACAGTTCTCATTTTTTTTATCTTTATGTATGTGTTATCTATATTTCCGATCTCAACTTATATGATCTAGAGTGCAAAGATACTACTTTTCTCTTAGAATACTTCAAGAGTTTTTTTAAAAATTCTAAAAATCGAACAAAATCATAGATGAAGGAATAAGCGTAATATATATAATGTAGATAGTATCGCAGTTAAGAGTATATAGATTCCGTAGATAATTGGGTTTGTGAATAGAAAGGTGTGTAGATTATAAGACTACATAACGGCCTGCATGAAACAGCATAAAAATAAAAAATGCAGGATTTTCACAAACCCTGCATTCCTTTTTCTTTACCTCTTTTTCCTCAAAAAAACAAAGAAAAAGAGGTTTACGATTAATCTATCATTTAACTTTTCTAAGAACTTGTTGCAAAGATACTACATTTTCTTGTAACACCAAACTTTTTCTCAGTTTTTTTTCAGTAAAAAGGGAAAATTAATCAAATACCCCCCCATTTTTATACTTTTTTGCAATATTCGGTCAAAAAACTAAGCAAAACGGCTCAATTTTATGACTATTCTGCTTTTTTCCTTGCTTGAACGTTTTGCTGTGTACGAAAACGAAGAAGGCTGTGCTCGGCAACAACTGAAGATATGTCCTGTAATATGTATTACTTTTTGTCAATACAGATAAAAGCAGCCATCAGTAATGATGACTGCTTTCATCTGTAATTATGCGGGCTATCCCTGCGTTCTGTTTCGGTATTCAGTAGGCACGATACCCGTTTCTTTCTTGAATACCTTCGAGAAATACTTAGGGTCGGTGAAACCTACTGCGAAGGCGATGCTGCTCAGTGTATTGTCTGTCTTGCGTAACATCTCGCATGCCTTCTTGATACGTATATGGCGAACGAAGTCTACCGGCGTCATTCCGGTCGTTGCTTTCACCTTATTATATAGTACGCTTCGGCTCATACCGATTTCGTTCGAGATATCATCTATCTTGAGTTCCGGGTTGCCTGCATTTTCAACAACATACCTGAAGGCACGCATTATGGTTCTGTCCTGAATCTGTGCCGCCATAAATGCCAGCTCGCTGTTTGGGTCAACCGCTTCGTTCTCGGCACTAGTTTCAGCCTGGTTAATAGCAGGCAGAGGAGCTGCTGCAGGCAGTATTCGCAAGGCTGCTATGGCATCTTTATCGCCAGCTTCCTTCAGTTTTCTGATGATATCCACCTGAATGTTGCGGCGCTGGGTGAGGATAGCCTCTATTCGGCCGAGCAGATAAGGGGTAGAGAATGGCTTGGTGATATAGGCATCAACACCTTCATCAAAGCCTCGCTGCTGATCTTCTACGCTTGCCTTGGCTGAGAGAATCATCACTGGGATGTTGTTGAGGGTGGTATCCTGCTTGATCTCGTGAATCATCGACAAACCATCCATCACAGGCATGGTAACGTCCGTGAGGATAAAGTCTGGTATCTCCTTGCGGGCCATCACCAAACCTGCCTTTCCATTCTCTGAGAGCAGCACGTTATAGGTAGGCGAGAGGATACTGTAGAGGAACTTGCGCAGGTCGGCATTGTCTTCAACTACCAGTACCGTCTGGTCTTTGAGTTTCGTTTCTTCCTGTGCTTCTTTCTGTTCCTTGCCCATTCCTTCCAGGCGTTCAGTCTCTTCATCCTTATCTTCTTTCTGTTTATTTACTTCTTCCAGATAGTCGGATGCATTGCGGTCGTCAATCTGTCCGTTCTCTTTCTCCCTTTCTGTCAGGTCGTAATCTTCCTCGGTCAGACCGCTGTTCGTATAGAAGTCTGCCTTGTTGCCGTATCTCTGAGCCTTGTCCAGCATTACCAGCATTTCGTTGGCATTGTCTATTACCATTCTCAGCAGTTCCTTGCCCTTTCGGGTGATACCCGGTTCGGTATCCAAAACGGTTTTTACCGGGGCTCCGATGAGCGTTAGAGGGGTTCTCAGACGGTTGGCAGCATCGTTGTAGAACTCGTTCTTCATCACGCTCATCTCGTGGGTTACGTTCTCGCGCTGGCGCTGGTTGTAGGTATAGAAGATTGCGCCTACGATACCGAAGAGCAGAAGCAGCATCAGAAATTTGCCCCAGATGCTTTCCCAGAAGGTAGGGCGCACTTCGATAGGCAGTTCTGCCACATACTTGCTCCATACACCGTGAGAGTTGGTGGCTCTCACCTTGAGTACGTAATCGCCATAACTGATACGGTTGAAGCCGATGGTATGGTTGCTTCCGTTTGATATCCACACGCCTGGAGCTGTATAACCATCTATGCGATAGAGGTATTTGGTCTGATACTTGCGCTGATAGTCGAGCGATGCGAAGTTGATGGTCAGGTTTCGCTTGTTGGCAGGAATCACTATTTTATCCTTGTGCAGGATAGGTTCCGACTCCTTCTCTCCGCTATAATGGAGGGAACAGAAGATGACTTTAGGCTGGTAGTTGCTCTTCTTCAGCGTAGCCGGATTGAAGGTAATCAGTCCCATCGGGGTACCTACCGAGATGTTGTTGCTTGCCGGATCGTGGTAAGGACGGCTTTGCGAGAACGACATGTTGAAGTCGAAGTCGTTAGGTCCGAACACATTGCACTGTCCCGTTTTCGGGTTTACGCAGTCGATACTCGATTCTCTGATTACCCAGATTCTTCCCTGGTTGTCTTCTACCATGCCCTGTACGATGCCTTCGTTAATATCGATGGCATGGAAGTATTTCGTCTTCAGGTTGTCTTGCAGGAGCGATTTGCTCACAATCTCTTCCATCAAACCGCCCTGTTGCGAGATATACATCTTGCCGCTGGTGTGCTCCATGATATTGTTCATATCGTTTGCAGCCAGACTTGTTGTATCGTTCGGTATGTAGTAGGTCTTGTGGTAATTGATCTTTCTTGCGTTTGTAAAGGCATCACTGAAGGTGATGAGACCGTCTGTGGTTCCTACGAGAATGGTTCCCGTAGTGGTGCAGCAGATGCGGCGTATGCGGTCGTAGTGCTGTTTCTCCCAAGGCAGTCCGTTTCGTTTACTGATGAAGCTGATACTGCCGTCTGCCGCCTCGTTAACAAGTGCCAGCCCACCTCCGTAGGTACCTATCCAGATGCGTCCGGTGCGGTCGGCTACAATGTCTTGTATCTTGTCGAACGGCAGCGATGATGGGTTGTTGGCATCATAAACAAAGTGTCTTACCTGCATTTTATCTATCAGATAGACACCATTTCCGTTGGTTCCTATCCATGCTCTTCCCTTGATATCGAAGTGGATAGAGAAGATGCCCGTTTCGGCGAAGTTTACCTGCTGTGGTACAATCTGTCCGCTTGGCGAAAGGTATCCGATATTCTGGTAGGATGCGTTGAGCACCTGGATTATACCATTGTAATAACCAGCCCAGATATGTCCGTCTGGCGATGCATTCACCGAGAACACTTCGTCTTCGCCCACATCCAGCTTGTTGATAATGTAAGGGTGATATTTGAAGACTACCTGTGTCAGATCGTGAGAGCCTGTCAGCCAGAGGATTCCCTGGTCTGAGAGTACATATTTCGTAATCTTCGGTATGCGGTAGTTGCCCGATGAATTGCTTCTCAGCAGATAAGGCACCAGTTTTCCTGCCTTGCGGTCAAAATAACTGAAGGTTCCTCCCCTTGGCACTACCCAGAGAGTCTTGTGTTCATCTTGTGTGATAAAATTGCTTTCGCAGGTTGTACGGTCCATCGGGTCGTCCTGGTCGGCAAAGAGCCACTGTTTCTGTCCGGTCTTCGGATTGACGAGGGTTACTCCCATGCCGTCAGTGAATGCCCATACCATACCGAAATCATCGGTATAAATCTTCTTTACCTCTGCCAGAGGCTGACTCGGGCTCTGTACGTTGATGACATCAAACTTGAAGGTGCGCGGGTTGTAGATGACCACACCCAGATTGGTTGCCAGCAGAAGTTGGTAACCTGTATTTTTCAGTTGGTTGATACGGGTTACGCCTTCCGGCATTGGTATCATGGTGAGTCGGTTCTGCAGGTCATATTTTGCCAGTTTACCGTCTTCAGTTGCCAAAAACTCATCTTCTCCCACCCCTCTGAGCCATTTGAAAGGCAGTTTGCTTGGAAATTTCGAATGGTATATGCATGCGCCTTTGTCGGTAAGCACCCATTCTCTTCCGTGTATATCTTGATGGATGTACCATACATTTCCGCTTCTGAGTCCCTTTTCTCCTACTTTGATGAGTTCTATATTCCGCTCATCAAAGGTTCTTCCTGCTGATCGGATGATGTATTTTCCATTTTCTGAAGTAAACCATGTAGCTCCGTTTTTCAATGGGTATACCTGGCTCACGCGCAGGTCGATGTTGAACAGTTCGTTGAATTTCTGTCCAACAGCAAAGAACCGGCAGAAGTGGGTATCGTATACGTAGAGCTGGTGGTCGTATGTGATACACCACACGTTGTTGTTATAGGATGGTTCTATTTGGAGTATACGGTTGGTTGACAGCACGTCAATATCATCGGGGTTGTCTCTGAAAGTATGAAACTTGTAGCCATCATAGAACGACAGTCCGTTCCAGGTACTGAACCACATGAGGTTGTCTTTGCCCTGCTTGAGGTCTGAGATGGTATTGGCAGCGAGTCCGTCTGTGATAGAGAATTTTCTCACATCGCAGTAGGGTACAGCTGCTGTCATGATGGTAGAGAGCAGTCCTAATAGTGTGATATATAATTTTCTTTTCATCATTTTTATTCGTATACGTTTATTAATCGCAACAAAGGTAGTGAAAATAAATGAGATATCGTAGTTTTAGGTGTATTTTTTTATGTTATTGCATTAAATTATTCCACTTTTCATGTTATAGGGGTAATATTTGGTTGATTTGCTTGTGGTTCCTTCTTATGTTATGCCTAACAAAAAAACTCCCCCGATAAATGAATATCGGGGGAGTGGTAGGAATATGTTGTTTTGAATTTGATTACTTCTGAATCATCTTCTTTCCGTTCTTGATGACTACACCCTTGTAAGCCTTGGTTACCTTCTGGCCTGCGAGGTTGTAAACAGGAGCGTTCTTTGCAGCTTCGTCTGCTGTAATGTTAGTGATGCCGGTAGTTTTACCATTCAGAGAGATGAGAATGTTGTTTTTATCAAGTTCATAAGTAGTACCAAACTTCTTAAGCTTACCATAAACAACAACTACGTCACCCACCTTGATGTCCTCTACAGAAGTGAATTTCTGACTCTCGAAAGAAAGACCACCGTAAACCTGCAATTCATTTCCTGTTGTACCATCGTCAGAAATGTAGTAAGAAAGGCTGCCGTATGTAGCATCTAATTTTTCACTAGCCTGAGATACAGTACCCTTAACATATACACTTTCGCTCAAGCCTTTACCTGCATCAATCAGTTCCTTTGCCTTAACAATGGTATAAGCAGTTTCTGCTGTGTTTGTAATGTCTACGATTTCAGGAGCATCGCCTACCTTATAGTATGCAATCTTAGAAACCTGAATCAAACCATTCCTTGATCCTTTTTGGCAATCAAAGACAAACTTATAGTAATTGTTTGCAGCAGACTTAGTTGGCTTGAAGATCAGGTCTCCATCTTCAATCGTTGCAGGGATTTCTTCAGTTACATTCTTGCAATCTGCATCAGTTGCTACCTGCAACTTGATAGAATTGATCTTAGCTTTAGTAATCTGGTCGATGGTCAAGACAATATTGCTGATAGGCTGATCAATAGCAGGGGAAGTGATGGAAGCAACAGATTCAAATTTATTACTTCCGCATTTGATGTATTTCCAACTTTTTTCCCACCTGTTTGAGTTGAAATTTGCAATAGTCCAGACATCTTTTCCTATTGTAGCTTTCCATGTTTTGTTATAAGCACTGATTGTCTTGCCTTCAGTACCTTCGTCAGGGAAAGTCAATACTTTGTAAGGAGTTGTTCCTGCAAACGTAACGCTAGCTACGAACGCCAGAACCAATGATAATGAATAGCGTAAAAATTTGTTCATAACTTAATAATTTTAAAGGTTTAACGTATAATTAATAAACTGTTGAAACTCATTTTGTGAGCGCATTCTTAGAATTTGCTTTGTGCTAAAAGTATGTTCTTTGAATAATTACTTATTTATGATGCAAAGATACGAAAAATATCGATACGATGTGTTAAGAAGGTGTTAAATCTTTGATACAGAGAAAGAAATATCATCAAAATCGAAAGAAACACCATCAAAAAAGGCGGTTGTTTTTGAAAGAATAGGGATTTCCCCCTCAGTTTGTATCCTTTTCCCTTTTGATGCAGACGAAAAATCCACTACCTTTGCATCGAGTTCAAGAAAGAATGCTGTTCTTCGAGAACTCAAAAGTATAGAAGATATAAGAATATAAATAACTTAACTGATAAATTGATATGAAAAAGTTTACTACTCTTCTCACAATGGCTTTCATAGCTTTGATGAGCATCTCATTCACCTCATGTGATGATGATTCTGATATTGCATACACCCTCGATGGTACATGGAGGGGTAATATGTCGGTAGAATACGGTAATTACGATGCTGTTTACTCTGTAATTCACTTTGACCAGACTGATGGCATCTATTCTGGTACAGGCTATTGGATCGATTATTATCAAGGAGATTATTGGCATGGTAACAATTATATAGCAAACCGTATTCGTTGGACGGTACGCAATAAGAGTATCTATATATATTTTCTGGATGAGAATAGTAATGGTGCGATTATTTCTGATTATGCTTTGAGCGATCGAAAATTCTCTGGATACGTTGAAGTGCCAGGTAACGGCAATCGTGCTTATTTCGAGCTTTATCGTGATTCTTACAGCTATAACTGGCGCGATGATTATGACTGGGGTTACGATTGGGATTACGATGATGGTTGGGGCTACAGCAGGCAGCATTCGGGCTTAGAGAACACTCAGATTGTTTCTCGCGGAGCTAAGGATTCTGTAGAGTATGTTAAGGTGGCAGATGATAATCAGAAGCCTGTTCGCCGTTTTGTAGTGAAGTAAGGCAATAAGGAATTTAGTTTGAAGAAAGGAAACAGGATATGAAAAAGTTTAATCGGATATGGATGTGGATGGCGATAGCCGCAGCATCTTTCTCATTCACCTCATGTGATGATGATTATTGGCATGATGATTATTACTGGTATAATGACTATAATCATGGTGGCTGGGGATGGAACCAGGGCGACTGGAACAATGGTTCTAACGGCTCTCAGGATGATGACCTGCTGTTGGAGGCTCAGACTCTTACAGGCGACTGGAGTGGCTCTGTGATGCTCTCAGAACTTGCTGAGGACGGTCAGTCTCGCAATAATTACAGTTTCATTGCCGAGATGACGTTCTATCAGGCGGGTGATAAGGTTAACTCGCTCAGTGGTAATGGTATAGAAGTGGATTATGCCGATGATGGAAGCAATGAATCCCAGACTCTGAAGTTTACCTGGTACATCGATAAGAATGGTGATATTTATATCCGTTATAATTCTGGTGCTACCTATGTGATGGATGCAGGTGCTAAGCAGTATGGTTTCCATCTGGGGCAGGAAGATGGCAAGATGTTCGATACGTTCTATGGTTATATGATAGGAACAGGTAAGGCTAAGGGTGATGTGATGCAAATCGATTTGGAGCGTTACGATCCGAGTGGAGCCCGTAAGAAGACCCGTTCTGCTTCAACCGATTCCGTAGCTCCTAGCTTCGGTAAGGCTACCGGCAGGGCATTCATGCCACATGCTATCAAGAAGTTGCCGAGAAGATGATGATATAAACCAAGAAATCCGCTCTCTCATTGATTTGAGAGAGCGGATTCTTTTTGTTTCTTATTTACCAGCCCCAGTGATTCTTGATGGCTTCTATATCTTTGTTTTCAACTTCCTGCTCGATATTATCAGGGAGATTACAGAAGAAGTCGATACCGGTTTTGTCTTCCAGCGTCTTGATATTTACGATATAGTTTACGAGTTTATCTTTCGAATCAAATGCCTTGTTCTCGTGAAGGAACCAATAGCCGAAGGCATTGTATTTAAAGCTGTCAGTTTCTTTATTATATTTCTTTTCTAGGAATGCTACAAAGAAATATTTTGGCACAGGGATATATCCATCATGAGGTTGCTTTACGTACTCCGATGGTTTAATATGGCTTCTGTTTTTGACATATTCTATTACGTTTCCGTTTTCGATAGTGCCACCCTTCACTACGAAAAGAGTATCTCTTCCTGAGATATTTTTCTTTAAGTTCTGCTGTTCCATAGCAAACCAAATACCTTTAGATTGGTTAAAGGTAGAATATTGTGGCTGCATATTGGTGAAATAGAAAGTCTGTTTGTTTGATGCAACAGAAACTTGGCGCTCGTTAGATGCTATCAGGTGTCCACGGTCATAACCAGAATTTTGGTATGGAGTTGATGCAAACTCTGTAATACCAGGGTAATACTTAGCCATGTCTGGGTCATTGATGAATTCTCCTGTACGTCCCACGTTACCTCCTTTGTTGCTTTCACAATAGAAGTAACAAGTCCAGCGCTGTGCTTGAAGATTGTCATCCCATTCAGAACTGAAGTTAACTGCATTATCTGCCATGTGAGTAACCACGTAGCTTGATCCTCCTTTAATCTTAGGAAATTCCAAACCATTGATGGCATTCTTTACTACCTCAGGCATAATGGCTGTAGGCATGTTCATATTTTGGTTAGCCTTGTTAGTAGATACTCCTGGAGTATTATCTCCAAGGATGCTGCCTCCAGTGCTTCCACCTGTATTACCTCCAGTATTTCCGCCGCCAGTATTTCCGCCACTGTTATTACCACCATTTACCTGATCAGGTTTTGTGATTTCCAGCGAATCGTCAGTGCCGCAGGCAGAGAACGTCATCGCAGCTACGAGTGCGAAGATAAAAAACTTAGTATGCTTCATAATTCTCGATAATGTTTATTAAGTTAAAGATTTTGTGCTTTCTATATATAGAGATATGTAGAAAATCGATTGTATGAGGAATTGTAGTGAGAGAAAAAAAGTGCATTCCTACGTATATGCAACTACGCTGGAATGCACTCAGTATCTTTGCGATAATAAATATATCCTTATAAAAAAGGTATATTATTACTTCTTCAATTTACCGTAACGGTTCATGAAGCGGTCTACGCGACCCGCTGTATCAACGAGCTTGCTCTTACCTGTGTAGAATGGGTGAGATGTGCTAGAGATTTCAATCTTAACAACTGGATAAGTCTCGCCTTCGAACTCAACAGTGTCGTTAGTCTTGCATGTAGACTGAGAGAGGAACATATCGCCGTTAGACATATCCTTGAATACTACAGGACGATAATTCTCTGGATGAATACCTTTTTTCATTTTTCTTTTTTATTTTTATTGGGTTATTAAAATTAGACGTCATGGGGATGCTCGTTGCATCATTTCGTGTCCCTTATCGGGGCATGCCCATTATAGCCTGTTATCAATTTCAGGCTGCAAAGTTACGCTTTTTTCCTGAAACCACCAAATATTTCTTCTTCTTTTTAAGAAATATTTTAGAAATGAGCATAATACGTAGGTTCTCAAGTTATGACAGGCGATGTGTTCTGTTAGGCGTTTCTCCTGCCAACTATGTTTTCGATGGATAAGAAAAAGAAATCCCCATCGCCTCTGTTTGTGTAGAGGACGATGGGGATCGGTATTTTTTTCTAATACATAATATCTACTAGGGGAATTACTTCAGTGTGATGATGATCTTCTCGATGTAGAGAGCACCTGCCTTATTGTTGAAGAGAGTAAAATACTTGACGTTCTGTGCGCTCAAGTCGAATGTCTCTGTATAAGTCTTGTAATCACCTGAAACCTCATTGGTAGATTTTCCTTCGATAGCTGTATCCTTACCATTTGCAGCCTTTGCTGCATAGAGGGTGTAGCTTGGGGCATAGGTAGAAGTTGCTTTTGTTGAGAACAGGATTGTTACGGTCTTGATGTCCTTTGCAAAGGCTGTAGAATTAAACAGGAAGCCTTGTTTGCTAGCATCAGATGCATTACCTTGCATTTGGATACCCTTACCATTTGTTCCGTCAGAAATGCAAATTTTAGCACCTTTAAAGGTGGTGTCGCCAATCTTCCAAGTGTACCAGGTTGATTCGTTTGTAACATTCTGACTATTATAATACTTTTCTACAAGTTCTACATCACCGCTCTTGCCACTCAAGATAGATGCGTCTGTCATTTCGATGTTGCCGCTGGCTGGTGTATCAGGTGTTGGGTCTGGCTTAACCTCACCGCCGCCTGTACCTTCACCTTCAATCTTAATGATAGAGCTGGTCTTGTCAACCTCCATGATATCATTTCCGTTCTTGTCGGTGAACTTCATGATCTTACCCAGGATAGTAACCTTCTGACCCACCTTCAAATCTTCCTTAGAAGCGAAGTCTGCGCCGTTCAGTCCCTTACCAGAGTAAACCTGCATGTCCTTGCCCTTGCCATCGTCTGAGATGTAATAGGTGATGCTCTTGTATTGGTCATTATAGAAAGCAACATCTGAGATGATACCTGTCAGGTAAACCTGTGTAGTAGGCGCTGTGCCAGCCTTGATAGCTGCGATAGCTTCTGCCACGTTGTATGGGTCACTGAGAGAACCCTTACCAGTTGCTGGAGTATCAGGAGTTGTAGTTCCTGCGTTCTCGATAGAGATGATGGTGCTGTTCTTGTCGATTTCATTGACAATAGTGCCATCATTCTTCGTGAATGCCTTGACGATTCCTTTTACTACTACGGTCTGACCAACTTTCAAGTCATCCTTGGAAGAGAAGTTTGCACCATCCTTGCCTTTGCCAGAGTATACTTCGATAACATCTGAAGAACCCTCGTCTGCGATGTTATATGACAAACTGCTATAGGCTTCGTTGAAGAAAGTTACGGCTGTAATCTTACCCTTTACGCATACAGCTGTAGATGGTGCTGTACCTGCCTTGATGAGGGCGATAGCTTCTGCTACAGTATATGGATTGCTTTCAGAACCCTTTTGGTTAGGATCTGTGTTTCCTGGACCAGCAGGCTGAGTAGGCAGTGTATAAGGCTCTGGTACATCTTCGCAGCTGCTGAATGTGAAGGCAGCCATCGCCGCCATCAAAACTGAAAATATATACTTTTTCATATTATTGTCTTTTTAAATATTGTTACTATTTTGATAATCAGTAATTACTTGATAGAGATGAGATTGCCACCCTTAATCTCTTTGGTGCCGTTATAATCAAGCAGGGTGCCTGATACAACCACCTTCTTGCCTGGTACAAGGATACCCTTGGTTTCCTCTGTCCACTTTGCACCATCGATGTTGAAGCAACGGAATACCTCGAGAGTCTTGCCTTCTGTATCCTTACCGTCGTCAGAGATAACGAATGTACCGTTACCATACGTGCCTGTATCTACATCTTTCACCTTTACGATGATACCGGTAGCATAAACCTTAGCATCGCCTGCTGTACCGGCATTGATCTTCTCCAGTGCCTGAGCCACAGTGTAAGGCTTCTCCAATGTACCGCCTGTTTCTGATGCCTTCAAATCATCCGTGTTGCGAAGTACAATCTGCCAGGTGTTGCCGAATCGGGTGAAGATACCGGTGATATCGAATACGCCCTGTGGAACCACCTCGTTGGCAAACTTAGAATAACCCGAGTTGCGCACTACCAGGTTGTTTTTGTTGATTCTCTTGCCCGTTTCGGCATCAATCAGTTCCAGACTCGTATTGGTATCATCTGGTGCCCATACGTTTGTACCGTTGGCAGAGGCAAACTTCACCTTCTTCAGGGTCATCAGCTTGCCCACGTTAGCATCCATATAGGCTGCATCAGTAAGTTTTGTCAGGTCAAACTCCTCTGGCACTACCGTGCTTGCATCAGCCTCGCCAGGGTTCAGAATCTTGAAGTGCTCGTTCCAGATGGCACGCTCTATCTTGCCCATACCCAGACTTCCATCTGAGAGCTTGGTATTCACACCGCCAATCTGAGGCAACTTCTTGTAACTTCCGATATAGAGACCTTTCAGGTTTACGAGAATCTCCTGACCAACAGGAAGATAACCCGACAGACCACTTCCGTTGATGGCAATGATGATAGCGCCGGATGCATCCTGTACGCTCACCTGGTTGTAGATATTGCCACTGACATCATTGCCCGTCACTACCGCCTTGATCATCATGTCCTTCTCAATCTGCTTGTAGCCATTGTCGCTGTTGATAATCGTAGCAAACTGGGTCTTCAAATCTGCTATGCTGATCACATTCTTCTCCCTCAGGCTATTGTTGCCATATGGAGCTGCAGGCACCTTGTCGGTCAGGTCTGGGTCAGCATAACCGTCGCCCATACACGACCCCAGGGTCAGTGCCAGGAATGCCAATGCTATGAATTTTATCTTTTTCATTGTTCTTTCTTTTTATTGTTATAGAGAAACGGGATTGCTCCCTGTTCTTTATGTTAAAGAGAAACTGCTCTTTAGAATCTGTAAGATACCTGGAACATGCCGTTGGTTCCCCAGGTGTAATACTTCTTAGGATTCTTAGAGAACTGGTAGTAGCGTGGGTTCTTCACCTCGCCGTTGCTGTCCAGTGTATAGCTTGAACGTGAGTTCTGCTCATATCCGCCTGTTACGATGGTCTGGTTGTTCAGCAGGTTGGTAATCATGAGGTTGAAGTTGAGAGAACCCTTCTTCAGTCTCACACTCTTTCCTATACTCAGGTCAACCATCCATCCTCCGTGACCCTTTTCCTGGGCTACAGCGTCCTCTCTCCAGCTAGTCTCGTCCTCCGTCATCACTTCTGGGAAGATTTCAGAGAAAGCTCTGTGTGCCTTGTGACGGTTCTTCAGCGTCTTCTCATATCTGTAGCTTGGAGAATAAGAGAGGTATATGCGGTCGTAGTAGTTGGCATTGAGGTTGACGAACCATCCGTTTACGTGGGCATTGAGACCGATGCTTCCCACTGTGAGCGGTGTGCCACTCTCGCGCATATTCATCACGTAAGCCTTGTCCTGGTAAACCTCAGCACTCTTTGAGAGCATGTATACGGCGTTTACATTGTTGATGTTCTTCGCCTCGCTCATAGCGCCCAGAGTCTTCAGGTCGAGCCATGAAGTGAGCTTAATCTTTGCGCCCACCTCTACACCATAGTATTCCTTCTTCAGTCCGGTCATGCTCACGTAGGTGAATGAATTCTCATCATCGTTGTAGAAGTTCTGCCATTCCGTAACGTTCTCCAGTCGGCTGTAGTAACCGCTCACGTTGGCACTCAGCCATGCGTTGCGATACAGGTAACTGAATTCAGAACTGAAGATGCGCTCGTTCTTGAGGTTAGTCACGAAGTCGTTGCTGATTTCAGGCGAGATGAAGGCTGTGTTTGCCATCGGTGCACGCAGCTCGTATCCGGCTCCGATGCTGAAGGCATGACCTCTGCCCATATCCACGTTCAGGCTTCCCTTTACGCCACCGTCCAGGAAGTTGGCTGTGCCGCTCTTGCCCTGACTGTTGTTCGGTGCCATACCGTTGCGCATGTAGCCGCGGCGGTTCATTCCGGTATATCCGATACGTCCGCTCAGCATCGCCTTCATGTTGTAGAATTCGGCTGTATAGGTGCTCCATGCGTTTGCCTTGTTCACGTCGATGCGATAGTCGTAACCGAACTTGTCGCCCTCGTAAACCAGCTTGCCTGTGTTGTTAGGACCGGCTGTGTTCAGGTCGTACTGCACACGTGGGTCGGTCTTAGGATAATCGCCCAGGGCATAGGTGTTGATGTTGTGGAAGATGGCACCGCCCAGCATGTCTTCCAGTGTCTGATAGTGCTGGTTGGTACTCTTTCCGAGCATGATGCCTGTAGCCAGGTTCGATTTCTTTGTCAGCTTGGTGTTCAGCACGGACGAGAGGCTTAGGGTCAGGTTGTCGTTGTGCTTAGCCTGAACATAGTAGAGCAGATCCTGTCCGTTCTTGGCGTCGTTGATTTCCCAGTCCCATGTAGCGATAGCCGAAGGAGCAAAGTCGTTCACTACGCGTGAGTTTCTCTTGTGTCCGTTCTGGTATCCCCAGTATGGGTTATACTGGTAGTCGTTTGCCAGCCAGTAAGCCTCGTCGGTAGATGCTCCCTGGGTGCTTCTTTCTGTCGGGTTACCCCATGTGGAGAAGCTCAGCGAGTGACCGTTCATCCACTTCTTCTGCACGCCGAAGAAATAGGAGAGGGCGTTGTAGATGGTTCCCTCTACGTATCCCTGGTTAGCCCAGCGGTAGGTGAGACCGGCTGTAATGGCCCATCCCTTCTCGTTGAATCCGCTGGAGTAGGAGTAGAGTCCGCGCAGGGTATAGTTGCGGTTGGCAACACCTACGCTTGCATACTGTCCTTCCTGCATGCTTCCGGCACGGAAATCATAGTTGTTGGAGCCTGCCATGCCCGTCATCGAATAGCCGTTGGCTTCGAAAGGCAGGGCGAAGTCTACGTTTCTGGAGAATCGGTTCAATCCACCGATGTTGGAGAAACGGAACTGTCCGGTCTCCATATCGTTCATGGAAGCACCATTGATATAGACATCGTTGTACTTCTGGTTGAAGGCACGGTAGCGGAAACGTGCTGGCGAGAACAGGTAACCTGCCTGGCTCGCGTATACGTTGCTGGTAGAATTGAGGATGGTGACATTGGATGACATGTCATCGTCCTCGCCCAACTGTGCCTCGGAGAAGGTGAAAGCATTCTCGTCAAGTCCCTGTGCTATGTTCTGGTCAGTCTTTTCGTTCTGAGCCATAGCCAATGAACACGAGAAGAGCGCTAACATTGCTAAGTTTACTTTCTTCTGCATAGTTTATATGTGCTGCAAAGTAACAAAAATTTTTTTAAAAAGAGAAGTTATTTATGTTAAAAATGCATGAAAACTGAAAAAATATTCGTTTTTATGGAGATATTTCCGGTTTTTTAGGTATCTTTGCTGCGTATTTCCTTATGAATTTAAGAAATACATATATAATAAGGTATACATTAATAATTAATATTGTATGAGAAAACAATTGCTCTTGCTGGCTGCCCTCCTCATGATAGGGCTGGGCGCTACAGCACAGAAAAAGAAGTCGCAGACTTCAGGCAACAGGCAGTTTCAAGTGTATGCTGTAGGTTTCTACAATCAGGAGAACCTCTTCGATACCTGTCATGATGCCGGTAAGAATGATTATGAGTATCTCCCTGCTAAGGGATGGAATGGTTTGAAATATACCAATAAACTCAAGAATATGTCGCGTGCACTTGCCGACATGGGTACCGATGTGCTGCCTAACGTGGGCTG
>PPYE01644152.1_pt1 | contig 21353 bp, 18 predicted proteins | sample 1559881 | NCBI WGS metagenome assembly PPYE01 (sample SAMN08240022, study PRJNA423297) | Human gut metagenome, whole genome shotgun sequencing project.
CTCCTGATGTCAAGATGCCGCCGATACCAGCGATAAAGCCAATGCCAACGACCCAAATCATAGCCAGGACGCCGCGTCGTTTACCCGAACTGGCGGGAACAATAAAGGACATCGGTAATGCACTCAATTGCATGATCGTCACTAAATTCCCCGCGACGATCGTCGAAAAACCGTGGGCAGTAAACACAGTCGGTAGCCACGTCAGCAGCGAGTAATAAACTAAGGCTTGCAGACCAAAGAAGGCAGTCACGACCCACGCTAAGGGCCGTCCCCATACCGAACCGTGCGTTGCAGCTGTCGAATCTTGCTCATCATTAGTCACTACTGGTTCCCGATGATTATACTTCAAGTTCGGCAACCAGACGACCAGATTAATCAACCCAATCGCTGAGAGCACCGCCATCGTAGCTGGTAAAGACCAGTGTGCCGCTAGCACGCCAGAAATACCGGTCCCAAGTGAGCCGACTAGCAGCATCGACAACGTATACTGACTTGTGGCCACCGGAATCTTAGTCGGAAAGTTATCCTTGATGATTGCCGGGATCAAGACATTGCCACCGTCAGCACCAATGCCCACTAATAGCGTTCCGATAAACAGTGCCGCGATGGTTGGAATGACCCGCAAATAACTACCAAGGGCCAGAAAAATCAGCATCACATAAATCGTCAACTCATTACCAAACCGACGCCCCCAGTGTGCGATCAACGGTGACATGACCGCGAAAGTCAGTAATGGAATTGTCGTCAGCAGGCCGGCCATTGAGCTCGGCAGTCCCAGCGTTCGTTTCAAACTGCTAATAAGCCCTGGCATCATAGTGATGGGCAGCCGCATATTAGTTGCCGCCAAAATCATGCCCAGCGTCAAGTAGCGGCTATGTTGATGAGTCATTGTCATATCCTAATATCCTCTTTCTATGTCGTTATTCGATATTTGTCGAACTAAAAGCCAAAAAATTACAGAGAATCCAAAAATCCTGGCAAAAAATGGTCAAAGGTCGCCCGTTGCAGTGACAAATACTTCGTCTGTGCTTCACGGCGCGTATTCGTCAGTCCCACTAAGCGTAGCGCTTTGAAATGATAGGAAACGGTCGACTTGCTAATGTTTAATTGCGCCCCCACTTCTCCGCAAGTCATTTCCCGCTGTGCTTGATACAGCACGCGAATGATCCGTAACCGATTATCATCTGCCAACGCCTTGAAAATTGCGACCCGTTGTTGATCTTCTTGATTTTGTTGGTTTATTTCGATATCCATGAAACAAAGGTTACACCCAATTTAAAATGAATGCAACTCGTCTTCACGGGTGAGGACGCAATCAGTGTTGTCACTTGAACGCTATGAAGGGGCTCAACTAACCGACCGCACCATTCAGAAAACATGTTTTACCCTTCCGAATTAAATTTATGATCCTGAATCTAAAAAAGCAGTTAGCCCCAAACAGACTAACTGCAACAGCGAGTCGGCAGCGACTGCCGTCAACACACTGATTGATTCACGTTAAGAGGCGACCCGGCCGCCAGTCTTCCAGATACCAGGCACGAGCCACAAAATCAGCACTAAGTTGATCAGTAGCAAGAGCGCTGTCATAATAAAGACCGCATTGTAATTGAACCAGCCGGCGACTAACCCCCCTAATAAGGCACCCAGCATATTACCGATGGCTTGAAACGATTGATTATAACTAAAAATCGTGGATGTTAAATTAACTGGCGTATTCTTAGTCAAGACCGTTTGAATTTCAGGGTATAGCGCCCCGTCAGAAATCCCAATTGCAAACCGTAAAATCCCTAATGCGACGACACTGTTGACGATGCCTTGTGGGAAATACATGATCACCGCAAAAATGTAGCCGAATAACAGGACTTTACCCGAGCCGTGATGGTCACCATAACGGCCCAGTCGCGGTGCGGAAAAGATGTTTGAGATTCCTGGTAATGCGGCAATAATTCCGGCCACCACCGTGATGGGCCCTTTATAATGCATCAATTCACGCACATACAGACTAATAATAGGTGCAATTGAAGCATTCCCAAATTGAACAATGGCGGTCGAACAGAGCATCATGATAATCAGCCGGGGATTTTGAAACGCCGCCAACGGATTGCGGCTATCGCCAGGATTGCGATGATGTTCGACAGGTTTAAAGTGTTCTTGAACAAAGAAGAGGCTCAACAAAAAGGCTACTAGCAATAGGCCGGCCGTAATGAAGAACGTATTACGGATTGAAAACAGTTGGGCCAGAAAGCCCCCAATCACGGGGCCAAACAACTGACCACTGACCGCACCGGTAATCAAGGTGCTCAGTGCCCGACCACTATACTTACGCGGTGCTTGCGACGCCACTAAAGCCTGAGCATTTGAAATGAACCCAGCAAAGACCCCTTGTAACGCCCGCAAGGCAATCAGCTGCCACACATTCGTGACTAAGCCCATCAGCCCCATAGCAACCGCCATCCCGAAGGACGCCCGCAGTAACATGATTTTGCGGCCCTTCTTATCCGCAATAATGCCCCACAACGGTGCTGAAATTGCCGAAATCGCGTAGTCGGCCGCGAACGCCAAGCCACTATAAAAGGTCACTTGGGCCTTGGTAAAATCACCTAACTGACTAACAAATAATGATAAGAACGGCATAATTTCACTGAATGCCATCCCAGCAACGAACGTACAGAACCATAAAACGATTAAATTACGATGCCATGGTCCACGTTCGCGTTCTGCGTCATCCACGCTCGTCATCTCCAAATCTAGTGTTACTAATTTTCAGTAAGTGTTATCACGATAAATAGCTTATCACACTTTGGGCGAGGTAGTGACAATTATTTCCCGGGAAATAAAGTCGGATTTCCGGGTAATTTATTGGCAAGCTGAGCTACCAGTATCGCCTTAACTAACGCTTAACCTCGGCACTAATCGACTTAGAATACATGGCAATTGGCTAGTACTGCTAACTTTAGGACTACTTGAATTTTCTGGCCTTCCGCACGGCATTCATTAACGCCTAAAAAAGGCACCACCGCCAAAATGCGATGGTGCCTTTTTTAGTGGGACTAGTTAATTACTGAATTTCAATGGTGCCATTATCGTCACTTGCTTGCGTCTTCGGCAACGTGATGGTTAAGACGCCGTCTGCTTGGGATGCACTGATTTTGTCCGCCGCAACGTTTGGTAACATGTATTGACGTTGCAACGTGCCAGTATGACGCTCGTTCATCACAACATTTTGTTGCTCGTCTTCATGGTCCACGAAACTATCCTTTTGAACCTTGATCGACAAGACATTGTCGCGATAGTCGAGCTTAACATCTTGCTTGTCAATGCCTGGGACGTCAACCTTAACTTGATATTGGTCATCAGTTTCACTGATATCCGTCTTCAAGACCTGATCCGTATTTTCAAATGGTGTCCAGAAACTACGTGCCAACCGTTCAAACGGATCCATCATACCAAAGTCGTTCCGATTCATTAAAGTATTAGCCATACTAACAATCCCCTCTCAAAATTTAATTGGCTATTAAGACCGGCCAGTAATTCAAATCTTTGTTTGACCTTTCCTGACCTTCAATTAATATCTTAACAGCTTTTTGGGGGAATGCAACAATTTAGCACTCAACTACCAAGAGTGCTAAATTCTAATCTCGCGAATTCGTTTCATGAGGGTCACAAACCGCGCTAGCTCAGCATCCGAGTAGTCGTCAGCGATGGCCTGCGCCTGTTGTGCAATCGCCGCGTCCAACTGCGTATGCAACTGTGCGACCTGTTGACCGGTGGGCGTCAGTCTAACCAGCACTTCCTTATTATTCGTTAAATCACGGTACTTCACGGCTAAGCCCAGTCGTGCCAGCTTGGTCAACCCGCGCGAAATCGTCGCTTGTGATAATCCGGTCGGTGCGGGTAACGCCTTCGCACGACTGGCGCCCACCTGTCCAAGAACCGCAATCATTTTAATATCGGTCGTCGACAGTTGTTTCAGGACTGCCTGTAGCTGTGGGTCCGTCGTTTGGCGCATCGCCCATTGTTTTTCTTGATCATCCACGCTATCCTGCGCAATAAATTGGTTTAATTCTGACATTAATTGATCGATCAACATTGCCATCAGGAACACTCCTTTTTAATTCATATGAATAAATACTTGCTTAATCAAATCATCCAGTCTATAATACCATTTTGTATTCATGCGAATCAATAATTTTCTGGAGGCCATTAATATGGTAAAAATCGGCATCATTCTCGGTAGTACCCGCACGCAATCCAACGGCCGAGCCCTATTCAATTACTTAAAAAGAAACCTTGATCAGTGGCAAACTGACGAGGCCATCACAACGGCATTCTTAGACCTAGCACACTATCAGCTGCCATTCTTCGACGAGTCTGAGCCACCAATGGCTAATCCCCACCGCCAGCTTCCTGCCAATCAGCAGCAATGGCTAGACGACATGGCAGCCATGGACGGCTACATCATCCTAACGCCGGAATATAATCACGCCATGCCCGCAGGCCTAAAGAACGCCTTAGATTTTTTGGCCTTCGAAGGGCTGCGAAAACCAGTCAAACTGATCTCATATTCGGATAACATGCGGGGTGGCCAATTTGGCGCTGCAGCGCTCGTCCCCGTCTTGCAACGATTAGGAATGGTGGTCCTACCTAAACCAACACCCGTCGGCAACGTCCCCCAAACACTCCAAGCTGACGGACAAGTCATCCCGGACGCACCATTAGCCAGCCGATACGAAAGCGGTTTACAACGCGCCGTTGGTGAAATCGCCTACTACACAACCGTCCTCACGCAGCACCCCTTCTTGACTGATTAAATTGGTAGCGTTCCATGTCTAAACCTGCTACATTATAGTTAATATCAAAAGGAGGTATTAACTCATGAAAATCAATATTCATCGTTCTGCTACCAATCGGGTGCTGGCTGGTGTCATCGGGGGCATCGCTGAACATTTCAACTGGAATGCCAACATTACGCGCTTGGTATTCGTGCTTCTAGCCATCTCACCGATGTTTCCTGGTATCATTGCTTACCTCATCCTCTGGCTATTAATGAAGGATCCGGTCGAAAGCTAAGTTGTGGCGACGCACTAAACATCGTCACGCTACAGCTTGGATGCCGGGTTTAACCTGCTACAGTTATGACCTACTTACGTTTAATCATCAGATCAGATAATGAGTCCCAGTCGCCGCATCCTCAGCTAGTGTCTGCTGAAGCGATGCGACTACCGGAGCTCATTTTTACGCCTGTGACTGATTTTTACCCCAATTGGTGAAAAATAACGCGCCCACCGGCCTCTTTCAGCGACAAGTCCGTAAAAATCTGATATATTATTGCAACCAACGTAATAATTAGTCATGAATTTGTCAAATATTTTAATGGTAATCAACGTGATTGTTCGTATATAATATTATTTATAATAGTTTTAATCAGAAAGGATGTGGCGAAATTGGCCTACTTAACACGCAATAAACGTCGTGATTTTACAGAACCTCACCGGTAATAATTTTATTTTTAAGGAGCGAATTGAATGATAAATGATGACAACAACCAGTCGTTGAGCGCGAATAATGAAGCGCAAAACGACTCTCAGAACCCTCCCGATGCGGATAACTTATGGCAGCTTGATGAATCAGCCTTAGCTAACAAGTACGCGACTGATCCTGAAAATGGATTGAGCACGGCTGAAGCTGCCGCTCGTTTACAACATAACGGGCGCAACGAACTGGAGACTAAGCGTACGTCGCGGTTCGTCCAATTCATCAAGCAGTTTAATAATAGTATTATCTACATTCTTGCTGCCGCCGCAGTATTGACGTTCTTCATGCACCACTATTCCGATTCTATCGTTATTGGACTGGTTATTATTGCCAACGCCATTATCGGTTACGTCCAGGAACGTCAGGCCGGCAACGCCCTCGAACGAATTCGTGAAATGCTGATTTCTAAAAACTTCGTCATCCGTGACGGTAAAAAGTTAGAAATCGACGCCCGCGAATTAGTCGTTGGGGACTTAGTCAACTTGGAAGCCGGTGATGCTGTGCCTGCCGACATGCGACTGATCTCCGCGGATAACTTCAACGTTCAAGAATCCGTTTTGACGGGTGAAACCAACCCGGTTGAAAAGCAAGAAGAACCGATGACTGACACGTCACTAGCACTGGCGGACCGCAAAAACATGGTCTACGCCTCAACTGCCGTGACGAGTGGTTCAGCCGTCGGAATCGTAACAGCGACCGCCGCCGATACCGAAATTGGTCATATCCAGCAATCCGTGAGTGATGTCAAAGAAACCACGACACCATTGATGCGGAACTTGAATTCACTGGGTGTCGGCCTCTCAATCGCGATCGTGGTTGCAGCGGTGCTGTTATTCTTATTAGGGATGGTCATGGACACCTACAGTCTACCAACCTTGCTAATTGCCGTCATTACGATGGTGGTTGGTTCCATGCCGGAAGGATTACCCGCTAGTACCTCAGTCGTATTAGCCATGGGGACCCGTCAGATGACGAAGAAAAACGTCATCGTCAAATCCTTACCAGCCGTGGAAACTTTGGGTGCCGTTGACATTGTTAACACCGATAAGACTGGGACATTAACTAAAAATGAAATGACGGTCACCAAAGTCGTGACACCTGAGCACACGTTTGACGTGACCGGGGTCGGCTATGATGATAATGGTGGCGTCAACTTCGATGGTCACTTAAAACTCAATGGTCAAAAAGTGGACTGGCATCAAGACAAAGCAATGGAATGGCTCGTTAAAATTGCGGGTCAAACCACTGACGCCGAACTGCATTTTGAAAATAATCGTTGGGAACTGACTGGTGAACCAACTGACGGTGCCTTAACGACGCTGTTCCGTAAGATGACCGGTCACGACCCAGAAGTTGACGAAATCGAGTCATTACCGTTCGACTCCGCCTTTCGTTTCTCCGCACGACTAGCTGACTTAGACGGTCAACGCCTATTGATGGTCAAAGGTTCACCAGCAACCGTCCTGCGTTTGACCGACCAAGCCAACCAAACGGCCTATTGGGATAACGCGATGGACGATTTGACTGCTGATGGTCTACGGGTTGTCGCGCTCGCTTACCAAGTCGTTGATGATGACGTTACTGATATCGACCCGAAAGCAATTAGCGGGTTACACTTAGCCGGTTTCGTCGGTATCATTGACCCACCACGTGAAGAAGCTGCGACCGCAATCGCCGAATTACGGCAAGCGGGGGTCGACGTTAAGATGATTACCGGTGACCACCCTGACACCGCAATGGCGATTGCAAATAAGCTAAACTTAGCTGCTAACGTGAAGGCGATCACTGGTCCCGAAATCGACGCGATGGATGATCAGCAGTTGCAAGAACACATCGACGATTACAACGTCTTCGCACGGGCCACACCGAACAACAAGCTACGAATTGTGCGTGCCCAACAAGCGAACAACCACGTCGTTTCCATGACTGGGGACGGTGTTAACGACGCGCCCGCCCTTAAGCAAGCCGATATTGGGGTTGCAATGGGGATCAAGGGGACTGAAGTTGCGAAGGAATCGGCTGACATGGTGCTGGCTGATGACGACTTCGCCGATATCGTCGCCGCCGTTCGTGAAGGTCGCCACGTCTTCGATAACATCCGTAAGACGATTCGTTTCTTATTACCAACGAGTTTTGCAGAAGGCCTCGTGGTCATCATTAGTATCTTGATGGGCCACGAATTACCGCTCTACCCGACCCAGCTGTTATGGATCAACATGGTTTCCGCGTTGACCATCCAGTTCGCCTTCATCTTCGAGCCACCCGAAGCCGGCATCATGGCACGGGGACCACGAAACGTGAAGTCCGGGTTATTGTCGAAGCTTGATTATTTCGAAATTGGCTACGTTTCCTTCCTGATTTCAGGACTCGGAATCTTCGCCTACGACTACTTGACCGCACTTGGTTTACCGAACGTGGTCGGTAGTACGATGTCACTGAACATCATCATCTTTGGTAAGATTTTCTACCTCTTCAACTTGCGAAACGACCACCCCGTCATTTCCAAGTATTTCTTCCAAAACAAGATGGCGTTCTACATTATCGGTATTCTGATTCTCCTCCAGCTTGGCATCATTTACTTGCCATTCATGCAATCCGTCTTCCATACGACCAGCATCAACTTCTGGTATGGTTGGGGCATCCCAATTGTCTGCGGGATCGTCGTTCTGATTGTGACCGAAATTGGGAAGTTCATCCGTTTCCGGCGAATGGGTAAAGACCGCGTGCTTGATTAGTTTAGTTGCCGAATAAAAACCGCTCGACCTGGTGGGTCGGGCGGTTTTTGGGTTGTATAGGGAAATTTGGATTACGGCCACCACCATACTAATCATGACCAGTATTGACGCTCCGTAAAGATCCAGATTAATCTTGTATGACTGCTATGCTATTTCTACTTCATTTCCAAACGTTTTCTTTCCCAACCAGTTTCCCATTATCGGGTAAACTCATTTCTTTGAGTGCGGCTTGGAAATCATAGTCAGGATTTTGTTCAAAGATATTCTTATGCACTGGGATAAACGATAAGATTCCGTTGTCATCATCCATAACCGGCTGGTATTCTGCGTTCTCCATAACATGAAAATCCGTTGGTATCGGAATCATTAGCGAATGACCCTGTTTTTGTACTTTTACTGTCATTATGAACATCTCCCTGTATGCGCCTAAGCATAGATGTCATTGCAGAAGACATCGATTATCGAGAAAGATGCCAAACCTTTTTCTCAAAGAAAGAATTTATCGTCCACCTAGTGACAATCTGATCTTACTCGTATGAGCTAAGCCCTTAGCGACCCCCGGTCAAATATCCCTAGGATTAAAATATAGATCTAACAACGGACTTTCTTTGACTAGGCGCGTACAAATACATACTAAGAAAAGTGCTCTAACTCTATTTGATATGACTACTATTCAAGACCAGTGCGTGGCTAGGCTCGGTCTGATGTATGTTCTAAACCTGTTTGATATGACTACTATTCAAGACATATTGGTCCATCGCGTCATAATAATCGGCGTTCTAAACCTGTTTGATATGACTACTATTCAAGACACCGAAAAGGTGAACTACGTGATGGCGTATGTTCTAAACCTGTTTGATATGACTACTATTCAAGACAGTCTGAGTGCACGTTATAGAATCTAATCAGTTCTAAACCTGTTTGATATGACTACTATTCAAGACCATCTGCTCATCGAACCACGCCGGCGGCAAGTTCTAAACCTGTTTGATATGACTACTATTCAAGACGGCTGGCACGCGCGGGAGCTCGATTGTTAAGTTCTAAACCTGTTTGATATGACTACTATTCAAGACACATAAAATGGTAACCCTAGCGTATTGAATGTTCTAAACCTGTTTGATATGACTACTATTCAAGACCAAGGCGCCGCCTTTTTGGATTAAGCGGTGGTTCTAAACCTGTTTGATATGACTACTATTCAAGACAGCCATTATGTTCCTCCTCTATTTTTGATTGTTCTAAACCTGTTTGATATGACTACTATTCAAGACAATAGTCGTAGTAACGTTGTTTCCGTTCCTGTTCTAAACCTGTTTGATATGACTACTATTCAAGACAAGGGAATCCTTATTAATTTCGGCGCCAGTGTTCTAAACCTGTTTGATATGACTACTATTCAAGACGCACTTCTTGCAATTCATCTGACAAGCCAAGTTCTAAACCTGTTTGATATGACTACTATTCAAGACGAACCCCAAGGCCCATCAACCATAACGGCCGTTCTAAACCTGTTTGATATGACTACTATTCAAGACGATTGCAGAACAACGAATTATGGAGGAAAAGTTCTAAACCTGCGGTCTCACGGTCTTTAAGCTTACTGCCAGGTTCTAAACCTGTTTGATATGACTACTATTCAAGACCCAACTCACAACCAAGGTCGTTAGCCCGTTGTTCTAAACCTGTTTGATATGACTACTATTCAAGACCGGCATTCTCACATAATCCACTAATTAATTCATATCACGCCAGTCTACTAAATCCTCGTCAACATAATAATAACAGCAATTCTTGAACTTTTCCATCCGATTCATTTCTGAGTATTCAATGATAATAACCGTGATGTCTAAATCTGCCACTTGCTGTTCAAAAACGGCCCATTGTTGCGGGTTCAAATAGTGGCTGACATTGGTCATCACAGGGCATTGCTTGAGTCCCAGCTCAACATGAGTTTGAACAAGCGCCTCTAAAACTGCACTAGGATTATGCGTTAAATCCGTGGGAAAGTGAATTCCAGCAAACTTCAAAGCTTGATCTAATCCTGGTGCTTCCTCTACATCTAATGGCAGATCCAATAAGAAACTTGCTTCCATTACTTTGGCAATCATGGCCCGGGTTTGGTCCAAGACCGCCACTTGTTGTTCATCAGCCATTAACTTGATAATCTGGGTCTGTATCTTCTTCATAAACAAGCGGTTTAAATCGACTGATAACATCAAGTCGCCATACCAGCTGCATTGACTGCTCGTTGTTTGCAATTCGAGATTATCGTTGCTTACACGCAAGTCATCCGTCCGGTCACGAAATCCCTGACAGATATCTGCGTACATTTGACTGTTTCCTAAGTCTAAGACATTGACCTGACCAGTGTTGATTTTAAACGGTGGAAATGGGTAATATGTTAGATTCATATGACGATTGTCCTTTCAGCTGAATTTAGAACATCCGTGCTAGGTGTACCTTGAATGTAGTGCATTGCTTGATACTGTTTCTCAGTGACCGTCATCGTCTGCACTTTTCCACCCTTGGGTGCCAGTGGCGCAATGCGCTTTTCCACAAATTCAGCCGCCTTCTTATTAACGCAAACACGAACATAGGTTGAATACTGCATCATTAAAAAGCCTTCACGAATCAGTGCCTTATGAAAATGCCGGTAAGCACGCCGTTGATCCGATGTGTCCATTGGAACATCAAACATGACTATTAATCGCATGACTCGATACCTCATCTGGTAATTTCACCTCAATCTTCAACTCTTCTGTTTCGCTGCTTAAGTAATGCAGGCAATCTGCAACATACGTTGTAATCGCGTGACTGACAATTGTTTGATGTCCATTGAATCCAATCTCTAAATCCAACAATGAAACCAAGCCAATCTTGACATCTGGCGTGAATTCGTCAAAACGTTGCTGACTGACCCATTGATCAACAATTGGTCGAAATGGCTCCATCAAATCAGAACCTAGGTTAAATTCATTCTCATTATTTTCATGATGGATTCCGATACAAGTGAGATAGCCATTCATAACAATCTCGCGGTTGACCATCGATAACAGGACGGCGTATCCATAGTTCAACGCTGCATTGATGGGACTAAAATCTCGTCGATAAAAGTCCTCGCCAAACAACAATGAGAAATACTTATTGGCCACGACAGCTTCGCGATTAGTCACATCGTTTAACTCCAACTTGTCCAACTCATCAACGAGCGGCTGAACGTTGCCACCAACAAAATCAATAACTTGAATCTGATTAAGAATTTTGCTGCCAATATTTTTCGTCCATAGCTTGGCAATTCTAGTTTCTGGCCAGGCAACTTGTTGTCGAACCAACTTTGCCGTTCGACGCGTTGGATAATAGTCGTTAACCTCACTGATTGGTTCACCTTGGTGATCTGTGAAAATCACCTTCACATGTGCTTCAGCTAACGCACATAAAGCCGCACTAGTAATCACCGCTTGAGTCGTCCCCACTAACAATAACTGGATATCGCTCACTGGAATCACATGTTTGTCGGTGTTGGTCTGAACAATAATTCGATTCATCGAATAAGAAACTTTAGCATGTTGCGTAATAATCACATTGCGCCATCCCATTCATAACAGCTCCCTTGATTAAATTCACTTTCCATGATAAGATTCATTTGTATCAAGTTCTAAACCTTCTTGATATGACTACTAGTGTCAAGATCAAACAAGGCATTTTGCCGAGTTTCACCTTTTGAGTCCGTATTCGGACCATTACATATGTATCAAGATGTCGCCCATTTACTGGACGACATCTTTTTTTCTACAAATCTTTTAGTGCCACTTTCCGTTCAAATAATCCTGTTGGAGATTGATAAATAATTTCTGCTTGGTCGGTTAGCTTCAAACCGCCCGGAACTTGTAATTTTCCAAAACCGGTCTTCATCCCCAGAATCTTTAAATCACCAAGCGATGCATTTGCATGTAAACCGATAAACAAATTATTCAATACACCATCTTTACCAGTCACTAATTTATTTTTGACCGTTTTATTCTTAGTCGGCAACGCTGCAAATTTCTCTTGAGCACTATTCAAAATCTGCTTGAACTTATTCATCTCATAGAGTGGGAAATACCGATTTACTTGAGCTAACGTTGTCTCAAAGACTGTCAATAAATTCTGCTCCGTTTGAGCATCAGTGTCATTCCGCTTTCCCAAAAACGCCCGCTGAATCGTTAACGGTAAATAAAGTTCTTGAATATTATGATAATAAGTGTCTGTCCCTAATGCGAACCGATGAATGTGCCCCTTCACTTCATCTCGTACAACTTGTTCAAAGCGGACCTTGGGCAGTAGTACTTCATAAGATTGTAACTTCTTATTATTTTCATTGATCATTGCCCCGACAGCCTTTGTGACCGCTTGTTTACTAGTCAAACCAGTAGCTTCCAATTGTTGAATTTGGGTCACCATAGTTGTTGGAACACCCACCACTTGATATTGGGTGTCTTTGTTAGTTACTACCTTAACAATGGTCAAGTAAGCTAGCGTACGACCAGTGTAGCCTCCATAAGTCTCCGTTGCGAAACCTTTCTTCTTCTGAATCAACCGCTTACGGCTATCCGTCGCTTTGAAAATTGTTTGGTCAAACATCGCACCATAATTCTCTCGTACCTCATGCGTCACTAGTAGTCGCTTGTAGTTGTACAGCTTTTCAAAATACTTAATATCAGCCGTCTTATCCCACAAAATTTCACCTGTTTCGATGTTGGCAATTGGTTCCTCCGCAACTGCCAGCTTGCGAATGACATTGAATCGCGTCAAATTAATCGGCTGCTTAGCAAACTTGCCATAAACGAAGAATCGTTCCAGTTTCGGATACTGCTTCAATAAATACGTTCCGATAAACGCTGTTAAAGCCGCATCAAACGCATGATGATAATCATTGACTTCACGAAGTTTCGGAAAATTGAATGTCTGTCGGAATTGGTGTGTTAGATTGGCTTTGACGGCCACAATTGACGCTGCTGGGTATTCCGAGCTGATTAATTCTTCCACCAGCTTGATGACTTGACGCGTTTCAACCAATTGCCGATTGATAAAGCCAGTCGCGTACTTGCTAATCTCATCTGGTCGCATCAGCAAGTGATTAAGTTTGCGTTGCGTCATTAAGCCATTCCGATGTAATTCTCGCCATTGTGCGCCCATCTTACGACCGAATTTCTCACTAGCAAACGTATCGTTTTTTTCTCGATTAATCCGCGCACTAGTCAGTACCCGGTTATCTAACGAGTCATCTTTGACTAATGATTGCGGCAAAATGTGGTCGATATCGTACTCTGATAATCGGTCAATATTGATGGTTTCATTGGTGTATAGGTCGCGACCATTTTGCAAGAAATAGAGCACAAGCCGCGTATTAAAATCAGCCTTGGCTTTAATCTTTTCATTCAATTCATGCTGAACTTTTTCACTAACGATTTCTTTAGCTGTGCTCTTGTAAGCTTCCACAATTTGTTTGGACCGTGATTGCGTCCGCCGACCTGCAACACCACCGCCGCGCGCTGCTTCAACGAAAATCCAGCTTGGTGTTTGCCCGTGCATCGCGTTCTTGATATCATCTAGTACCAGCATCACTTCACGAATGGCTTTTTTATTCTGTGGCGACGTGTACAATTCGTTGATGGTATCTTGGATATCCGCATCAGTTAGGTTAGCTTGATTAGCTTCTTTAATCTGCGTTTCAATTGCAGGCTGCTTGCGCAACTGCATAAAGTTATCACTGGTCTCCCACAAGCCATCCATGATGGAACGCCCGTTGTCGTCCTTAAAGGCAGTCAGTAATTTATGCGACAACTGTCCCCAACCACGGTATCGTAGTCCACTAAGCTGTTTACGTTGGGCATCCGTCAACCAGGCCACTTCTTCAAGCTTCTGCTTAAAAATGGCACTGTCTTCAAACGTCGTTGACCATAAAATAATTTTTTCAATATCAGCCCGCTTATGTTCGTCGGCGATTGCTTCAGGCAAAATCTTTTTGAAATCATGATACGTTGATAGCGAGCTATTGAATCCTTTAGGGTCAGCAAGTCCCGTTATTTTGGGCGTTTCTCGATACTCACCGGCATCCATCAAATTCTGCTGAATATTTTTGACGCTAACATGTTGGTGTTGCTTAAACACTTGATTATACAGACGTTGTTTTTGTCGCGGCGCCAGCTGTTGGTCCTCAACTCGCATATTATTCAATTCATTGAGCACCATGAAGCGCTGATAAATCAGGCTACGTGCTGGGAGGACATCCTCACCAATCAAGTAAGTATCCGTTGTTTGCATCCGTTGAATAAACGCCGTCGCTGAAGCAATCCGATCAACTTTTTGATCAAAATTCCATGGTGTAATTGGACCTTCTGCTTTACGGACCATCCACGCAAAACCAGCGCCAGAAGTGGCTTGTTGGTCCTCTTTTGTAATGAGTGGTCCAACATAGTAAGGCACCCGAAAACCAACTAGTTCATCCAACTTATATGGGAACTTGCCGCGCCGTTCAGCAACGGGGTTTTCTTCACCAAGCCATGGATAATACTTTTTCTGATGACTAATTATTTGATCTAATTCATATTGTTGGACTTGATATGGAATTGAGCCGTTCTGCTTGGTGCGCAGCTTCGGCATGAATTGCTCCGAGTCAATTTCGGCTTTAATCTCCGCTGCCAGATGATTCGATGTAGCATCAGCCTCAACGTATTTCATTAAATCTTTGTAGAACATTTCCTGCGTGACTGGTTTGCTCTCGACACCATCGATATATCGATCATAGGTTGCGCGAATCTCGCGACCACGTTTTGAATCAGACTGTGAGTGAATATAAGCTTTTAACAGCTTTAGATTCTTTTCATGATGCTTATATTTCTCAACCATGTGTTGTGAAAAACGCTTACCTGCTGGAATCAATTGCGCGAGGTTGATGCTAGCATATAGTTGGATCACTTCATCCATAATATGTTGTCCAACTTCGCTTAGTTGTTCTTCAGTTTCCGGAAGCTTGTCTTGGCTTTCCTCCAACGTAAAGGTCCAATCCTTTACTACTCCGGCATCAACTTCCGTTAGTGTCACCACGTTCATCTTCGCTTTAAGGCCAACCAGCGCCTTCGACAGTTCAACGACAACATTCTTTTGACGCTTTTTTTCAGCAGCGGTCGCTCCCGTCAAAACTGCCATAAGTGGCCAAATTTGTTTTTGCTGGTCCGAACGCGACAAGTCTGTCCGTACCAAAATCTGCTGGATTTGTTGAAGTTGTGCCTCATCAGTTACCAACTTAAGATTTAACGTCTCCTCGGACTGAGCAAACAGATCATTAAGCTTCTGGAAGCTAGTCGCTAAATGCAAGCTTGCACTACCATATTGACTGGCTGGTCCGGTACGCAAAAAATTCCCGCGGTATTTGACAATATGATGAATTGCCAAGTAGATTTCCCGAATGTCAAATTTCCGGTCGCTCGTCATCAACTTGTCTCGTAAATGGTAAATTGTGGGATAGTCATGATAAAATTCCTGATCAGTCCTGTCATTGAACAGCGTTTTTGCCAATCCATTGTAGTTCGGGTCCCGAGGCGAGATATCCGAATACTTACGCCGGGCAAAAAAATTCGGATCGATTTTACTGATTGGTTGATCAAAAAATTCGCGTAACAATCGCAACCGCCACTTTACCCGCTTTAGACGGCGTCGAGTTGTCCGAAAGCCACGACGATCCTCGGCAGTTGCACCTTCCTTAAATAACCGTGCTCCAAGAGCTGTCTTCCCCTTGACCTTTCTAACACGTCCGTTCATATCGACGACGGTCCAACCGACCGAATTCGTCCCGATATCTAAGCCCACACCATACGGTTCGTTCATTTACATGTCCTCCAATTATGTTTAGATTATGCACCTATTATCGCGCAAGCATCCAATCATTTGCAACAGGCAAAAGTTGTTCGTGTCAACGATTGTAAGCGCAAACTAAGTTAAAATAATTCGACCTAGATCCGACTGTTAACGTTGCATTCAAAAAGTGCAGTGCGATTGGCAAAAGTTTGCCAATCGCACTGCACATTTCAACTGGATTGCTTATTTAAGTCACTTGTTTTTCCTAAAGTCTACAGCGTCTTCAAAAACGCCAACAACGCCTCATTAAACGCCGCCGACTGCTCCGCCCTCACAATATGACCGGCATCTGGAACCACGACACTTTGCCCCAATGACGCCATTTTAGCAGTCACTGCAGCGAAGTCTGAATCAAAGAATGGCGATTTCTCGCCTGCAATAATCAGGAATGGGACGGTGAGTTGCCGAATAATGTCGCGCCAGTCTTGGACCGCATGGTTGACTAATAGTGGGAACATCAGCTTGCCATCAAAGGGCGCCTGCTCTTCCACGGCCGTGACCCGCGCGTAAGTATCATCATCGATGTGTTTGAACGTCGAGTGACCAAGTGGCATCCGGAAATAGTCCGGAAAGTCGACCCACTGAACCGATTTGAAGCCGTATGGCCAGTCGGGGGTATTGATCATCTTCGGTGACTGGTCGACATCGATCAACGCCTTGATTCCCGTATCACCATATAGTGAAACGTAGGCAAACCAGGTCGCTGCACCCATTGAGTTACCTAACAGAATTGGCTGCTTTAGCTGCAACTTTTCAATTAATTCATGGGCATCGACGGCTCGGCGACTCATCCGCAATCCCTTAACCGTGTGCTCCGACAGGCCTTGACACCGACCATCTAGGTTAATGACCCGATAGCCTGCTTGCACCAATACTGAGATTTGGGCGTGCCAAATATCCTTCGAGCCACCAAAGCCCGTCAAAATAACGATTGGTTGCCCGCTACCCTGGTCCGTATAATCTAACTGAACATGGTCTGACGTTATGAAATGCATCTCACTCGCTCCTTTATTGACTAATCATTCAACATCGGCATTAAACTTTGCTGATGTCAATTTATTTAACCGTTCCAGCCACTGCTTTGTCTTGTTATCCATCATCGTGCTCGTCAATGGATCCGGTTCCGTGACGGTCGGCCCCAATAATTGGGCAACCTTCTCCCAGTCAACGCCATTCGCCGTTTGAATGCTGGTCTGTAAGCTCTGAATCTGGTCTGTCTGGACTTGTTGCAGTTGTTGCCGATTATTGTGAGTCATCGCTAGCATCGTGTTGACTGCTAACTGCTCGGTCAGACAGGCGCGCCACGTCTCAGCGGTCAGTGGTTCTACTAGACTAATCCGTTCTTGCAGTGGTACAGCCGGAACTTCCTTAGTTAAAAACGCTGTCCAACGGGGCATCTCCTGATCAAGCAACGCATACCCCTGCCAAGGCAGTTGCCGATTGAATTGCTGCATTGCCTGTTTGGTGAGTGCTGTCATGGCCCAGGTCGTTTGCTCGTCTTCATCTAGCAAATCTTGGGCATTCGCCAACCACCGCGACATGAAGCGTTGCATCGTCTGTCGCATGACTGGCCGCTGTTGGCCGGCCTGAGTTAAATGGTACCGCACCTGCAGAAATTCACCGACTGCACCAGGCCGAATCGCGCGCTGTTCCTGTGCTTGATGTCGCTGTTTTAATTGCCGGAGCCGTTTTTGCTTACTGACACCTGCATAACGTCCTTGTTTAACCATCTCGCCACCACTTTTCTGAGTTTTTATGCGCTCGTTTTTACAATTAACATTGCTATCAATGTTGATATTAACTTTGATAGCAGCTTTACTATTAACTTTGATATTATCTTTGATATTAACTTTGATATTAATATTAATAGCAACGCAGTCTTAATAACGTTACCTAATTTTACCGCAACAAATGGCCAAAATAAAAGGTTCTTGCCGTTACCAGCAAGAACCTTAATTGGTCCATCTAAAATTACAAGTTATCTTCCTTGTTCCCAGCATATTTGCGGAAATAAATCAGGGTCATCACGATCAAGAAGACGACACCGACTAAAATCGAATAACGTGTTTCTGGGTTGATAAACATAAAGAGCAACGTTAAGGCTAAGAAAGCTAACGTTAAATAATTGGAATACGGTGAAAATGGCATCTTGAACGGATGGTTTTTCATCTTAGCCGCATTTTGCTTCCGAAAAGCAATCTGGCTCACTAAAATAACGACCCATGGCACCATTCCGGGTAACACACTCGAGCTGTAAACCATGACAAAGATTTCGCCGGCATCCTTGAAGAACATTGGTAAGACGACGTTTAAAACGACCCCAATCAGAATCCCAGTTGCAATCGCAATCACGGAATAAAAGGGTACCCCGTGGCGATTCAACAACGTCATCTTTTTCGGTAATTGATGACTTTCAGCCAACGTGTAGGTCATCCGACTCGCACTGTAGATCCCGGAATTGGTCCCGGACAGCGAAGCGGTGATGACCACGAAGTTGATAATTGAAGCGGCCGCGGTAATCCCAATTTTCGCGAAGGTTTGTACAAACGGCGAGCCAATCTGGCTGAGTTGATTCCACGGATAAATGCTGACGATGACGAAGATGGCGCCGACGTAGAAAATCAAAATCCGTGCGACGGTCGAGCGAATCGCTTTGACAATCGTGCTTTGTGGATTTTCGGCTTCTCCGGCAGTGACCCCGATGAGCTCGATCCCTTGATATGATGCGAGAACAATGGCTAACGCGAACACGAAGCCCTTGACGCCACCAGTGAAGAATCCGCCATGCGTCCACAAGTTACTAATTCCAATCGGCTGTCCATGGTTCCCAATTCCGAAAATAATCAATCCTAATCCGGCAATAATCATCAAAATAATCGTAATCACTTTGATGAGCGAGAACCAGGTTTCCAGCGTCCCAAACATTTTGACCGAAATCAAGTTGGCCGCACATAGGAAGACGATGGCGATCAGGCCGGGAATCCAGTCCGGTAAGTTCGGCCACCAATAGCGACAATAGCCGCCCAGCGCAATCATTTCACTCATCCCGACGACCACGAATTGGAAGATATTGCTCCAAGCCGTGAGATAACCGAAGACTGGGTGAATGTATTCGGAAGCAAACTTGGCGAACGAACCGGTATTAGGGTCGACGTACAACATCTCACCCAACGCCCGCATTATCAGGTATAAAAAGGCCCCTGATACGATGTATGCAATTAGCACGGACGGCCCGGTCCACTTAATGGTCGAGCTCGAACCCATGAACAGTCCGACCCCAATCGTGCCGCCCAGTGCAATCATTTGCATCTGGCCCGTACTTAGTTTTCTCTGCATAAAATACTCTCTTTTCATAAATCAAAGAACTCACACCGCCCATAGCAGGCAGAATGGTATATAGCCTTTATCATAGCTAAAAAAGCGCACCGACGCAAACGCATTTCCCGACACATGGTCAGAACGCACCCGATTTCACGCGGTTTCAGCTAACTCTGTAGAAATTTATCAACTCACCACTTTCAACGGCAATAATCGGTATAATAAGGGTAATCAAACTAGAAATGAGGTTTCGTCATGGCAAATTATATTAAAGAAATCCGGGCCTTAGTCGGCCACAAACCAATCATTTTGAACACCGCAGCTGGTATTTTGGTCAATGATCAACAACAGGTCCTACTGAATCTGCGTACTGATACGCATAACTGGAGCTTACCCGGTGGCTATTTGGAATACGGTGAAACGTATGCGACGGCTTGCGTCCGGGAATATAAGGAAGATAGCGGGATCGACGTTGAAATCGTTGATCGCATCGCCATCTTCGACAAGGGCGAGACAGCTTATCCCAATGGCGACGTCGCCCAGACAATCAGTGCCCTCTTTTTGGTCAAACCAGTTGGCGGTCAAGCATTGACCCACGCCACTGACGAAACGCTCAAACTAGATTATTTCGACTTCGACAACTTGCCACCATTATTGAATCAGCAAAACGCCGACATGATTCACGCGGGGCAACAATATTTACAGACGCATCCTCAGTAGACTCAGTGTTGATGCAATCAGTCCGACAGTGGATGCGCTGCCGATGAAATTTGGTCACTCCGTCATTCGACCGCCGCTTGCGACTATCACTTGGCGATTATCGTCACTCGCAGTCGTAGCGGTTGGTCTCGGTGGCCATCGATTGCTAGTGACTTCATCAGCGATAAGCGCGCTTAATAAAAACGTTCGCTGCTGCTAGGCGTGAGACGCTGCAGTTACGGCCCCTTTTAGACGCTAAATAGACGGTTCAAGAAAGCTTCCAATTCTTGAACCATCTATTTTTGGGATTGTTTGATTTTCTAGCCTAAACCGCCTATTCGGTGAGTGCCTCTGTCAGCCACGTAAACAATTTTGACCATTCATTCAACATCATCATTCCAACCACGAAGAAAGATGCGTAACCAGTCGGGGCTTTTGGTGGTGGGCGTCATTTGTGGATGCTCCGGGTCAGCGATGATTGCAATGCGGGCAATTGCCGTTAACGGTACCTGTTGAATTTCAAACATCGCATAGTTATAAAATGCCAGGCAACCAATTAGTTGGGACTCATCATCCTTAGTTGTCGTACTGAATAACTGTAACGGATAAATGACGTGATCGACCATCCCGACCGTTGGCTGATAATAGTGCATCGTCGTGATTTCATGATAGACGACCGCGTGAATCAAGGCTTGTAGCAACGTTTCATCCACGTCTTCAGTGCTGGTGGCCGCTAACTGCACGTATTGTTGGTAATTGGCCAGTGCATGATAAGCTTGGTCTCCAAGTGTTTGGCGGATTTTTTCGACCGTTATCGCTGTCACACTTGGCTCTAAGCGCTGACCCCCCTGATAATTAGGCAACGCCGATACTAGGATGGCAGCGAGCTCTTGTTGGGTGAAGGTCGCGTGCGTTTGACTCGGCGTCTTGGGTTGATACGGCACCACTGGTTGAGAAGTAAATTGCAAAGCCAGTTTCAGTGCCGGTTGCACCCGTGGATCACCAAATGGGGCCCAGCTAACCATGAACCCGGCCTGTTCGTGTGCCTTGAGCTGGCCAACACGATAAATCACGGCCGCCTGACTGCCATCATCAACTAAATTATCATTCAAACCGGTCCGCGTTTGCGCACTGAGTCCAACCACGTAGAAACTGCTAGCATTGGTC
>PPYE01090799.1_pt1 | contig 21349 bp, 17 predicted proteins | sample 1559881 | NCBI WGS metagenome assembly PPYE01 (sample SAMN08240022, study PRJNA423297) | Human gut metagenome, whole genome shotgun sequencing project.
ATTTTATATAAGTCTTTGGCTTGTTAAGAAGTTATCAACACTATTTATGCCGCAGCGCTGCGGTGCAGCGGACGACCGGTGCCTGTCGGTGTCTGCGGTATGCACTATCGGACGATGACTGAGGGGGTTGTATGAAAAAGGATCCGGAGGTCCGTCGGGACATGTCTGTCATTTTGGCAGCCGGCTGCCGACGAGGGGAGAGCGTGTCAGTCGGTCGCCGCTTCGGCAGGTGCGGGCGGGATGTGCGGCGAAAAAAGATACGGCAGCGGACAATCCGCTGCCGTAGATCGTCGGAAGGTCCGGCTGAGGCTCAGTCGATCGCAAAGGTCGATACGATGACCTGTTTCTCGTCGAGGTTGTTCGGGTTGGAGACCGTGATACCGTATTCGCCGGCGGGAGTCTCGTCGAGGGTGATCAGGTAGGAGCTCTCTCCGAATTTGCGGCCTGTGAACGAAAGGCGTTCCAGCTTGTTGGATTTCACGCTGCCGAAACTGCTGACCGAGGCCATTTCGGCCATGCGCTTGTCTTTCTTGGCTTCGAAGCGGAAGACGTTGATGATCGACATGGGATCGGTGGCGTTGTCGACGGCGCGCACGATGAAGCTGGCCGGTTGGCCCGCCGTCAGGCGCACGCCGGCTTTCGGCCCTTCGATGATGAGTTTCGTCTTGGCCTTGCCGATACCGAAGATGACGGCGCTCGCATTGGCTCGCGTGCGCATCTGGACGGATTGCTTTTCGAGTTTGGCGACCGTGCCGTCGGGTCGCACGGTCACGATCTCCCCGATGAATTCGGGTTCGGGCGTCGTTTCGGGGATCGTTTGGGCCTGTGTTGCACCGGCGAGCAGAAGCAGTGCGGCGCCGAGGAGGGTTTTGAGTTGCATAGAGTTTGGGTTAAATGGTTTGCGGAGGACAAATTTAGGACAAATCACCCCCCCCCTCCAAATTTTGCGGGCGGAAAATGGACGGCGGGGTTCTCTTTTTTCATCGGCGGACGAAAAATCGGACCGAAGAGCGGGAACGCGGTGAAAAAAGCGTACTTTTACCGGAAAAATTATAACTTTGCACCTTGCCTGACAAACGTTTTCGAATCTGCGGAGGCCGGTAGAGCCGGTGTTTGCGGAAGCGGAAAGCGGGCGAAGAAGTTCAACGTAATAAAATTTATCCGATATGCAGATTGCCGACAAATACGCTCCGCAGGAGATCGAGCAGAAATGGTACGACTACTGGGAGCGGCACGGACTGTTCCACTCCGAACCCGATGCGCGCGAACCCTATACGATCGTCATTCCGCCGCCCAACGTGACGGGGATGCTCCACATGGGCCACATGCTCAACAATACGTTGCAGGACGTGCTGATCCGCCGCGCCCGCATGCAGGGAAAAAATGCCTGCTGGGTGCCGGGTATGGACCACGCCTCGATCGCTACCGAGGCGAAGGTGGTGGCCAAGCTCAAGGAGCGCGGCATCGAGAAGTCGTCGCTCACGCGCGAGAAGTTCCTCGAATACGCGTGGGAGTGGAAGGAGCAGTACGGCGGCGTGATTCTGCGGCAACTGCGCAAGCTGGGGGCTTCGTGCGACTGGGACCGCACCTGTTTCACGATGGACGACATCCGCACCGAGGGGGTCATCAAGGTCTTCTGCGACCTCTACCGCAAGGGGCGCATCTACCGCGGCGTGCGCATGGTCAACTGGGATCCCGCGGCCAGGACCGCGCTGTCGGACGAAGAGGTGGTCTTCAAGGAGTCGCACGGCAAGCTCTACTACCTGCGCTATGCGGTCGAGGGGACGGACAAGTACCTCGTCGTGGCTACGACGCGCCCCGAGACCATTCTGGGCGATACGGCGCTGTGCGTCAATCCCGACGACGAGCGCTACGAGTGGCTGCCGCAGGACGCCCGCGTGGTGGTGCCGCTCGTCGGGCGCTCGATTCCGGTGATCCGCGACACGTATGTCGACATCGCCTTCGGTACGGGTGCCTTGAAGGTGACGCCGGCGCACGACGTGAACGACTACATGCTGGGCGAGAAATACGGGTTGGAGACGATCGACATCTTCAACGACGACGGGACGATCAACGGCAAGGTGGGTATCTACGAAGGGATGGATCGCTTCGAGCTGCGCCGCGTGATCGAGGGCGACCTGCAACGTGCCGGCCTGCTCGAAAAGACCGAGGAGTACACGAACAACGTGGGCTACTCCGAGCGCACGGGCGTGGCTATCGAGCCGAAGCTTTCGATGCAGTGGTTCCTTTCGATGGAGGAGCTGGCGAAGCCCGCCACGCGCGCCGTCATGGAGGACGAAATCCGTTTCGTCCCCGAAAAATACAAGAATATCTACCGTCACTGGATGGAGAACATCAAGGACTGGTGCATCTCGCGCCAGTTGTGGTGGGGGCAGCGCATTCCCGCCTACTACCTGCCCAAGGGCGGTTACGTGGTGGCCGAAACGGCCGAGGAGGCGCTGGCGCTGGCCCGCGAGAAGACGGGTGACGCCGCGTTGCAGCTCGGCGACCTGCGGCAGGACGAGGACGTGCTCGACACGTGGTTCTCGTCGTGGCTGTGGCCGATTTCGGTCTTCGACGGCATCCGCAACCCCGACAACGAGGAGATTCGCTACTACTACCCGACGGCCGATCTGGTGACGGGCCCCGACATCATCTTCTTCTGGGTGGCGCGCATGATCATGGCCGGTTACGAATACCGCGGCGAGAAGCCCTTCGGCAACGTTTATTTCACCGGCATCGTGCGCGACAAGATCGGACGCAAGATGTCCAAGCAGCTGGGCAACTCGCCCGATCCGCTCGACCTGATCGCGCAGTACGGCGCCGACGGTATGCGCGTGGCGATGCTGCTTTCGTCGTCGGCCGGCAACGACGTGATGTTCGACGAGGCGCTGTGCGAGCAGGGCCGCAATTTCGGCAACAAGATATGGAACGCCTACCGGCTTGTCAACGGCTGGACGGTGGACGGGACGCTCGCCCAGAGCGACAACGACCGCCTGGCGGGCGAATGGTTCCGCCAGACGTTGCGCCGCGCCGTGGCGGAGTTGGACGGGGATTTCGGCAGCTACCGCATTTCGGAGGCCTTCATGTTGCTCTATAAACTCTTCTGGGACGATTTCAGCGGGTGGTATCTCGAAATGATAAAGCCTGCTTACGGGGCGCCGGTCGACCCGCGGACGGTCGACGAAGCCAAAGGGTTCTTCGATGCGCTGCTGCGCCTGCTGCACCCCTTCATGCCCTTCGTCACCGAGGAGATATGGCAGGATCTGGCGCCGCGTGCGGCGGGCGAATCGATCATGGTCGCACGCCAGCCGCAGGCCGACGAGCAGGCCGACGAGGCGCTGCTGGCCCGGTTCGAACTGGTCAAGGAGACCATCACGGCCGTGCGCAATATCCGCAAGCAGAAGAATCTGCCGCAGCGCGAGGCGCTGACGCTCGAAGTGATCGCCGACGCGAACTATCCGGCCGACTATGCACCCGTGCTGACGAAGATGGCCAATCTGTCGGCGATCGAACGGGTGGCGGAGAAGGATGCCGCGGCCGCGGCCTTCATCGTGAAGACCACGCAGTATTTCGTGCCGCTGGGCGATCGGATCGACCGCGAAGCCGAGATCGCCAAGTTAGGCGAAGAGCTGACTTATTACGAGGGTTTCCTGCAAAGCGTCGAGCGCAAGCTCTCGAACGAGCGTTTCGTGCAGTCGGCTCCCGCGGCGGTGGTCGAGAAGGAGCGTGCCAAGAAGGCCGACGCCGAGGCGAAGATCGCCGCGATCCGCGAACAGCTGGCGGCGTTGAACTGACCGCCGCGATGATTGCAGTGCAGGGCGTGTCGACGAGGCGCTCGACGGGTTCGTGTGTGCTTCGGGGATCGACTCTTCGGACGGCACGCTGATCTGCAACACCGGTTGCCTCTATCTGCAACGGGGCGACAGGGAAAGCGCCCGCACGTGGTGGAGGCGGTTGCTCGACTCGCCCGACGTGGACGAGCGGCGGCGGGCCGAGGAATTGCTCCGCGAAGTGGACGGGAAGACCTCCGTACAATAAGATTTTTGCTTTGGATATTACGATCTATACCGACGGTTCGGCACTGGGAAATCCCGGTCCGGGAGGTTACGGGGCGGTGCTGCTGAGCGGGCCGTTCCGCAAGGAGATGTCGGCCGGTTTCCGGCTGACGACCAACAACCGTATGGAGTTGATGGCCGTGTGCGTCGCGCTCGAAGCGCTGAAATTCGCAGGGAGCGACGTGGTGGTCTACTCCGATTCGAAATACGTCGTCGACGCCGTCACGAAGGGCTGGGTCTTCGGCTGGGAGAAGAAGGGGTTCGCCGGAAAGAAGAATCCCGATCTGTGGCGGAGATTTCTCGGCGTATACCGCCGTCACCGCGTGCGTTTCGTTTGGGTGAAAGGGCATGCCGAGACAGTGGAGAACAACCACTGCGACCAGATGGCCGTGGCGGCGGCCAACGGGCGCGATCTGCTGGTCGATACGGGCTACGAGGAGGCGCGGCAGGAGGGGTGAGCGCCGCCGCAGCCGTGAACCGTCGCCCGACGAGAGATCGTCGGGCGACGGTTTTACAAATAAAAACGTTCGGCGTCGCCGGAAAATCGTTAATTTAGCGGAAACGAATTTCAACCATCTGTCAACGCCTATGTACCGGTCTTTCGGAATTTTCGGACTCTCCGCCGCACTGTTCGTGGCGGCGGCCTCCTGTTCACGCATGCAATCTTTCGAGCTGAGCGGCCGTATCGACGGCCTGCAAGTCGGCGATACGCTCCGTTTCGAACGTGTCCTGCTTCCGGAGTGGAACTACGAACCGGCCTTCGACGTCGTGGTCGGGGAGGCGGGTGCGTTCGCCTATCGGGGCGAGCAGGCGCACGACAGTTACTACTCGATGACCTATCATCCGAAGAGCGGCAGGGCCGCCGATGCGGATCGTCGGGGCAAGTCGATGATCGTGACAGGCGGCGACCGGATCACGCTGACCGGTACGGCGGAGACGATCTATTACTGTACTCTCGGCGGCGGTATCTACGACGATCCCGCGCTTTCCGAACTGTTGTACGTCGCGGATTCGCTCGGTCGGATTCGGAGCGGTTACAGCGAAAATGCGCGTGCAGCTTTCGCACGCGGCGACCAAGCGGAGGGCCGGAGGTGGAACGAACTCTTCAATCGGTTTTATGCCGACGATCCGGGCGCCGCACGCAAACGTGCATTGAACGAGAATTATCGGAAAGGACACCCGCAGGGGACGCTTTATCTGCTCGTCGACCGGATTCCCACGGTGGCCTACCGGCCGTTGGCCGAGTCGCGCGCATTCTACGAGGCGCTGTCAGAGGAGTTGAAGTCGAGCTACTTCGGCGGTGTGTATGCTGATTTCCTGCGCCAAATGGAGAGCCTCGCCGTCGGGCAGTCGGCGCCCGATTTTTTGCTCGTGACAACGCGGGGCGAGGCGATCTCCAAGGCTGATTTCGCGGGCGGCTACGTGCTGTTCTACCATTGGGGGATGTGTCCCGGTTCGATCCGGATCGACGGGCAGGTGCGCGATCTCTATGCGGCATACAAGGATCGGGGACTGCATGTGGTCGGTCTGACCGAGTCGGTCGATATGATCCGGCGCGTGTACGAGGGGCTGCCCGACGACGAGAGTGCGGCCGGGATGCGCTCGGCGCTGGCCGGAATGCTGGCGCACGGGTGGCCCGAGATCGAGGTCGAGACCGACCGGCCGGAGAACGGGCGGATGTTGGAGCGGTATGCGATCGAGGGGTGGCCTGCCTTCGTGCTCATCGCACCCGACGGGACGATCGCGGCCCGCGGATATACGGAGGCGTTTTTCAAGGCGAAGGAGATTCTGGCGGGTGTTTTGGGCGGGACGCATCCCGAGTGATCGGCCGTTGTCGTCCTCGACGGTATCGCCCCGCCGCAACGTTCTGCGGCGGGGCGATGCCTTTTTCGGAGAGTGCCGGCTTACTGCTGTATCTTGACCAGCTGCTCGCGGTAGGCGTTCAGGATGCGCGACTTGGAGATGAAGCCCAGGTAGTGATTCTGTTTGTCGACGACGGGCAGCATCCACGTCTGGTTCTCCTCGAACTTGGGCAGTACCGACTGGATCTGTTCGTGTTCGAGAATGCGGTCGGGCGGCTGGATCATGTAACGGCCGATCGGCGTACCCCATTTCTCGCGCTTGAACATGTCTTCGCGCAGGTCGTCCAGCTGCACGACGCCGATCAGGCGGCCGAAATCGTCGATCACGGGGAAGATGTTGCGCCGCGCATGGGAGATGACGTGGACGATGTCGCCCAGCGTGAAGGTTTCGCGGATGCGGTAGAAGTCGGTCTCCATGAGCTCTTCGAGTTTCAGGAAGACGAAGACCGACTGGTCCTTGTCGTGCGTCAGCAGATCGCCGCTCAGGCGCAGCTGCTTGGTGTAGATCGAGTCGGGGTCGAGGTAGTAGTCGACGGCGAACGAGATGCAGGCGACGATCATCAGCGGGATGAAGAGCCCGTAGCCGCTCGACAACTCGGCGATCAGGAAGATCGATGTCAGCGGCGCCTTCATCACGCCCGACATGACCCCCGCCATGCCCACCAGCGTGAACGAGGCGATCGAGAGGTGCCAGCCGAACAGCGCGTTGAAGAGCAGCGCCACGATGGCGCCCGAAAAGGCGCCTACGAAAAGCGACGGCGCGAAGGTTCCGCCCACGCCGCCCGCGGCGTTGGTCGAGGACATGGCCACCACCTTGAAGAACATGATCGCGGCGACGTAGAGGATCACCACCCAGTCGATGTCGCTGAAACGGTAGAAGAGCGAGGTGTTGAACAGCGATCGGGTATCGCCGTGCATGAGCGAGGTGAAGCCCTCGTAACCCTCGCCGTAGAGCGGCGGGAAGACGAAGAGCAGGACGCCCAGCGTGATGCCGGCGTAGAGCCATTTGCGGCCCTGCGACGGAAGTCGTTTGTAGAAGGCGCCGATGCGTGAGTTGACCGTGGTGAAATAATAGGACATCCCTCCGCACAATACGCCCAGCAGGATGAACATCGGGATCTGCCGCAGTTCGAAGGCGTCGGCCGCCGTGAGCGTGACGGCGATGATCGGATCGAAGCCGCGGAAGACGAAGGCGATCGTGGTGGCCGTGATCGAGGCGATGAGCAGCGGGATGACCGACGAGGCGGTGATGTCGAGCATCAGGATCTCCAGCACGAAGACCACGCCCGTGATCGGGGCCTTGAAGATCGCGGCGATCGCCGCCCCAGCGCCGCAGCAGAGCATCAGCGTCGTATTGCGGTAGTTGAGGCGTGCGAGTCTTCCCACGTTCGAGCCGATGGCGGCGCCCGTCAGTACGATCGGCGCCTCGGGGCCGACCGAACCGCCGAAGCCGATCGTGGTGGCGCCGCCCACGATCGAAGTCCAGCAGTTGTGGGGCGGGATGCGCGAATCGCGGCGCGACATGGCGTACAACACGCGCGTGACCCCTTCCGAGATGTTGTCGCGCACGATGTATTTGACGAAGAGCGTCGCCAGGACGATGCCGATCGCAGGGTAGATCAGCAGCAGAAAGTGTGCGCTCCCGACGGGAAACCAGTTGACCAGGCAGCTCTTGATCGCATAGAGCAGGATTTCGAAGACATAGGTGCCCAGTCCGGCCAGCAGCCCGACGATCATGGCCAGCAGCATCATGATCTGGCGGTTGCTCAACCGGCGCGTCAGGCGGTAGAAGAGGGCGAAGATGCGCTCGTATCGGAAATCCCTGAGTCTCATGGTCGGCTTCCCGAAGGCGTTATCCGAGTTTCTCTCGGTAGAGCGCCGCCTGCGAGGCGATCAGGTCGCGGTCCTCGAAGTAGTTGATCTTCATGGCTTCGCGCACGTCGTGAAGCGTCCGTGCGGCCTCCTCGCGGGCAGTCTCGGAACCTTTGTGCAGCACGTCGTAGACCCATTCGATGCGCTCCTCGTAGTAGCGGCGGCGTTCGCGGATCGGGTCGAGCGTCTCGTTGAGCACGGCGATCAGAAATTTCTTGACCTTCACGTCGCCCAGACCGCCGCGGCGGTAGTGCGCCTTCAACTCGTCGAGCGACGGGTAGTCGGGGAGGTAGGCGGCGAAATGCTCGGGGCGGCAGAAGGCGTCGAGGTAGGTGAAGACGGTGTTGCCCTCGACCTTGCCCGGGTCCTCCACGCGCAGGTGGTCGGGATCGGTGTACATGCCCATCACCTTCTTGCGTACCTCCTCGGCCGAATCGCTCAGGTAGATGCAGTTGCCCAGCGACTTGGACATCTTGGCCTTGCCGTCGGTGCCGGGCAGGCGCATGCAGGCGGCGTTCTGGGGCAGCAGGATTTCCGGCTCGACGAGCGTGGGGCCGTAGACCGCGTTGAACTTGTGGACGATCTCGCGCGTCTGTTCGAGCATCGGCTCCTGATCCTCGCCGGCGGGGACGGTCGTGGCGCGGAAAGCGGTGATGTCCGACGCCTGCGAAATGGGGTAGGTGAAGAACCCGACGGGAATGCCCTGCCGTTGCAGGTCGTTCTCCGCGTTGTTCTCCGAGAAGCCGCGCAACTGGATTTCGGCCTTCACGGTCGGGTTGCGTTGCAGACGGGCCACGGTGACGAGGTTCATGTAGTAGAACGCCAGTTCGCACAGTTCGGGGATCTGCGACTGGATGAAGAGCGTCGACCGTTCGGGGTCGAGGCCGCAGGCCAGGTAGTCGAGCGCCACCTCGATGATGTTCTGGCGCACCTTTTCGGGGTTGTCGGCGTTGTCGGTGAGCGCCTGCGCGTCGGCGATCATGATGAAGATCTTCTCGAACTCTCCGGAGTTCTGCAACTCCACGCGGCGGCGCAGCGAACCTACATAGTGGCCGAGGTGCAGTTTGCCGGTCGGCCGGTCTCCGGTCAGGATGATTTTTCCCATAACAGCGTATGTCGTTTTTGTATTTCTGGTTTTTGCCGGGTCGACCGACCCGATCGCGGGATGAATTTTTTCGGATTTTGAAATTCGGAGCATACGTCCCGGCCAAGCCGTTTCCGGCGCCGGACGGCCGATGCCCCGATCGTTTGGGCAAAGGTAGGGATTCTATACGGAAAAGACAAACCTCTTTCCGCTTTTTCTTCGCAGGTTTTCCGGCTGCATCGGCTTGCGGGACGGAGCGTCCCGCCGCCGTACCGCTTCTCGGCCTCAGGCAGGCTTCGGCCGACGGATTTTCGGGGCGGTGAAGGCCGCGGATTCCGGGAGATTGGCTATCTTTGTGCGGAGTGTCCGCCGTCGGGCGGAAGTAATTTATAGAATATGGACGGGAAGATTGTAATCAGGGAATACGAACCGGCCGACAAGGAGGCCGTGATGGAGCTGCTTCGGTTGAATACGCCCCGATATTTCGCGCCGGAGGAGGCGGCCGATTTGGACGCCTATCTGGAACGCGAGCGGGAACTCTATTATGTCCTGCTTCACGAGGAGAGGATCGTTGGTTGCGGCGGAATCAATTTTGCGGACGGCGGGACGGTCGGGAAAATCAGCTGGGACATGGTGCATCCGCAGTATCGGGGAAAATCGCTGGGAACGCGGTTGCTGCGGCATCGGATCGAAAAACTCGAAGCGATGCGCAGCGTCCGCCGAATCACCGTCAGAACGTCGCAGCTGGCCTTCGGGTTTTACGAAAAGCGGGGGTTCGAGCTCAAAGGGATCGAAAAGGACTATTGGGCCGAAGGATTCGACCTGTATCGCATGGAATATGTCCGTCGGGAATAAATCGCGGCGGAGACAAGCGCTGCGGCCCGTAGGATACGGAGTTCTCCGCCGGAACGGGTGCGGTGCGCAAGGGTTTCGTCGCTGCCGGTTCGGAGCGGAAGATGCGGGAAAAGAGCGGGTTCTTCGCCGGGTGTCTTGACGGATATAAGTTTTTTTTATATATTTGCGCGGCAGAATAAGTCCCTTCGTCTATGACCATCATTCAATTGGAATACCTGCTGGCAGTAGCCAATTGCGGGAGTTTTTCGTTGGCCGCCGAACACTGTTTCGTGACGCAGCCGTCGCTGAGTATGCAGATCAAATCGCTCGAAGAGGAGCTGGGCGTCGTCCTGCTCGACCGTTCGAAGAAACCCGTGATCGCCACCGAGGCGGGCGAGGTGGTGCTGGAACGGGCCCGCGAGACGCTGCGGGCCTACGACAATATCCGCGAATCGGTCGCCGAGTTGAAGGGCGAAATAGCGGGGCGGCTGCGTCTGGGCGTCATCCCGACCGTCGCGCCCTACCTGCTGCACAAGTTCCTGCCGGGATTCGTGCACGACTATCCCCATGTGGAGTTGGAGGTCAAGGAGTTGATGACGCGCGACATCGTCGATGCGATGAAGCACGACCGCATCGACGCCGCGCTGGTGGCCGGCGGCACCTGCGGCGACGGAATTCAGGAGCAGGAGCTTTTCGACGACCGTTTCTTCATCTACGTTTCGCCCGACAACCCCCTCTACGAACGTTCGAACGTTCGCATCGAAGACATCGACCTGCGCGACCTGATCCTGCTCTCGGACGGCAACTGCATGCGCGACCAGGTCATCGAACTGTGTCAGGCCAAGCGGGGCGTGCCGTCGCACTACTATTTCGAGTCGGGTTCGCTCGATACGCTCATGCGTATCGTCGACTGCACGCAATGCGTGACGATCATCCCCGAAATGGCTGTCGAATATGTGCCCAAGGAGCACCGCGACCGCGTCAAGACATTGGCCAAAGGCGCCACGTCGCGCAAGATCGCCATCGCCGTGCGGCGCACGTTCGTCAAATCTTCGATCATCAAGGCGCTCGCCGAATCGATCCGCACCTACCGCAAATAGGCGTTGCGCGGGGAAGGCGCTCGTTATGCAGGAGGGGGCTTTCCTTCTGCGGTACGGTTCGTGCGCCGGGGCAATCCGCTCATTCCGTCGCCGTTTTTCGTCGATTTCCGATTTATTTACTATCTTTGCACGGATATAGCGGGCTATTACGGAATATTGGAATATGGAAAAATTGATTGAGACGATAGTCGGTGCGATTCAGGATAAAAAAGGTAAGGATATTGTATCGTTGGACCTTTCGGGATTCGACGGCGCCATCTGTTCGCATTTCGTCGTTTGCAACGCCGATTCGACCATGCAGGTCGCGGCGATCGCCGACGGCGTGGAGGAGGCCGTCGAGGAGAAGCTCGGCGAAAAGGTATGGCGCGTCGAAGGCAAGCAGACGGGTCTCTGGGTGGCGATGGACTACATGGACGTCGTGGTACATATCTTCACGACCGAGTTGCGTTCCTTCTACAAATTGGAGGAGCTGTGGGCCGATGCGCCGCTCAAACGTTATGATTACGAGGAGTAAAGAGATTTTATGACAGCAAAGAAGAAAAAGGACGGCGGCCAGCGCAACCCGATCATGCCGCGTCCCTCCTATATGTGGATTTACGTGCTGGTGGCGGCCTTCATCATCGGCTATTCGCTTTACGGTGCGGAGAATACGGAGCCTGTCCGCAGCGACTGGAATACGGTCGAAGGGATGGTTCGCAGTGGCGACGTGGAGAGGATCGAGGTGGTGAACCGCGACGTGGCCGAGGTGTTCCTGAAAAAGGATGCGGTCGAGAAGTACCGTACCGATTCGACGCAGCTCCAGTTCAAACGGCTGCCCGACGAGGGGGTGCAGCTGGTATTCAACATCGGTTCGGTGGATGCCTTCCGCGAGGATTTGAAAGCCGCCGAGCAGCAGTCGGGACAGAGCGTTCCGGTGCGTTACGAGAACAAGGAGAACGGCTGGATGAACCTGCTCGTCAATTTTCTGCCGTGGGTGCTCATCATCGGCGTGTGGTTCTTCATCATGCGCGGCATGTCGCGCGGCGGAGGCGCTGCGGGCGGCGGGCTGATGAACGTCGGCAAGGCCAAGGCGCAGGTATACGACAAGGATGCGCCCAAGCGTGTGACGTTCAAGGATGTGGCCGGATTGGAGGAGGCCAAGGTCGAGGTGATGGAGATCGTCGATTTCCTGCGCAAGCCGGAAAAATACCGCGATCTGGGTGCCAAGATTCCGAAGGGGGCGCTGCTCGTCGGCCCTCCGGGAACGGGCAAGACGCTGCTGGCGAAGGCTGTGGCCGGCGAGGCCAACGTGCCGTTCCTTTCGATTTCGGGTTCGGACTTCGTGGAGATGTTCGTCGGCGTGGGTGCTTCGCGCGTGCGCGATCTGTTCGAGCAGGCCAAGCAGAAGGCGCCCTGCATCGTCTTCATCGACGAGATCGACGCGATCGGTCGCGCCCGCGGCAAGAACGCCGGATTTTCGGGCAATGACGAACGGGAGAACACGCTCAACCAGCTGCTTACCGAGATGGACGGCTTCCAGACCAATTCGGGCGTGATCGTGCTGGCGGCCACCAACCGCGTCGATATTCTGGACAAGGCGCTCATGCGTGCCGGCCGTTTCGACCGCCAGATCGACGTCGGCCTGCCCGACGTGCACGAACGGGCCGAGATTTTCGCCGTTCACATGCGCAACCTGAAACTGGACAAGGAGATCGACCGCGATTTTCTGGCGCGTCAGACGCCCGGTTTTTCGGGTGCCGACATCGCCAACGTCTGCAACGAAGCAGCGCTCATCGCCGCCCGGCACGACAAGAAGAGCATCGGGCGCGACGATTTCATGTCGGCGATCGACCGTATCGTCGGCGGACTCGAAAAACGGAACATGCCGATGACGGCCTCCGAACGTCGCGCCACGGCGATCCACGAGGCGGGTCACGCGACGGTGATGTGGTCGCTCGCGGAGTGCGATCCGGTGCTGAAAGTGACCGTCGTGCCGCGCGGCAAGAGTCTCGGTGCCACATGGTCGGTGCCCGACGAGGAGCGGGTGCACGTCACCAACGAAGCGCTCGAAGAGCAGTTGGCGGGTTTGTTGGGCGGCCGGATCGCCGAGGAGGTCAACTACGGGACGCTCGGCGCGGGTGCATTGAGCGATCTGGAACGGGCGACGAAAACCGCCTACGCGATGGTGGCTTACTACGGTATGAGCAAGAAGATCGGCCCGATCAGCTACTACGATTCGACGGGTACGCGCGATACCTTCACCAAACCTTTCAGCGAGGAGACCGCCCGCGACATCGATTGCGAGGTGCGCCGCATGTTGGAAGACGCCTACGCCTGTGCGCGGAAGATCATCGAGCAGAAGAACGACCGGATCAATGCGATGGCCGACCTGCTGCTCGAAAAGGAGACGATCTATGCCGAAGATATCGAACGGATTCTGGGTCCTTCGGCGCAGTCGGCCAAGCGTGCTGCTGGAACGAAACCGGAGGAGGGTGCCGGAGGCAAGGCCGCAGCCGATGAATTAACCGAAGCTTAAAGAACGGATGAAAATGAAGAACCTGATGGTGCGGACGCTCAGCGGTCTTGTGCTGGTCGCCGTCTTCGTCGGCGCTGTTTTGGGATCGCAATGGAGCTTCGGCGCGTTGCTGTTGCTGATTCTCGTGGGCGGTCAGACGGAGTTTTACAAATTGGCCCGCGAGACAGGGCTTTCGCCCCAGCGATGGATGGGACTGGCGGTCGGCGTGCTGCTGTTCGCATTGAATTTCATCGTTTTCCGGCAATTCAGCCGGTCGGTGACGGACGAGGCCGGCGGAGCCGTGCTGTACCTGTTGCTCTACATCGGGCTGTTGCTGCCGACGCTCTTCGTCTGCGAACTGTTCCGTCGCAGCGCCACGCCGCTGGCCAATCTGGGGGCGACGCTGCTGGGCGTGCTGTACGTCGCTGTGCCGCTGTCGCTGCTGCTCTACGTTCCGGTGCTCGCCGGCGACGGCGTGTGGCGTCCCGAAACGGTGCTGTGCTATATCTTCATCATCTGGGCCAACGACGTCTTCGCCTATCTGGTGGGGATGACCTTCGGGCGGCACCGCCTGTGCGAACGCCTTTCGCCCAAGAAGTCGTGGGAGGGATTCTTCGGCGGCCTCGCGGGCGCCGTGGCGACGGGACTCGCCGCCGCGTATGCGCTCGATGCGAATTATTGGGTCTGGGGCGGCCTGGCGCTCGTCGCCTCGCTCTCCGGCGTAGCGGGCGATCTGGTGGAGTCGATGTTCAAGCGGGAGGCTGGGGTCAAGGATTCGGGGCAGGTGATCCCCGGTCACGGCGGTGTGCTGGACCGCTTCGACGCGCTGCTGCTTTCGGCGCCCTATGTCTTCCTTTACCTGCTGCTGGTCGGCAGGTTCGTATAACGACTAATCTTTACTGACAATGAAAATCAATAAGGAAGGTTACAAAATCATCGGTATCACCGGCCTGATCTGCCTGCTGCTCGGTACGGGGATCTATCGCCTGCTGAGCAGCCACGACAACGGTACGCTCGTGTGGGTGCTGGTCGTACTGATGCTGCTTTTCTGGTTTTTCATCGTGGCGTTCTTCCGCGAGCCGCGCCGCGTGAAAATACATGACGCCGATCTGGTCTTCTCCCCCTGCGACGGCCGTGTGGTCGTGACCGAACCGGTACACGAGAGCGAGTATCTCGATCGGGAGATGATGCAGATCTCGATCTTCATGTCGATTACCAACGTCCACATGAACTGGCTTCCGGTGGGCGGCGTGGTCGAGTATTTCAAGTATCATCCGGGTCGGTTCCTCGTGGCGTGGCACCCCAAGTCCTCGACCGAGAACGAGCGGACGACGACCGTCGTGCGCCTGGACGACGGCCGTCACGTGCTGTTCCGTCAGATCGCCGGACTCATCGCACGGCGTATCGTCTCCTACATGAAGGTCGGCGAGCGGGTCAAGCAGAACGACGTGTGCGGGTTCATCAAGTTCGGTTCGCGCATCGACGTGCTGCTGCCCAAAGACAGCGAAGTGTTGGTCGAGATCGGCGATCCCGTCGTCGGCTCGCAGACGCCGATCGCGCGGCTGAAACCGCAGACGAAATAGAACGCCGCATCCGTCGCCGCCGGCCTGTTTCGCTCCCTCGACCGTGTAACGGCGCGGGAGGGATACGGAGAACTCGAAGCGCCGGACGGTCGGAGCCGGATGATTCCGCAAGACGAGACAAACTTACGAACGAACATGTTGCTTACGCCTCCCACACTCGCACGCTACGCCGTCGGCCTGTTGATTGCCGTTGCGGTGGCGTTTCTGATGTGGTATTTCCGTTCGATCGTCGTCTATATTCTGGTGTCGGCGCTGCTGGCGATCATCTTCAAACCTCTGGTCGGCCGTCTGGCGCGGCTGCGGATACGGGGCTGGCACCTTCCCCGCTGGGCGGCGGCGCTGGCGACGCTGATCCTGATCTGGGTGCTCTTCGTCGTGGCGTGTACGCTCTTCGTCCCGCTGGTCTTCGACAAACTCTACCAGTTCGCTACGCTCGACTTCGGTTCGGTGCTCCGTTCCGTCGAGGAGCCGATCGCCCGTATGCAGGAGTATCTCCACGATCTGTTCGCCCTGCCCGACGAACGTTTTTCGCTGACCGATTCGCTGATCCAGTGGTTCAAGAGCATCTTCGATTACGATACGATCAATACGGCCTTTTCGTCGATCGTCAGTCTGACGCTCTCGGCCGTGATCGCCTTCTTTTCGATCTCGTTCATCACCTTTTTCTTCCTCAAAGACGACGAGTTATTCCTGTCGATGCTCAAAGCACCCTTTCCGGAGCGTGTACACGGCAATATCGAGCGGGCGATGTCCTCCGTCTCGCAGTTGCTGATGCGCTACTTTACAGGAATCCTGAGCGAAAGCTGCATCCTGATGATCGTGATTTCGGTCACGATGATCTTCTTCGGTATGCGGACGCAGGACGCCTTCTTCATCGGGCTCATCATGGGCGTGATGAACGTCGTGCCCTACGCCGGCCCGCTCATCGGCGGCGTGATGTCGGTCTTCATGGGCGTGGTGACGCCGATCGAGGGGATGACCACAGGGCACACGATGTTCGTTATCGCCGGATCGCTGCTCATCATCAAGGGGTTCGACGACTTCGTGCTGCAACCCACGCTCTATTCGGAACGGGTGAAGGCGCATCCGCTCGAAATATTCATCGTTATCCTGATCGCCGGATCATTGGCGGGAATCGTGGGAATGCTGCTGGCGATCCCGTCGTACACCGTGCTGCGCGTCTTCGCCAAGGAGTTCTTCTCGCAGTTCCGGCTGGTACAGAAACTCACGGAGAAAATCTGAATTGTATGATAATCGAAGGGATCGTCGTCCACGGGAACAGTCTCGGAGGCCGCATGGGCTTCCCTACGGCCAATATCGAGGCGGACGCGGCGCTGGATGCGCGCGACGGAGTCTATGCCTCGCGCGTGGAGGTGGACGGACGCATGTACGACGCCATGTCGAATCTGGGCTACAAGCCGACCGTCGACGGCCGGCGCCGTCTGTTGGAGACCAATATCTTCGGCTTCGAGGGCGACCTCTACGGTCGTCGGCTGCGGGTGGAGCTGCTGCGCTTCATCCGTCCGGAACGGCGGTTCGGTTCGGTGGAGGAGCTGTTTCGCCAGATCGGGGACGACCGCCGCGAGGTCTGCGGCGGCGGGGGAGAACCGCTTGATCCGCAATGAGGTATGGACGCCGGTTCCGTTGAATCTCTCTTCGCCGGATACCCCGATGTCCGGTTGCAGCTCGTGTCGCGCAGTGCGCATACGAGCCAGGTCGTGACGGGGTTTCTGATGCTGGCACGCCGGCGTCGGATCGCACTGACGATCGAAGACGCCGGCCACCGGCGGGAGGAGTATCCACATCCGCATCTGGTCGAGGCGTTCGTCGGCGGCCGCCGGATCGCGTTCGACATGCTCGACGGCTACAATTTCGACGTCGTGGCCGCGGCGGCTTACATCCGCGGGGTAGACCTCTATTTCAAACGCAGCTGTTCGACGTTCCGCAACGGAGTCTTTCCGGCGGAGGTTCGCGCCAAGATCCGCCCGCTGGGCTTCAACTACCATGTGACCTGTCCGGAGAATCCGATCAATCCGGTTCCCGTCGAAATCAAATCGTTGCGGAAACGGCTGATCGCCCTGTTGCGTCCGCGTCCTGCGGAGGAGGGAGAGTATTTTACGGTGGAAAAGTTCGAATGCGGAGCGGGACGCAGGGTTGCGGCGAAGAGATTGAAGATCCTTTTTCTCACGCGGCTGTGGGAGGGCGAGCAGAACCGGGCGATCAATGCGATGCGAATCGCTATCGTGCGGGCGCTCGGTGAACGTTATCCCCGGAACTTTACGGGCGGGGTGACGGATACGCCCCTGGCACGTGCCCTTTGTCCCGAACTGATCGTCGCGGAGAAGTACACCGATCGCGCCCGTTACCTGCGCCTGATGCGCCGCAGCGACATCTGCATCGGCTCTACGGGTTTGTGGGACTCGATCGGCTGGAAGACGGGCGAATACGTGGCTGCGGCCCGTGCCGTCGTCAACGAACGTTTCGTCTACGAGGTGCCGGGCGGTTTCCGCGAGGGTGTGAACTACCTGGGTTATGCCTCGGCCGAGGAGTGCGTGGCGCAGGTCGATTTGCTGATGCGCTGTCCCGACGCCGTGCAGCGCATGAAGGAGGCCAATGCGGCCTATTACCGTGAGTGGCTGCGTCCCGACGCGTTGGTGGGGCAGGCTTTGCGGCAGGTCGAGATGCTCTGAACGGGCGGCGGGATGGTGCGGACGGAAGTCTGTGCGACTCGTTTGGGATACGTGCGAAAATCCGTATCTAAGGCGAAGCCAAAGATACTCCATCTCTGCATAATCAGACGTGAATGTTTGCTTCTGCTCTCGACTTTCCATACTTTGGCTTCGCCGAAGATACTCCCGTTCGGCAATGTTCAAATAAATTTGACATTGCCCTCGCTTATTCCTATCTTTGACTGCGTCTTAGATACTCCGTCTCGGCATAATCAAACATAAATGTTTGCTTCTGCTCTCGACTTTCCGTACTTTGGCTTCGCCGAAGATACTCCCGTTCGGCAATGTTCAAATAAATTTGACATTGCCCTCGCTTATTCGTATCTTTGCACCGCTGAATCAAACTAAAAACGAGAATACGATGTATTTGGATGAATCGATTCCCTACAAGGTCGCCGACCTGTCGTTGGCCGAATGGGGGCGTAAGGAGATCGAGGTCTCGGAGCACGAAATGCCCGGCCTGATGGCGGTGCGCCGCAAATACGGCCCGCAGAAACCGCTTCGCGGGGTGCGGGTGATGGGGTCGCTGCACATGACGATCCAGACGGCGGTGCTCATCGAGACGCTCGTCGAATTGGGTGCCGACGTGCGCTGGTGCTCGTGCAACATCTTCTCGACGCAGGATCACGCTGCGGCAGCCATCGCCGAAGCCGGCGTGCCGGTCTTCGCGTGGAAGGGCGAGACGCTGGAAGAATATTGGTGGTGCACGGCCATGGCGCTCTCGTTCCCGGGCGGCAAGGGGCCCAACCTGATCGTCGACGACGGCGGCGATGCGACTTTGTTGATCCACAAGGGCTACAAGGCCGAGAACGACGCCTCGACGCTCGATTACGCCCCCTCGTCGCACGAGGAGGCCGTGATCCTCGGAACGCTGTGTTCGATCCTTGCCGAAGATGCTTCGAAGTGGCACCGTACGGTGGACGAATGGCGCGGCGTAAGCGAGGAGACGACCACGGGCGTACACCGGCTCTACCAGATGGAGGCGGCGGGCGAACTGCTCGTGCCTGCTATCAACGTCAACGACTCGTGCACCAAATCGAAGTTCGACAACCTCTACGGCTGCCGCGAATCGCTGGCCGACGGCATCAAACGCGCCACGGACGTGATGATCGCCGGCAAGGTGGCGGTCGTCTGCGGCTACGGCGACGTGGGCAAGGGCTGCGCCCGCTCGATGAAGGCCTACGGCGCGCGGGTGATCGTCACCGAGATCGATCCGATCTGTGCGTTGCAGGCCGCGATGGAGGGCTTCGAGGTGAAGACCGTCGAGAGCGCGCTGGCCGAGGGTAACATCTTCATCACCTGCACGGGCAACTGCGACATCATCACCCTCGAACACATGGAGCGGATGCGCGATCAGGCGATCGTCTGCAACATCGGCCATTTCGACAACGAGATCCAGATGGCGCGGCTCGACGCTTCGTCTGCGGTGAAGACGACGATCAAGCCGCAGGTCGATAAATACACCTTCCCCGACGGCCATTCGATCTTCGTGCTGGCCGAAGGACGGCTGGTGAACCTCGGCTGTGCGACGGGGCATCCTTCGTTCGTGATGTCCAACTCGTTCACCAATCAGTGTCTTGCGCAGATCGAGCTGTGGCAGAAGGAGATGCCGGTAGGTGTTTACCGCCTGCCGAAACACTTGGACGAGGAGGTCGCACGGCTGCATCTCGACAATCTGGGCGTCGAACTGACCCGTCTTTCGCAGCGGCAGGCCGACTATATCGGCGTCGACGTCGACGGCCCCTACAAGGCGGAGCATTACCGGTATTGACGTTCCGCGACGGACGTCACCCCGTCGGGAGGAAAAGCCGGGCTTTTCTTCCCGATTTTCGTATCTTTGTATCTCTGGCCTCGCTTCGGATACTCCGTTTCGGTAAAATGCAACCGAAATTTGCTTTCGCTCCCGGCTTTATTCCTATTTTTGTATCCCCGAAATTTAGACGACGATGCGTTTTACCAATCGACAAATTCTGAAAATAACCTTCCCCGTGCTGCTGAGCCTGATGATGGAGCAGCTCATCGGGCTGACCGACACGATCTACCTGGGCCATGTGGGCGAGGTCGAGTTGGGTGCGTCGGCCATTGCGGGCATCTTCTACCTGACGATCTTCATGGTGGGGTTCGGGTTCAGTATCGGTGCGCAAGTGCTTATCGCGCGCCGCAACGGCGAAGGCAATCTCGCAGGAATCGGGCCGATCTTCATGCAGGGAATGTGGTTTCTGTTGGGCATGGCCGTTCTCTTTTTCGGGGTGTCGCGGGCCTTGGCGCCGTGGCTGCTGGGACATCTGATCGAGTCGCGGGCGATCTGCGCCGCCGCCGAGTCGTATCTCGGCTACCGTACGTTCGGGTTTTTCTTCTCGTTCGCCGCGGCGATGTTCCGCGCCTTCTACGTCGGGACGACCAATACCCGTATCCTGACGGCCAACTCGGTGGTCATGGTCCTGACGAACGTGGTGCTGAACTACCTGCTGATTTTCGGAGGGTGGGGGATTCCGCCGCTCGGAATCGCAGGCGCGGCCATCGCTTCGGTCATTTCGGAGGCCGTGTCGCTCGTCTTTTTCGTCGTCTACACCTATCGTCGTGTCGCGTGGCGGGCCTACGGCCTGTTCCGGTTCAGGGGAATCGAGTGGAAGATTCTCCGGCAGGTGTTCGGGGTTTCGGTCTGGATCATGTTGCAGGAGGCGATCGCCTTTATCAGTTGGTTCATCTTTTTCGTGGCGATCGAAAACCTGGGCGAGCGGCCGCTCGCCGTTACGAATATGGTGCGCAGCATCTCGTCGGTGGTCTTCCTCTTCATCAACGCCTTCGCTTCGACGGCCAGCTCGCTGGTCGGCAACCTGATCGGAGCCGGCGAGGCGGATCGGGTATGGGGGCTGTGCCGGCGTATGGTGCGCCTCTGCTTCGCCTTCGTGCTGCCGGTATCGCTGCTCTTCGCGCTTTTGCCCCGCGTGGTGCTGGGTGCCTATACGGGCAATGCGGAGTTGATTGCCGCCGCCGTGCCGTCGCTTTGGGTCATGCTCACGACGATCGTGCCGTGCGTGCCGGCCTTCATCTATCAGTTCAGCGTTTCGGGCACGGGCAATACGCGCACGGCGCTGGGAATTACGCTGGTCTGCGTCACGGCCTATACGCTCTATACGCTATGGCTCGTCTATGTCCTCCGGGCCGACGTGGCGCTTTGCTGGACGGCCGACCACGTCTATTATCTGATCTCGCTGGCGCTCTCCTATGCCTACATCCGCAGCGGACGGTGGCGGAGGTTGAAGATCTGAATTTTGCGAGGCGGAGTCTGTTGTGCGCTGCGCGCAACGATGATTTATTGCGATTTGAATTCCTCTCTTCTCATTTAGCAGGCCTTCGGCCTGCGGAATCGCACTGCGAAAATAGCGGAAAGAGAGACGACACCTGTGCGAGCGCTCGGAGCGATCGTGCGAAAAGCGGAGTCTTTCGTGATCGCTCAGCGAACGCGGGTGTCGTCGCCTGCTACTTTTCGCCGTGCTTGATCTTTTGGTGCTTTTGGATCAAGCCAAAAGCACAGAAGAAAGAATCTAAGAGAATCTTTTTCCGATTAATTCTTCGGGAAAAATCCCGCACCTTCGATTCGGTTTTTCCTGCGAGGAGCATATTTACCACCTTTTGACACCAAAAGGTGATGCCAAAAGTGTCCGCAGGGCGAAAAAGTCGGGGAACGGCCGACGGCTTGCGCCTAAAACGCTACGCGGACGAGCTCGCG
>PPYE01320473.1_pt1 | contig 21347 bp, 18 predicted proteins | sample 1559881 | NCBI WGS metagenome assembly PPYE01 (sample SAMN08240022, study PRJNA423297) | Human gut metagenome, whole genome shotgun sequencing project.
ATTATATATTGAAAGGGGATTCTTCAAATATAGAGATTTCCATTTTCTTTAATGATAAAGAAAAACTTCTTTTAAATGAATATAGAAAACTTACAGAAAAGGATCAGGATGAAATATTAGGACTTATATCTTTAAAAATAAATTTGAGCAAAGTTAATGATGAGCATTCGGGAAAATTATCCCCTTCAATATCCACCATAAGTGATACAAAATTCGCTTAATTTTTTTGTATTTATGGGAAACTTATTTCCCTTTTTTGTCCGATTGCTCTATGCAAACATTTGTTTGGACATTTACTAAATTTTATTGTAAACAAGGCAATCGGACAAACTTTTCAAAAAGTGAAAGAATGTCCGATTGCTTTTCAGAAAAAATTTTTAAGTTTGTAACGCTATAATCACTCAATTATAAAACCGTTAATGCCGATATTTCCGGGATTTGGGGATTATTCCCTAACACTTTTAACACCTTTAACACTTCTGTTATAACACTTATCCACACTCCTCCGATTTTCAAATTACAATCTTTTCTATCATTCAAACAAAATTAGCTTTTATTTAAAAAAAGCCGCAATTTAGGGATTTCTCTGCTTTTTTACTTGCAATGCATTCAAAAAGCGCTTTAACAGCCTATTTTCTCAAAATAGTTGTCAATAGCGCTTTAATTCTGTTCTTATAAAATCGGGGATTCCCTTATAATTTCGGGCATTCCCGCCATATCCCACCATCGTTCTTCTGGTATCATCTTTTCCCGGTTCTTTTGACATTAATTCTGATAACCTACATTGTGGTTTCATTGGTAAAAGAACTGCCGATTCCCAAAAGCAGTCCCGCCACAGGCAAAATGGCAATGGGAAGCATAAAACTCCGTCCGACACGCTGCAAAACACCAAAAATCTTGTCTTTCATTTTTCTTTCTCTCCTTTCACGGCCGCAGACCGCATGAAAATCAGGGCAGAAGCATCCCCGGCTTCGTTGGCAGGACGCGAAGCGTCCCCTCCCTGTTCTGTTTTTGTCCGGATGCATGGTATTTATGCGCTGAATTGCAGTGGATTTGCCGCAGAAATAAAAAAAGGGCATCAATACACATAACCATCCTAAGTGTCATGTATAGTGAATGCCTCGTAAGAGTTACATACTATATTTTGACTATAAAATGCCTTTGGGCATTTGTCAAGTTTTTTATTTTACTTTTTCCTACTTTTCTGCCGTTTACCCTTCTGCCGGCCTGCGCATATACTGCGCAGGCCGCACAAATATACACTACGGGCAGGCAGGCCGCCGCACAGCGATACCATCAGCCGGAAGCCTGCCGCAGTCCGGATGTCCGGACTATTACCGTGGATTCGTCATAAAGGAATCTGTTTTCCGTCTATGCCGCGCCCTTCTTTTTTCCTCCCCGCCGATCCTTACTGAGGAGCTCTTCAAATTCCTTCAGCTTCTGCTGCGCTTCCGGGCTGAGATCCTGCGGAACCTGAACCTGCACTGTGACATAATGATCCCCATATACACCGGGGTTTTTCATGGAAACGATTCCTTTTCCCTTCAGCCGGATTTTAGTTCCCGGCTGGATTCCTTCCCTGATTCTGCACATAATTTTACCGGAAAGCGTCTGTACGGGAGCCTCTCCGCCAAATACAGCCGTGGTAAACGGAATGGTAATGGTGGAATACACATCCATTCCTTTCCGTTCAAAGCCCTGTTTTTCACCCACCTTGACCTTAAGCAGCAAATCTCCCGCCTCGCCGCCGTATCCCGGCATTCCTTTCCCGCGGATTCTTACCTTTTTGCCGTTTTCAATCCCTGCAGGGATATGGACCTGCAGGGACTGCGCCGGTCCGCCCATGCCATCCGCATTCTGCAGACTGATAAGCTTATCGCAGCCGAAGGCCGCTTCGTCAAAGCTGACCTCTACCTCCGCCTGGAGATCCCGGCCCCTGCCGCGGAAGCTATCCTGCGAAAAACCTCCTCCGTAAAAACTGTCTTCAAATCCGCCATAGCCATGGCTTCCGTTATGAAAGCCTCCTGAAAAGCGGCTGCTGCGGGAACCACCTTTTTTACCGTCTTTACTGTGGAACAAATCCCCGAAAATATCTCCGAAGATATCGTCCATATTTCCCTGTTCAAAATGATATTCCCGATATCCGCCGTTCTGCCGTCCCGTAAATGCATCCGGGCCGGGAGCTGAACCGTCAAATGCGGCATGCCCGAACTGATCATACAGTTTTTTCTTCTCCGGATCACTTAATACGGAATAAGCCTCAGTTATCTCTTTAAACCGCTGCTCGGCATGGGTATTACCGGCATTTTCATCCGGATGGTACTTCTTCGCAAGCTTACGGTAAGCCTTTTTAATCGCGTTTTCATCCGCTCCCTTTTCTATTCCGAGAATTTCATAATAATCTCTTTTTGCTGCCATTCTATTCACCTTCATTCTTTTCTCAGGCACGGCTGTCCGCCGCTTTTGGTTCCGGCCTGTCAGGCATTACAGCCGGTGCATTACATAAGCTATGTATGCCGCCTGCTTCATCCCCGGCCCGCAAAATACCTCACACAACGGTGAGGTCCGGACAGTTGCTTTCATAAATTTATATTATACTCTGCATTATTTGTTCTATATGTACTATAACATATGCCCGTATTATTTTCAATACAAAAAATACTTTCTTTATAAAACTTTATAAAATTTGCGAGAGACTTTTCAGCCGAATAAAGCTTCCTGACGGTAATAAAAAAGCAGCAATACCGATGCTCCGGGGGATATACCGTCCGGCATCCGCATTGCTGCTCCTTTATTTTATATTACTATTACTGTATTATCTGGTGGCCAGGATTTCATTCATCTGGCTTACAAGCCCGTCACAGTCAATTCCATGTACCATGCATGCTTCCTCCAGGCTTTCCCCCTGGGCAGACGGGCATCCCAGACAGTGCATTCCCGCGCGCATCAGCATCTGGGGAATTAATTCGTCCATATTGACCAACTGACCGATTAACATATCTTTACTTATCTGCATTCTTTTTTCCTCCTTGGTATTATAAGCCGGATAAACCGGCTGTTCCTCTGCGGATACATTTATCTCTTTACTTCCGCTCCTGCTATCCGCTGCCGGAATTATTATATCACAGTTTCTCGCATTAAGCGAAATATTTTCCGGGAAAAAAGCGGAAAAAACGGAAGAAAAATAATATTTATTATTTGACTTTTTATCAGACATAAAGTATCATCAAAGTAGTCTTACTATATTTCTGTGCATTCGCACATTCTGGCAGTTTCTGCCGCAAAATCACATTTTATTTAACGGCAGGAACCGCAGGCGTCAATTTTTTCATATACGATCTGCACTCCTGCCGCCAAAAGGAGGTACAATGAAGAAAAAGACGCTGATCGCAGAAGAACTTGACGCAGCCGGTATCAAAGTGCAGTATGATGAACATGTAAAGAGAATCCTGAGCAACAGACAGGTTCTGGCCCGTATCCTGCAGGGTGCTGCCGCCGAATACGCAGACTTCGATGTTGAGGAAATTGAGGAATGGATTGAACCAGGAATTGAGGTCGCCAGGGTGCCCTTAAAGCCCGGAGTGAAGAGAGGAAATGAGCTTTTAATTACAGGAAACAATACGGAAAGCGTGGTTCCCGGTGAGGGTCGCATCACATTTGATATCCGATTTTGTGCCATGCTTCCCAGACACAAAAATATGACCATGGTTAAGCTTTTGCTCAATGTGGAAGCACAGAAGAAATTTTATCAGAAATACCGGATTGTGACCAGAGGGATTTTCTATGGCGCAAGAATGCTGTCGGAACAGCTGGACAGGGAATTCAAGGATTCCGATTATGATTCGCTGAAAAAAGTATACAGTATCTGGATATGTATGAACGCACCGAATCATATCGGAAATGCCATGTCTGAATACCGGATTTCCAAAAGGGATCTTATCGGAAGGATTCCCGAACGGAAGGCAAGCTATGACAAGCTGTCGGTAATTGTTATCTGCCTGAATGAAAAGGCGCCTGCCGGAAATTCTGGAAAGCTGCATGGCTTTCTGAATACCCTGCTGTCTCCGGATATGGATGCAGCCCAAAAAGAAAGGATTCTGGAAGAAGATTATGGCCTGGCAATGGAACAGGAATTAGAAAAGGAGCTGAAGCAGATGTGTAATTTAAGTGAAGCCATTGAAGAAAAGGCACTGGAAAAAGGATTAAAAAAGGGAATCAAACAGGGATTTTCCAGGGGAAAAGCCCAGGGCATTGCAAAGGGCAAGACACAGGGGATTTCACAGGGGATTCGTCTGACAAAGCGTGTATTACGTCTGGCCGGGGAAGGCCTGTCAGAGTCAGATATTGCCGCGGCCTGTGCAGTCACAATGCGTCAGGTGCATGAAATTCTGGCTGATTAATCTCAGGAATTCATACACGGCACAGAAAGCGGATAATTTTCAACCGTCATTTATATGTAAGAGGCAGGGCCAAAAATACGTTTTTTCCGCAGGCCCTGCCTCTTTTATTAAATAACGGTCAGATATCCATATTCCCCGAGAGCCTTCCAATCGTGCTTATTACCAGCTCATCCCCATATTCCCTGTTTTCAAAATAAGCATAATACCCACCGTAAATATTGTAGGTCAGCTTTACATTCTCCTTCGGGTCCTCCCGGTATTCGGGACATACGGAAAAAACAAGCTCCTTCAGTGTTTTTTCCAGCTTCTGCACAAGGATACCGCTGCGGCTGTCTGAAAAAAGAATACATATGAGAGCATTTTTTGCCGCATAGCCAAGGTACAGCTCCTTCGTAAATTCCTCCGGATTCTTCAGCAGGTTTTCCGGATGGTTGAGTGAGCCGATAATGGATTCTACCACCTCTGTTTCCAGCTTATCCGACAGATCATAAATGTCCTGATAGTGGGAGTAAAAGGTAGATTTGTTGATTTCCGCTTTTTCGCATACCTCCTTCACTGTTATCCTTTCCAGAGATTTCCTGGAGCGCAGTTCTATAAAAGCATTTTTTATACTTCTTTTCGTCTTTTCTATTCTGATATCCATTGTCCGTTTTCCCCCGACACTTTTCCCAAACCGTTGGATATCCAATCTTTCCGCAGGTTCGTTGGTAGTACTTCTTTATCAAAAAATATATAATCAATTATAGTTGGAAATCCAACTCGTGTCTATTATCTTTGTATTTTTTATTCTCATCCTGCAGGATTTATATGAAATTTTATTAAGACGCGCGCCTTCTGGCGCAGACAGGAGCAGCCATGGAATTTTATGATTTTTATACGGGACAGGACTTCGACAGCTATCGGTTTCTGGGAGCGCACCCCTCTGATTCGGGGGTAACCTTTTGTACCTTCGCTCCGGCAGCACAGCATGTCAGCATAATCGGGGACTTTAACGGCTGGACGGACACCGGAATGGGAAAGATTTATGACGGTAATTTCTGGGAATGCACGATCCCCAACGCAGCCCCGGGCATGCGTTATAAATACCGGATCTACAAAAAAGACGGTTCTTTTCTGGATCATGCCGATCCCTATGCATTTTATTCCGAAGTAAGGCCGGGTACGGCATCTGTCATATGTGGACTTTCCGACTATCATTTTCACGATGAAAAATGGAACCGAAGCAGGAGCGCCTCCTACAATAAACCGATAAATATTTATGAACTGCATTTTGGTTCCTGGAAAAAGAAAACCGATGCCCCGGATGGCTGGTATTCCTATCAGGAGCTGGCTGCTCTGCTCATTCCTTACCTGAAAGAAAATGGTTATAACTATCTGGAAATCATGCCTCTTGCGGAGCATCCCTGTGATGAATCCTGGGGCTATCAGGAAACCGGATTTTTCAGCCCTACCTCCCGCTACGGGACACCGGACGGCCTGAAGGCTTTTATCAGCCAATGCCACCAAAACGGGATTGGCGTGATTCTGGATTTCGTACCGGTCCATTTTGCCGTAAATGACTATGCGCTCTGGAAATATGACGGCACCTCCCTTTATGAATATCCCAGCGCCGATGTGGGCGTAAATGAGTGGGGAAGCTGTAATTTCATGCACTCCCGCGGGGAGGTCTGCAGCTTTCTCCAGTCGGCCGCCTGTTACTGGCTCAGGGAATTTCATTTTGACGGTCTGCGTATGGATGCCGTATCCAACCTGATTTACTGGCAGGGCCGTCCGGAGCGCGGGGAAAACAAATCTGCAATCCGGTTTCTGCAAAACCTGAACCAGGGGCTAAAGAAAAGATTTCCTCATGCGCTGTTGATTGCCGAAGATTCCACTGCCTATCCCGGTGTTACCGCACCCGTATCGCAAAACGGCCTTGGTTTTGATTATAAATGGGATTTGGGATGGATGAATGACACGCTCTCCTACTTTCAGGCAGCTCCTTCCCAGAGGACACAGCTTTATCATAAGCTCACCTTTTCCATGCACTATTTTTATAATGAACATTATCTGCTCCCCCTCTCCCACGATGAGGTGGTGCATGGAAAGGCTTCCATTGTGCAGAAAATGAACGGTGGTTATGAGGATAAATTTCCGCAGGCCAGAGCTCTTTACCTTTATATGTACGCCCATCCCGGCATCAAATTAAGCTTCATGGGAAATGAACTGGGACAGTTGAGGGAATGGGATGAGAAAAGGGAACAGGACTGGGAACTGGAGGATTATCCGCTGCATAAAGCCTTTCACCGCTTTCTCCGGGAACTGAACCACTGCTACCTCACCTGCCCCGCCTTATGGGAACTGGACAGCTCCAGGGAAGGGTTCCAATGGATTGACTGTCACCAGGAAGAAGCATGTATTTATGTATTTGAGAGAATCAGCGACAGCCAGACGATTCTCGCCATTTTCAATTTTTCCGATATGACCCGCAGCTACACATTCACCTGTGACAGAATCCGTACCTTCCGGCTGCTGATTGCAAGCGACATGACACAGTTCGGCGGAACCTGTGACTACCCTGAAAAAGAACTGCTCTTCCGTAAAAAAACGGTGGAGTTTACCCTTTCGGCTTTTTCCGGCAGATGGTATTTATTAGACTGATTCTGCCTTTTGGTCGGAACAGACACCGTTTTCACACAATGAACAGCGGCTCCCTGTCCTCCTGCTGCCGGATGAAATTTAGCAGTATTTCCAGCCCTTTGCGTAGCTGCTCCTCATTCTTTGCGGAGCAGGTAGCGATTCTGACCGCATTTGTCTTTCCCTGATTGCCCACGGTAAAACGCTCCGCGCCAAAGACGCTTACTCCCCGGCAGGAAAGCTCCGCCTCACACAACCTTCCGGAAAGATTGTCCGGCAGCTCCAGCCACTGGTAATAGGACTCTTTTCGCAGGCTGCTTTCCGGAAAACAGGAAGAATAAATTTCATTGCGGGCAATGGCGGCGTTTCTTTTTTTCTGGATTATTTTCCAGGCCAGGCCGCTTCGGATAATCTCGGCTGCAATTTCCATGTTCAGGGAGGAAATTTTCAGATTCTGGCTGAAAATCCCCTGTTCCATGGGATTCACATATTTATCCGGCAGATATAGATAAGCAATCCGCAGACCCGGACAGAGCGGTTTGGACAGGCCGCTTACATAGATGCAATGTTCCGGCGCATCCAGGGCTAGCGGCGAATACGGTTTTTCCAGTAATGCCGCATAGTTGTCATCTTCCACCGCAATCAGGTTTCTCTCCTTTATGATCCTTGCAATCTCCTTCTTGCGGGCGTCGGAAAATGCAATATTGGTGGGATTTCCGCCTGCGGGCATCATATAGATTCCCTTGATTTTCTGCAGCACGCAGGCATTTTCCAGCCGTTCCGGGCACATTCCCCAGGCATCATTTTCAATGGGCACCAGCTGCAGGTAAAGAAGATTTGCCAGGCTGATAAAATTGGGATAGGTATAAGTATCAACCGCAATCCTGTCTCCCGCTTCAAACAGGGAAGACAGGATGGTAGCCAGCGCATTCTGCGCACCAGCGGCTATCATGGTGTTATGTTCATCCGCATCCAGCCCGAACCGCTGAAGCCATCTGGCCGCAGTCAGAATCTGCCCTCTGTCACCCAGGGGGTGTGAATATTCAAAAAGCTGCTCTGAAAAAGGTTTTTTCAGGATATCTATTGTAAGATCCCTGATTGCTTCATTGGATTCATAAAACGGATGTATGACGGCCAGTTCGATTCCCGGCGCCGTATTCTTTTCCACTGTGGAGGTGGGGACATTGGCATAGGGAGTTACAAAGGTCCCTTTTCCCGTCACGGCGTGGATAAGCCCCCGCATCTCGCAAAGCTTATAAGCCTTGGTGATTGTGCTCAGATTCAAATCCAGATAATCCGCAAGCTCTCTCTGCGGCGGAAGCTTTGTATTAGCGGACAGCTTGCCGCTCTTAATATCACGCTCCATCAAATCTGCAAGACTGTAATAAAGCGGAAATTTCAAATCCTCTCTGTCCGGTGTCCAGGACATGGGATAATCATCAAAAGAATTCACTGGCATAGCTTTCTCCTTTCGGGGCATGGAGCTTACTTCCGTTTTCCCCCGTTTTTCCACGCGCTTTATCCCCCGGGTACCGCACGTTATTTGCTCCGGTTCCTTTTCTTCATGTATCACACACCGATTATTCCGACTCTGTCCCTTCCAGATAATAACAGAGTATGGGCGTTTGCGGCTCAATATTTTCAAATATAAATTCAGCTGCGTCGGGAGGAAGGTTTATGCAGCCGTGAGAGCCGCTTTTTTTATAAATGGTTCCTCCGAAGCCGGATCGCCAGTAGCCGTCATGCATGCCGATATCCCCGTTAAACGGCATCCAGCAGGTGACTGGAGTGTTGTAATTCTTTCCCTTCAGAACCGCATTCCGCTGCTTATAGGTCAGCTCATAGGCGCCGGCCGGTGTGCCCCAGCCCTTTGACTCATTCCCGGATACGAAGTCCGTTTCTATCAAAAGCTCACCGTCCCTGTAGAAAAAAAGATGCTGGGCCGTCAGATTCATTTCCACGTAGGTATCTCCATAATCCGGCGCGGCATGGCTGGCCGCCGTCTGCAGATAAAGCGGCTCCCGTTTCTGGCTTTGGCAGGCCGTAATCAGTTCCACCAGCGCGTCCGTTTCCCCTTCCTTATCAATCATCCAGCCATAATATCCTTTCGTTATGGTTACCGTAGGGCCGTAAGAGGTTTTTAACTCCTTCGTACAATAAGCGGTATTGTATTTCCTGGCCAGACCGTTCACATATTCCTTCACCGCCTCAGTATCAACTGTCACCCTCCCGCTTTTATCCTGCTGCAGCCATCCGCAGATAGTATTGCCGTCCAGCTTTTCCTCACTGTCCCCAAACTGATAAATGATTGATACCTGCGCGTATGGTCCATATGCCTCCCTTTGAGCCAGCAGCACAGGATCATCCTCCAGTATTTGCGGCTTTTTGTAGATGTCCAGCTCCTCAAGTGATATCCGGGCTTCCAGGCCGCTAACCGCCCTTTGCACCTCCTGCAGAAGCCTGCCCGGCACAGGGTAATTCCCCTGCTCCTCTTTTTTAATCTGAAGCCCTTCATTGTCCGTATAGACAAGACAGGCATCGGCAGGAGGCACTGCCTCCTCCGGATCCATACAGCGCAGCTTACGGACAACCATCTCCAGTTTTGCTTCATCATATCTTACACCAAAACCGGCAGACTCATATTCCTCTCCTTTCACATAACGCGCGCCCCACAGCAGAGGATTCTGTTTATCCATAATTTTCTCAAGGGTTCCGTCATAAACAGGCCGGAGGGTGATATCCATACCCCTGATTATCTCTTTTCTCCCGCCCCGTTCTTCCAGCACTAATTCGTAACTGCCCATTTGGGCCGCAATCTTCTCTTTTGCTTCCTCCGCCGTCAACCCTGATACGGATATTCCGCGGATTATTGTATTCGGCAGATAAGTATGGATGAAGTTCAGGCTGAACAGCAGATAAAAAGCGGCGGCTAAAAACAACGGCTCCGTCAGAAGCGGTATGCAGGAACGCATTTCGGCTTTTTTCCTTCTGCGCCTCCGCCGGCCCGGCTGTATCCATGGCCTGCTGCCTGCGTATTTTCCGCCTCCCGTCCTTCTCTGGCCGCAGGCGCCTGCAGCTTTTACGCCTTTTTTCTTTTTTCCGGCCCTTTCTTTGCTGGTCTTCTTCCACCCATTTCCGTAATGGTTCTTTTTTACTGTCATACCCCGTCTGTTTCTCCGCATGATCTCCATAATATAAAAATCATTCCTTCCGGTTATTTTTATAAACCAGACAACCGGTTTCAATTTACGATTATTATAGCATCAACCCTGCCCTGCAAAAACCGGATAATTGTATGCCACACAATTATTTTTTTTAAATAATATGAGTAACCGGTTTTCCTGAGCCATTCTTCCCGGAGCTCGGCATCCTGCCAATAAAGTTATATAAAGAGACTTCTCGACTAACTCCATTCCACATGCTATACTTAAGATACACTTACGCAGGAAAAAGCTTCTTCCCGCGGCAGAAAGGCGGTGCCATATGAGTTTACTTCTCATGGAGCAGGATGCGGACTTCCTGAAACTAACCAACGAAATCTTTACGCGGCAGCTCGCTGCCAATCATACGCTTAACAATATGCTGACTGATCGTGCCAGGCAGAAAATGTATCAGGATGTGAAGTATAATATAGATTTTCTTTATACCGCCCTCTGCCTGGAGGACGACGGAATTTATGCCCGCTATGCCAGATGGCTTTACCAGCTGCTCACACCGCTGATGACCGGCTGCAGCCGTGAATCGCTGCGTGATATCATGACGGAACATTATGAGCTTATCAGAACCTGCATGTCAAAAACGCTGTCTTATGAGAAGCATGACCGGCTTCACCGGCTGCTTAACGGGGCAATAAAAGCGACGGCAGAGGAATGTGACGCCGGTCCTCCGGCTCCCTCCTCCGCTCCGGTTAAATATGAGAAAGAGGTCACACGTTATCTTGACTGTCTGCTGCAGTCGGATACCGAAGGCGCGCTGGCGCTGGTGACCGGCTGTGTCAAGGAGGGAATCCCCCTGGACGATGTGTGCTCGGATATCGTGGCCGAGGCCATGCGAAGGGTAGGCGAGCTGTGGCATCTTCATCTGATTTCCGTGGATATGGAGCATTACTGTACTTCCGTCACGCAGATGGCTCTCTCCCAGTTTTATCCTCTGATCTTCGGACAGCCGCGAAAGGGGAAAACCGTGCTGATAGCCTGTGTGGGCAGCGAGCTTCATGAAATAGGCGCCCGGATGATTGCCGATTTATTCGAATACAGCGGCTGGGACAGTATCTATCTGGGGGCAGCCGTACCGGTGGAAACCTTGCTTTCCGCCGCTGAGAAATACCAGCCGGATCTCATCGCGCTCTCCGTTACAATGCCGCAGCATCTCCCGCTTTGCCGGAATGCCGTGGAACAGCTGCGGGAAAAATTCCCAAAGCCCAAAATTGCCGTCGGCGGCAATGCTTTTACAGACACAAAAATATGGAAGAGCTGGAACGTTGATATATATACAGAAGACGCAAAAGCTCTCGTACAATGGGCGGATAATACATTATGATCGTTTACATCGCTTTATGCGGCAGCACCGGAACAATAAACAGGGTCATACACAGCACGCCTCTTGGCATTATCAATGAGGGCAGTGATATCAGAGAGCTTTTTACCGGGGAAAATGAACTGGATTCTATTCTTCGGCAGGACTCCGGGATCGGACAGTCCTGCCGGGCCACAATGAAAATGGAAGGAAATCCAATCGTATTTGTTACGGTTATGGCTATGAACCAGCAAAGGCTTGTCCTGGCATATGACATTGATGATCCGTCACAGATATCCAGGCTGGTTGAAATGTCTCTCAACGCCGCGGCTCTGCCGGAGCTTTCCGGCCAGGAACCCTACGGCTCCGGATATTATGAAATTCAGAAGCTGAACAGCCGCCTGATTAATTACCAGCGGACTTTAGCAAAAAACAACGTACGGCTGCAGGGCCTGCTGGAGGAATCCCGGAAGGCCCAGAACACTATTGAAATACTGGAACGGGATTTGCTCACCGGGCTGTACACGGAAAAGGCATTCTATGACAAAGCTGCCGGCGTATTGGCTCAAAATCCGGAGACGGCTTTCGATATTATTGCGGTGGATATTGAGCATTTCAAAATTGTAAATGCGGTGTTCGGAACGGAAAGTGCTGACAGGCTGCTTTCCCATCTGGCAATCTGTCTTCTGACAATCCAAACCGATGCCCTGACACTTATTACAAGAGCCCGGGCAGATACTTTTTTTGCGATCCTGCCGCGCAATACCGACACCTATAAAAAACTGGATGAAAATATCCTTCTTTTTCTGGATGGTTATCCTCTTCCGATGCGCATCCAGATTAAAATCGGAATATACCATGTGGAAGAAAAGGCGCTGTCGGTCGCCCGCATGTGTGACCTGGCCCTGCTGGCTGCAAACAGCATCAAAGGTAACTTCAGCCAACGCTTCGCTTCCTATGACAGATCCATGCGTGAAAAACTGATTTTTGAGCAAAAAATCGTAGATACAATGGTGGAATCCCTGCAAAGAGAGGAATTTCTTGTCTATCTTCAGCCTAAGGTAGCAGTGGATACCTCCCGCATCATCGGGGCGGAAGCCCTGATTCGCTGGAAACACCCCGAATTCGGAATGATTTCTCCTGCAGATTTTATTCCGGTTTTTGAAAAGAACAGTTTCATCTACAGTGTGGATTTATTTGTATGGGAAAAAGTGTGCCGCATGCTCCGGGATTGGAAAAGGAAAGGCATCACAGGCATTCCGGTTTCCGTAAATGTATCCAGGACGGATCTTTACCATGAAGCTCTCCCGGAAACGCTCACTTCCATGATAACGGCTTATGGTCTTTCACCGGAGGAACTGCACCTGGAAATTACGGAATCGGCCTACGTACAGAACAGCCGGCAGCTGCCTGATGCCGTCAGGCGGCTGAAGGAAATGGAATTTATTATTGAAATGGATGATTTTGGAAGCGGCTATTCCTCCCTTAATACGCTTTCGGAGCTTCCTATAGACGTCATGAAGCTGGATCGCCTGTTTCTGTACCAGGCCGAAAATGATCCCCGCAGACAAAAGGTCATGCAGTTCGTCATTGATTTGGCAAAGGAGCTTCATCTGCAGGTGATTGCGGAGGGTGTGGAAACCGAAGATCAGGCCGGACTTTTAAGGAAACTGGGCTGCCGCTATGCCCAGGGCTTTCTGTACGGGCGCCCCATGCCGGAGGCGGAATTCCTTGCCTGTCTGGCTGCTGCCCCCAAATAAACATCATAAATATGTAAGCATTGTCTCCCTCTTACCATCGGAGACAACGTATGGATTTGCGGAGGCGTGACAATAACCGGCCGGGTAAAATCTGCTCCAATTCCATCATTTCTGCCCGGCCAAATGCTCATATCGCATAGTTATAAGCCTTAAATCCCATAGACTGATACAGCCTGCCCGCCGCTGCATTGACAGCCCGGACCGTGATTATTTTTGCCCCTCTGGCAAAAGTGTCGCAGATGGCCTTTTCACATACGGCTTTTGCAAAACCCCTCCTGCGCATTTCAGGTATGGCAGCCACAAGTTCAAGTGAGGCAATGCCATCGTTGTTCATAATAGAGGCAACAGAAACAGGTGTATTTCCATCATACAGCACATAGCACTGCATTAAGCCTTTTTCGCACAAGGGATAGTGATAAACAGGGTGCATATCCGGTTTGCCACCCGCAAGAATATCATTTGCGATTTTGGCCCATACTGCAAATTCCCCGGCTGATTGTACTTGTACGATTTTAGTGCTCCCTGTATGGTAAAGAGGTTTTTCTTCAGGCAGCATGGCCAGATAAACTTCATCCTCATCGGATAAAGCAGTCTGGCCATGTACTTTGGCTTTTCCATAAACCAAACGGTACAATTCATCCTCCGCGAGCAAATCAAGCCAAACAGGCATATTGAGTGACTTTATCTCATCAATGAGTATTTTTTGTCTTTCGGCCGGAAGCTCCCCAATGCGGATGTCATAGATAAATGTTATCCCATATTCACCGGCTTTAGGCTTTACATAGGTATAAAAACCATTATCAACCACTTCCATATGCTCTGCGCGTCCAAACATACTTACATAAAAGTTTGCCCCGGCATCAATATACTTTATAATTTCTTTTTCGGTCATTTTCCCTCCCCCATGTTTTTTTACATTTTTTAAACCGTTATTTTAAGTTCTGATATCACCTGCGATATAAAATTACATATTCTCAGCCCAGAAGTGAGCATCCGCTGCCCCTTTTTCTTCAAATCCCAGCTTTCTGGCCAACGCCGCGGATTCTGTGCGGAATGGCCAGCATGACCATGCCGGGAACAGTCCTCTGCTAAGGCATTCATCAATAAATGCAGAGGCGCAGGCCATGGCAAAGCCTTTTCTGCGGTAACCCTCGCAGGTGCAGATATCTGTTTCCGCCTGCCCTCCGCCGATAAATACTGAAATGCATTGGCTTATAATCTCTTCTCCTTTTACTATTCTGTATCCAATTCTGTCAGACAGGTGCCCACCCAGATTTCCTGCTGTTTCATATTCTCTTAGTTGGGCATCTTCCATTCTCAATACTTTATAACCATCAGGGAGAACTATCGTTCTTTGTATTTCGCGGTACCTCTTCTCATTGAAGTCAAATAATGTTCTCTTTATCCGAATAATACCTCTGTCTGCCATGATTTCATCCAAAATCTTTCCCGTCTGTTCATCCAGAGCAAAAAGAACCATTTCTTTTTCCATCATAGCCGGCATCAGCTCCTGAAAAACAAGTTCTTTCACCTGCAAAAGGAAATTCCTGCTGTGGTCTTTTGACGCCAGATAGAAAAAACCTCCCTGGGGCAATATTAAGGCATTTTGCGGCTCCGATACCGAATCGACATAAATATTTCCCGCGCCCTTTCCTTCAAGCACCGAATAGATCAAAGGGATTCCATGATTGGTTCCCTCAAATAATCCGGCAACTTTACCATAATCACACTTCTCAAGCTTTTCCATTTTCTTATCCCTTTCTCTGCCTTCGTTAGATATATTCATTGTAACACATCATTGTATACACGCAAATGAGGCGTCGGAAATAGATGGAATGAAAGCTGTCGTAAACCGGCGGAATTAATTTCCGGCGAAAATAAAATCTGTTGCCTATCCAACAGGTTATTTCTATCCCGGCTGTTAGAATATACATAAAGGATGATATCCAGCTTATATACAGAAAGGAAGGATATATCATGGAAAAAACATATGATTTAATTATTATCGGCGGCGGTCCTGCAGGATTGGCGGCTGCTATATATGCCGGGCGTTCCCAGCGGGATACGCTTGTGGTGGAAAAAGGCGGCTACGGCGGGCGCGTTAAGGATACCGGGGAAATCCGCAATTATCCAGGCACCATTTCAGACAGCGGCCAGGGGCTGATGGAAAAATTCCATCTGCATGCACAGAGCTATCCCACCGTGGAATTCTGCCGCTCCACAGTGACAGGCATCCGAAAGGAAAAGGGGCTTTTTACCGTGGATACCAAACGGCGCGGCAGCTTTACGGCCCGCAGCGTGATACTGGCGCTGGGAACCAAGCCGCGGGAGCTGGGAATTCCCGGAGAAAAAGAATTCGTCGGGCACGGCGTAGCCTACTGCGCAACCTGCGATGCGGAATTTTTCAAAGAAAAAAATATCTATGTCCTGGGCGCCGGAGACCAGGCGGTGGAGGAAGCCGATTACCTCACAGGCTTCGCCTCCAAAGTCACAATTATCGTACTGCATGAAAAAGGCCATCTGGATTGCAATGAGGTTTCAGCTCAGCGGGCTTACAAAAATCCGAAGATTGAATTCGTCTGGAGCACCACAGTGCAGGAAATCAAAGGCTCGGACCATGTGGAAGCGCTGGTCCTGAAAAATGTAGAAACCGGAGAAGTCTCCGAGGTTCCGGCCGACGGCCTGTTCTTCTTCGTAGGCATGGTGCCTCAGACGGATTTGGTAAAAGAGCTTGCAGAGTGCGACAAAACCGGTTATCTCAAAGTCAATGAAAAAATGGAAACGTCTCTTCCCGGACTGTATGCCGCCGGAGACTGCACCCAGACCTTTCTGCGCCAGGTGGTGACCTCGGCGGCAGACGGCGCGGTGGCTGCCACCGCATCAGAGCGGTATGTGAAGGAACGCGGCCAGCTGGATGAAATCCTCTCCCCCGGCTCACCCAAAACCGCATTTATCTTCTATAACCCTTACCGGAACGAGGATATCTGCTGCGTAGGTGAACTGGAAAAGAAGCTTGGCGGCGAATGGAAGCTTTACCGACAGGATATTTCCAGACAGGATCTTTTATACCGGGAGCTTCAGGTAAAGGCCACTGTTTCCGTGGCGTTTTACCAGGACGGAAAGCTGCTGGAGGTAAAGGGGGCTGAACAATGCTAATAAAGACGGCCGGACAATGCCATGAAAACGTCCGGGCCTTTGGTCTACGCTCCGCTTCGGTCGGTGCAAAATATGTGCCACTGGCACATAGCGCCCCCCGCGGCAGTCGCCAAATATCCATGCAAGCATGGCTACTTGGCGCATTGCTCGCGGAAATAAACAACTATAACTTACAGATGCAGATAATTTCTGCAAAATCTATGGACAGGAGGAATTTATAATGGGTCAGCCACTTGTTTTTCCACACGGGGTCACGGTTTATGATCCTGAAAAATGCTGGAACGGATATACTCTGGTTCCGCTGATTAATGACGGTGTCCTGCTGTTTGATATGAACGGCAACGAAATCCGCCGCTGGAATATGCAGGCCATGCCTGCGAAAATGCTGCCGGGCGGCTATGTGATGGGGCTTTCCGGCTACCGCCACCCGGATTACGGCATGCAGGACGGTGTAAATCTGCTGGAAATCGACTATGACGGCAACATTGTCTGGGAATTTGACCACCTGGAGGAAATTGATGATCCCGGCCGGGATCACCGCTGGATGGCAAGGCAGCATCACGATTACCAGCGGGAGGGCAACCCGGTGGGCTACTATGTACCCGGCATGGATGCTAATCCGCTGGGCGGGAAAACCCTGATTTTATGTCATCAGACCATCCGCAATCCGCTGATTTCCGATAAAAAACTTCTGGATGACATGATGATTGAAGTGGACTGGGAAGGGAATATCCTCTGGAAATGGTCCATCAGCGATCATTTTGAGGAACTGGGTTTTGACGAGGCAGCGAAAAATGTACTCTTCCGTGATCCGAATATGCGCTCCTCGGACGGCGGCGTAGGCGATTATCTGCATGTGAACTGCGCAAGCTATCTTGGGCCGAATAAATGGTACGATCAGGGCGACAGCCGTTTCCATCCGGACAACATTATTTTCGACTGCCGGGAAGCGAACATCCTGGCAATCCTGGACAAAGCCAGCGGAAAGCTGGTTTGGAAAATCGGGCCGGATTTCAATGCCTCACCGGAGCTTCGCAAGCTGGGCTGGATCATCGGCCAGCATCATTTTCACATGATCCCCAAAGGCCTGCCCGGGGAAGGCAACCTGCTGGTATTCGACAACGGCGGCTGGGCCGGCTATGGCATGCCCAATCCCGGTTCTGCCCTCGGCGCGAAAAATGCGCAGCGCGATTACAGCCGTGTCTTGGAATTTGATCCGATAACACTGGAAGTGGTGTGGAAGCTCACCCCCAAAGAGCTGGGCCATGCAATCCCTACGGACGCCAGTAAATTCTACAGCCCTTATGTGAGCAGCGTCCAGCGTCTTCCCAACGGGAATACCATGATTGACGAAGGCTCCGACGGCCGTGTCATCGAAGTGACGCCGGCGCATGAGATCGTATGGGAATGGATTTCCCCTTATTACAGCCACAATGCAAAAGGGCCCAAAAGCAACATGATTTACAGGGCCTACCGTTATCCCTACAGCTACGTCCCTATGGAGCCGGAACCACAGGAGATCCCCATCCCCCGCATCGACAACAGCACCTACCGCGTTCCCGGGGCAGGCGCCTTCGGAGCGAAAAAAGTAGTTGATGTTCCCGGCACCCTGCCGTATTATGAAGATGTGGCTCTGTGTGTCGCTACTGACGACGAAGAGGATGTAACAAAACGGGAAAAGGTATTTTCCGTGGATAAGGACTTCTTCCTTCCTGTAACCCATGCAAACTGGGATACGGATGTGCTGAAGGTAAAGGGTATGCCGGTGCTGGTGCTGTTCGGCGCAGAACGCTGCACTCACTGCAAGGCGCTGCACCCTGTCCTTGAGGAGGCCCTGAAAGAAGAATATGCTGGTAAATATGCGGTGCGCTATGTGGATGTGGATGCCAATCCGGATCTGACGCAGGCCTGTCATATCGGCGGAATCCCGGTGGTTGCCGTCTACAGGGACGGCGCTGAGGCCGTCCGTTTCAACGGGGAAAAGGATTACGACGATCTGTGCGATATTCTGGATAAATACGTATAATTATACTGTTTTCATACATCCGCTGTTTCATAAAGCCATAAGAAGGAGCTGCTCATGCAGTTCTTTCTTATGGCCTTTTTTTGAGGTGGACATTATATGCATAACATCAGCTTTCTACAAAATGAGAACCTGCCCTCTTTTGCCCAGTTCTGCATCAGCGACAGCCGATATGAGGATTTGCGTACCCATTTTACAAAAAAAACTTACCGGGCCGGGGAATGTGTACAGTCGGAGGGAGATACCATCACCCACTTCGGCATTGTGGTATCCGGAATACTGAAAGCGGTCAGCTACTCCAGGGACGGCGAGGAGCTGTGCAATGCCTATTTTGAGGAAGAGGATGTTTTCCCGGAATTCCTGTATCTTACAGGCAACCGGCATTATACTTACCTGCTGTACGTGGAGAAAAGGGCGGAGGTACTGTGGATTCCCATTTTTCTTCTGGAGGAAATGCTGTCTGCGGATGCCGGACTGGTAAGCGCGCTTTTATGCTATGTCTCCCAGCGGGGGCTGAAAAACCAGCTGTATTTAAACTGCCTGAATTACCAGACCGTCCGGGAGCGCATTGCTTACTGGATCATGGGCGTCCGGAAAATAGAAGCCAGACAGGAGCAGGAGGTTCATATGCCCCGCTCCCAGCGGATTTTCGCCAATATGCTCCATGTCAACCGTTCTTCCCTGAACCAGGAGCTAAAACAGATGGAACGGGAAGGCTATTTCCGGCTGGATAAGGAAAGATTGCTCCATGTGGAGGGGGAACGGCTGAAGGAGCTGCTCTGATCGGGCGGCTATCTCAGACAATTCCTATTAAAAACGGTCCTCACCTGAAAATACTGTTAACAGGGTCCCCCTGGGCGTTCTTCCACTCAGCACTGTTTTCTATAATGTAAGCCATCATGCATCGGAGACAATAATCCACACAGCCAGGTTTTATGGGGAAGTTAACCTTCCCTTGACACCTGCCGGAAATGGTGTTAGCATAACTTCGGATCAAAGTACTGTACCATTGCTTTGGCCGGAAAAAAGGACAGATATAAATGTACAGGAAAACAAAAAGGGCTGCGGCCCACAAAAATCCACAAATAAACAGACATGACCGGCGGCAGGCTTCCTGCCGTTTTTTTATTGGAAATTTTACTGTGGTAGAGTGAAAAAGGAGTAATGAAATGCAGAAAAAATGGATGAATATGGCAGAAAAGCTGGGTATGATCATCTTCGGCAACCTTCTGTATGCACTGGCGGTGACACTTTTTATCATGCCGAACCACCTGATTACAGGAGGAACTACCGGACTGGCGCTGTTCTTTTACCGAACGGCCGGGATTCCCGTCAGCGCCTTTGTATCGGTGTTCAATATCACTATGTTCCTGCTCGGCGCGTGGGTGCTTGGAAAACAGTTTGCACTGACTACGGTGCTCAGTACCGTAATCTATCCCCTCCTTTTAGGGCTGCTGGAGGGCGCCGGCATAACGGGCTTTGTGACTGAGGAACGGCTGGTGGCGGTTCTCTATGCCGGGCTTCTCATCGGAGCCGGAATCGGTGTGGTTATGCGGGCGGGAGCCTCCACGGGAGGGATGGATATTCCAGCGCTGATACTGAAAAAGAAGAAAAATATCAATGTTTCGGCTGTCATTTATCTGTGCGACTGCATTATCCTGGCGCTCCAGATGTCCGCCTCCGACGCAGGATCCATCCTGTACGGTATCCTTTTGATCGCTGTTTACACCCTGGTGCTTGACAAGGTTCTGATGTTGGGCGGAGCCAGAATGCAGGTCAAAATCGTCAGCCGGGAACACGACGCCATCAACCGGCTGCTGGCGGAAAAAATTGACTGCGGAACTTCGCTGCTTCACATGGAAACCGGTTTTCTGCATCAGGAACAGAATATGGTGCTGGCCGTGATCTCAAACCGTGATCTGCCTAAAGTGAACCAACTGGTTCTGGAGGTGGACCCGGAGGCTTTTATGATTGTCAGCCAAATCAACGAAGTGCGGGGAAGGGGCTTTACCCTGAGCAAGCTCTACCGCAAGGATACCCAGAACAAATAAACAGGGAATTTCCGGCGCAACGAAATGCCCGTGGATTCAGTAACTTCTGCAGCGCGGTAAAACCGGCCTTCTGCATATCGGGATCGTACAAAGAGTTGGCGGACATCCGGCAGTACATCTGCATCAGAATGATCTGGCTTTCCGGAGAACCGTATCTCTTTGCCAGGGTCTGGGAATCAATCCGGTTTATGCCGGTTTTAAGCTGGCTGCCAGATGGCTGTACGCCTCTTCCGCTGCTTGGGGCCATCGCGGTTTATTACATCCTCCTGAGCATGATATGCGGGGTGTTAATCAGCAGAGGCAAAGAGGAACTCGTTTTGCTTCATAGTTCCTCGTTTTTTCTGAAAATCTCATTTTTATCTGCGTCCGTCAACAGCTTTTCCGTGATAAAAGCAATCGCGGCCACCACAAGGATATTCAGCCCAAACCGCACAAAGGTAAAACGCCAGCCAAAAGAGGAAATTTCGAACAACAGCAACGGTATACGGATACTTGAACTGGCGCACAGGAACAGAATCACATTAGAAACCCTGCTTCCCTTTTTGAGTAAAACGCCTGCCACAGGCAAAAGCGCATACAGAGGAACGGCCGTCACCATCCCTGACAGCAACGCGGTAAGCGCCCCTCTGAAGCCGGACCTTACTCCCATGATTTTTACCATGGAATCCCGCTCGATCCAGACGTCCATCAGTCCGATACAGATAAAAATGGGAGTGAGCATGAACAGGAAGTTCAAAAAGTTTTTGCCGGTGAAACGCAGGACGGATATTTCCCTCTGCGGCTGCCAAACCAGCATGATTATATTAATGACGGCCACCACGGAGAG
>PPYE01384876.1_pt1 | contig 21344 bp, 29 predicted proteins | sample 1559881 | NCBI WGS metagenome assembly PPYE01 (sample SAMN08240022, study PRJNA423297) | Human gut metagenome, whole genome shotgun sequencing project.
AAGAGCCGTATGAAGGGAGACTTTCACGTACGGTTCCGAGAGAGGCTGAGGGTGAAATTCCCTTGGTCTACTCGACAGAGAAAATTATTGTTTAATATTTCCTCTCGAATACTCTGAAAGAGTTCTTTTTCATTGAAGTCATTATCGCCCCAAAATTCTGGCTGATGATAATCGTGATTTTTTATATATTGTTGAATCTCATTTCCTAAAGATACAACCCTTACGTCTGCAAAACCGTGATATTTAGCTTTTGGCACAAGGGTTGGATTTATCATCCGATATACCTCCATTGCATCCTCTACATCGTAGTTTACATAGCAGATTGGTTTGTCTCCAGTAGGGTGTAATATATCGGGACGGCTCAAATAAGAGAGCGCGTCTTCAAATTTTTGTTCATAGAGTTGCATTGATAAAGTCCTCCATAGTTTGATAATTCCAAGATATTGTTAGTAAATCACCGGAAGTCTGAGCGATATAGGCTCCTCGAAGACTGAGGGCCATGATATGAGCTAAAACCTGATGACGATCGAGATTAAACAATTGCCATTCTTCCAAATCCCATATTGCCATATCAGACAATCCTGCAAAATGTTGTTCATGCATGAGGTATAGAATGGTAAAGTCAGAGGGTTCATAAGGAAGTATTCTTCCCTTTTTATCAATAAGTTCAAAATCAGCCATTGTTGAACGAATATAGCCTGCATTCTTTCGTTGAAGGTTTTCTGTCCACGATGCATATCCATTATCGACAATTCCTTTTACAAACAAAAGAATTTCGTTGCTGATAAGTTCTAGTTCGTTGTTTTTCTTTAGCTGATTAAGGACTTTAGTTATTGCATCAAATAAAACTGCATTTTCTCTGGCGCAATATATCATTAAGAGTTGGCTGAATTGCTTGAGAGGCAATCCATTATTTCTAATCGTTTTAAGCCACCAGGCAACATCTGGATTGTTTTTAAGCAATCGCACATAAAACACATCATAGACGATATGTTTTAATCTACTGTCTGTTTTACAAGATAAGGTACCATTTTCACGAACATAGTCAGTGAGCTGGATGTATGTCATCCCTTTCTGATAAACTGATAAAAGAGATAATACCTCATTTATAAGACCTGCACCTTGCGATAATTGTGTGGTATACTTAGTATTTCTCATCAGTTGAAGAAGGGATAACTGTTATTATCAAGAGTAAAAATATTCTTGTAATGGAAAGCCATGACACGAATCTTAGTTGAAAGATCATCAGACAATTGACCAATATAAACAGATGCAATAGCTTGATCACAAACAACAGTAGCCAATGACTCTAATACCGCTATTGGTTCTTGTTGTAATTCGAAAAGACTCTCGTCTTTAAGATGCTCCTTTAAAAAAGAGAATAACTCTTCCTCCAATTGAATAGGACATTTAAAGAGGTTGTACATGTCTATCGGTACAATTTCTTCGTGCTTCTTCTGCACCACATTAATCATCAGATTGTATAATGCGAGTACAGAAGACTTCGGGAAGAGGTAATTCATATATTCCTTGGCTGCATTATCTTCCAAACATGGCCAAAGTCCTTTTTTAGCACCTAATTTATAAACCGCTATACGCAGTTTCAAGAGGTCGATCAATTCTTGATTCTCCATAATTTCAATTTTTTAACAATTTAAAGGTTAGACTTTTAGTTCAGCTATTGTTTCATCAACAGTTCTTGAACTTCTACTTCTAGAATCTTTGCGATTTGAAGCAGAGTTTCCAAATTAGGTTGAGAATTATTTGTGCACCATTTTGATACAGTCGAGTAATCCTTCCCTAATTGATCTGCTAGCCATTTATTGCTCTTATTCTTTTCAGCCAGTACTACCTTTATTCGATTTATTCGTTCCATAAATCAATTCAATGTTTAATTATTACAACGCAAATGTATTGAAATAATTTCAATTAATGGAGAGCTGAAGAAAGTATTTTGAAATATGACCTAATATTTTCCTGTAATCACCATATTTTGATGCTAAGCAACATGTTTCTGACTGCTATTATGCTGTTTTATGTTATTTGGTTGACATTTTCAGGCCATTGAGCGCTTCTACTTTACAAACAATAGCTTGTTATCTATTATACTTTACAAGTAGGATTCACTTGAACTAATTTGATTTACAAGATTATTATTGCTCGTAACAGGATCACTTGTAGCTTTGTCATCATTTCGCTGCAAAGGTATCTGTTCCGTCTTTATCCTTTCAAGGTCGGTGTGATACTCATTTCCTTTGAAATCTCCAGCCACCTACGGCGGTAGTATTTCAGAGGAAAATCTTGTAAGAACAGCCGTAACACCTTTTATCGCACCAAAATTATTAACAAGCCCCAAGTAGGTTCATCCTACGAAAGGGAGAAAATAACATTTTGGATATGGATATAGCAAGCAAATTTGTGGAGTGGGAAGTGCCTGCATTGGCATCCCTCAAAGAGTGTAAGGCGTACATACTTCGTGAACGTCTAAACAATGGTGAGAAACTCAATCGTACCGATAAGAATTGGCTGACTGAGGCAGTTAATCATAATGTTTACTTCAAGCAAAGTGTGCCGGTATTAGGTTGGCGATTTTGTTTTGCCGATGCTTTGCGTAATTATTGGGTGAAGCAATATGGGCAGATAGCCGAATATTGGGCAGCTGATAAGACTGCATTGCGTAGCATCTTGTTTGGTAGAGTAGAGCAGATTGTAGAAATAAAATAGTGATGGTCATGTACGAATATGAAGAACTTACAGTGATTGTTGGTGCATATTGTTCATTGATTGTGCCATACAGAGGCTACACCGAAAGAACTGTAGTTAGTGACTATGGAAATGAACTGGTAGTTCGTCTTACCTGTGGTAAAGAAATAGTTGTTTATCGTGATGAAGTCATTGTATATGAGTAAATACTATTATACTCTTTTACTTATTAACTAATAAATGTAATTCATACAAGTATGTCAAAAGTATATAAGGTTAAGACATGTTTTGTGTTTGAAGGCTTCTTTAAAGTGAAAGCGGAGAGCAAGAAAGAGGCTCGCGAGTTAATCATGAACAACTGTGGTATGGTCATGGGCAGCGGCATTCAATCTACAATGGAAGATGATGATGTCGACTGGGATTTCAGTTGCCACCCTGACAAGAAAATCGTTTCAGTAACGTAGTAAGTTAGTGACTTTGCTTATATGAATCAAGTCCGGATTTTTTTCTGGGCTTGATTCTATTCTCCGAAACATCCTTTTTTATGCCTACGTATATAGTAGTCCAAACCTTTTATATCTTTTATTGTCCATGCTCGCTATTTTGCGACCGATGCCACTTTATAATCGAAATAGTGTTTCTGCCTTTGGTCTTGGCTTCCTTTCTTCTTTTTCAATCATCGGATGGTCACAAACGGTTACTATGAGATTCGTGCTTAACACTAATTCATTCTTATCGGTTCTTCGTATATTCTTGCTACACGGCTAGTTCTGACCTTACTTTGAGTTCGGGCACTTCTATTGTTGCAATCTCAATGGCAAAGCTTAACATCGATATCTTTATTTCCCTATCATCTATATGCTACTGCCAAGTGTGCTTCACATGCTATTGTGGACGGATAGCCTCCTTGACAAAACCACCTGCAATATTTCTGTTCTGCTTCACATCTAATTTTTGAGCGAAGTCACATCATTTTTCTCATTGCAAAGCTATAATGCAGCACAGCTCTGGCTGTTACGGGACATTCCATTCTGACCAATGGCGTAGCAGGCACAATCTTCCTTTTTTTCTGATGCTCGGAATAAAAAGAGTATTGCACCGCTATCCTTGGTGCTGCCCTATGACTGCAATATCTTCTAGCAATATAAAAATTGATTGTATAACTTCTAATAATTTACAGATATGAAGAAGATTGAAAATTCATTCGCAGTTACAGGTTTCGTTGGTAAGGATGCTGAAATCCGTCAGTTCACTACCGCAAGTGTTGCAAGATTCTCTTTGGCAGTTAGCCGCACAGAGAAAACAGGTGATGATACCACCAGGGTATCAGCTTTTATGGCCGTTGAGACTTGGCGCAAAAATGAGAGTGCCTCTTTCGACCTCTTGAAGAAAGGTCAGATGGTTACTTGCCGTGGATTCTTCAAGCCCGAAGAATGGTCTGATAAGGATGGTGTCAAGCATAACCGCATCATCATGGTAGCTACCGAGTTTGGTCCAGCCGAGGAAAAAGAAGATCCTGCAGGAATGGAAGCTAAGACTTCAAAGGTCAAGAAATAGTTCTTGGTTTCTCCCTCATATAAAGCGGCTTTCGGGTCGCTTTTTTCTTGCTCGCATATTACTTATCTCTTTTAGTTGCCGTAGATATTACGGATATGCCTATTTATAAATTCCTGTTTTACCGGTTTTGTTATCCTGTTTTACTCTGACGATTATTTCTCTTCCTCTGAATGCAGCTTTATCTCCTGCGCCAAAACCATCGGATGTTCTCCTTTCTCGCTGCAAAGGTATGTATCCGTCGAAGATACAAAGGTCATGCTCAGTTTCAATTGAAATCTCCACCTGTGTAGGTCGTATTTCAGTTGAAAACCTTTATGGACTTCTCTTTCGGATACCTGATGATGCAGCATAAAGGCGAAACATACTCCGACGATAGACGACGGAATAAAAAAAACTGCATACAGCGAGAAATAAAAGGGTTCAAGGCTCTCACCTCGCTTCTCCAGATTCAAGAATAAATTAAAAATAATGGTTATGACTACAATTTATGACAATGACTTACGCAGTCTATCAGACAATGAGTTGATTTACAACATCTCTAAAAAGCAGGTTGAAAACGAACAGCCGTCATTTGATGAGTTTATCAATTCACTGACCCCATCCAAGAAGAAGTTTGCAATGAATGTAATTGAACTATTCAGGAGAAACGTAGAACGCAAAGCTGAATCATCAACCATTACGTGTTCAAATTCTATATATCAATTGATGAAATCTAATTTGTATGGATTGACTCACGAAGAGTTCTGGGTGATTTTCCTCAATCAAGGCTGTAAGCCGATTAAAGTTCAGCGTTTCAGCAAAGGTGGCTTGACGTCCACTGTGGTTGATGTTCGTTTGATTTTGAAGGAGGCGTTCCTTTGCAATTCTACTTGTGCAGCCATTTGCCATAACCATCCAAGCGGAAACACACGCCCAAGTATGGAGGATGATAAGATTACAAACAAACTAAAAGAGGCTTTTAAGACCTGTGATATCCGTATTCTTGACCATGTTATCGTCAGCGATGATAATTTTTATAGTTACTCGGACGAAGGCAGGCTTTGAGAGGTATAAGAAAACCCAGGCGACTTGCGGGTCGCTTGGGTTATCCATGCCGATCGTTCCATTTTTACAAATATAGTTATCTATTGCAAGGCTACAGTTATACTTGTGCCAATCTATTCTTTTATAGACTTTCACCCACACCGGAATCTTCGTAATAGTTTACACCTGTTGAGTCTTCACTATTGCATGGTTTCGATACAACGCTGCAAAGAGCCAAACAGAACCATCTTGCAGTCATTACCTACAGGGGCGATAGTGGCTGTGCCATTATCCAGCCTCAGTAGTCTGCTGACTGCAAGACTGTTCTTGATGTTTTGCTCGGCTATTACGAATATTACTGCCCACCCTGTACTTTTATATATTTCAATTTATTTAATTCCCCTTTTTTAATTGTGATTGCATCTCATGATTCGGTTGAATACCAAAGGCATAGCAATATTAGTTGTAATGAAGTTTAATACGCCTCTCTGTTTTCTCACTGCAAAGGTATGTACGCTACATTTCCACCAATGAACCATGGTCATTATTTGTATTACCTACGGGCAAATAACAACTATGAACCCTTGGTTTGAGAAATTTTACAGCGAACCTTTTGAGGCAGTGTAAAACGAAGGCTTTTAAATTAAACCTTCCATTGTATAACTTAATATTTAAACGCTATGCCCAATTGGTGTTCAACAGATTATCAGATCGTAGGGAATAAAACTGAAGTTCATAAACTCTACAACAAGTTCAAGCAAGTTATTGATACAGACCGTAGTTACGAGAAAGATGGTACTACATTTTTGCCTAATTCTTCTTGGCTCGGCTATGTAGTGAAGGATATTTTAGGAATAGACCCAGAAACGGAGAAAATTCCATGCAGAGGTACAATCGAGTGGTTACAGGAGGAAGTGGACATTGATGAAGATAATGGCACGGCTACTTTCCAGTTAATGACAGAGACGGCTTGGAGTGACTGCCGTAAGTTGTTCTTCTCGCTGATGGAAAAATTCGATGTTCAGATTTTCTTTATTACTGAAGAACTCGGATGCGGTCTATTCCAAGGCAATGATGAAGATGGACGCTATCTCACATCAAGATACATTGTTGATGATTTTGATGACGGTATGGAATATTATTCCAGTTTTGATGAAGTAGCAGATGAGCTTGAAAAAATCTCAGGTAAAAGAGTTTTTGACTTTAAAGAAGCTGAAAAGCTTATTGAAGATAGTGATTTGGACGAGAAGATTGCCATCCATGAGATAGAATATGTTTCTTTGAGCGACTTTTAATCCATTTGCTAATCCATATTCAGAAAGAGAATCCCGATTGCTTCGGCTGTCGGGATTTTCTGCCTTCGAGGCGCGGTTTACTTTTATATTTTCACTTTGGACTGCTAATCACAACAATACCTTTTATAGGCTTTTATACTAGGCTTTCCTTTTTTACTACTTTCTTGACTTCCTATTTATAGCTGATAGAGCTATCAACTTCTTCACCAGGCCGATGGAGTATTTCTCTGCAAAGTTATCGAGTGCCTTTGTCAATCGTCAAAACACGCCATGGCTTGATGATTGAAAATCTTCCTCTGTAGCAAAGCTATAGAGCGTATTTCCCATCTCAGTTTTGCCTTATTGCCGTCACTCACTTTGCTGGCAGAAAAATATCCCTCAGCAGGTTGAAAAGCCTGAATGAAAGGGAAATGAATCATTAACTAATTCATTTTGAATATGGCAATATCAGATGAAAGTATTTTGAAGCAGTTGAGAAAATTGAAGGTCTGTTTTCTCAAATACTATCCAGTACGTGTGAAGAAGAACATCGGAATTGAACAGCAGTTGGCTCGTCAAATGGTATGGGACTTCAAAGATGGCAAAAACTTTGAACAAGTAGCCGTCAGAGTGGCTACCGAGTTGAAATCTCAGTTTGGTGATAAGGTTACTGAGATTGTCTTTTGTTGCGTTCCTGCATCAAGTGCGGAAAAGAATGAAATCCGCTACAAGGAGTTTTCTCGCATCGTGTGCGAACTTTCGGGAGCCATAAACGGCTATCCTCATATCAGCGTGCAAGGTAACCGTTTGGCGGTGCATGAGCATAACACAGAGAAGAGCATTACCATGGTTCAGGTGGTGGATTTTGACGAACCTTTTTTTGTCAATAAGAATTGCTTAGTATTTGATGATGTGATAACGAGAGACATAAGTTTTGGAAACTTTGCCAATAAGTTGGAGGATTTTGGAGCCAACGTCTTAGGCGGTTTCTTTTTGGGTAAAACAACATATAAAGTTTCATGAGTATGGAGCATCTATTTTTGAGTAAAAGGCAGTCAGTTGCCTTCACGGGACATCGTAGCATCTATGGAAGCAAGCGACAGGAGCTGAGAATTTCTGTAGATAATACAATCATAGACCTCTATGAGAGTGGTTACAGAAATTTCATTAATGGTATGGCAATGGGCTTTGATTTATTGGCTGCTTCTGCGGTTATAGCTATGAGAAAAAGATTTTCGGATATCAAGCTAATTGCTGTAGTGCCATATCGTAATCAGAGTGAGAGATTCAGTGAATACGAGCAGAAACGCTACCAATACGTTTTGCAGAATGCTGATGAAGTGATTGTATTGCGTGAGAACTTTTGCAATGGTTGTCTACTGAGACGCAATGACTATATGTTGGCTCATTCAAGTGGATTGGTTGCCTACTACAATGGTAAGCAGAAAGGTGGTACATTCTACACCATCCGCAAAGCAAATGAAAGTGGTATGCCGGTCATCAATCTTTTTTGACCGACTTCCATTAGTATTAATCTTTTTAATTGTCAATGATATGGAACTGAGTATTGAACGCATACCGACATGGAGTTTTGGGTACGTAGTAAACGGAGATAAAGAGGGCTTGACAGATAATGAAGTCAAGATGGTAGATGATTACTTTCGTGAAAACAAGGTGGTAAGTATCAGTCCTGTGGAAGAAGATGAAGAGACAGGAGCACGTCCTTATTTCTCAAGATATCCTGCTTTTGGTGGCTTGGCTTGTGAAGTCGAAGATTGTGTGGTAGCATGTAAGGAATAGTTGTAGGTTGAATTGAATTGGGCGAAACGCATAGGAAGAGGTGAACCAAATCCTGTGCGTTTCATTTGAACTGCACTTTCCGGATTACACTTATGTGACGCTGTTTCCTTTTATAATCTTGACTGTTACAAGGATGACTTTTCTCTTTTTCTCTTTTACAATCCATTCTGGCAATTTCCTGTTTTATACTTGTTTCTCAAGCCCTAATGTCCCACCCGCAAATCGGTAGATCTGTTTTCTTAAGTCATTTCCCCTTGGTCAATCACTCATGAAAAGGAACAAACAGTGACATGCTCCTGACATTCCCAGTGCAGGTGCTTCGAAGTCTCGAAACAACCTTGCATTGTACATTACGGAGTAAGTCACCCTGCTGTTTGTTCTTGCAGACTTATTTTAAGCCCACCCAGACATTGGGTTGAATCCTTTTATCATGCTTTTATATAGTTGGTTTGACCAATATTTCCGCTTATAAACCGTTTGTGTGAGCGGTTTCATACCTTATATAGCTTTTGACTTTTGACCGTACTTCGTATCGAGCCGATAGATTTTCTTGGGATGCAAAGTTCTGTCATCTCGCTTAATGATTCGGCTTGAATGGTATTTCTTAGCGGATTCTTCCTCCTATGGAGAGTAATCGGCACGAAAAGCCGAATCTATAAGCTATACAGATGACTGTTTACTGCATCCATAAAATCCCCAATCGGCTTCAATAAGAAGGTTCGATAGTAGGGAAAGGATTTGTTTCACTAAATCACTTGAATATGGACAAGTATTTGAACATCGAGGATACTAAGGAGTATCAGTTAGCAAAGACTATTGAGAATGGTCTGAATAGTTTTTCATTTGACCCAAAAGTTTTTGCTGCATCCGTGAAGACTTTTCACCCAACTCTACAACAGACTTTTTACAAGGCTATTCGTGAGTGCATCAAAGTAATGGCAGATGACAGTCGTAACTATGATGACCGTAACAGAGCATCACACGAAGAGGCAAAAGCCATGTTGCAGTACCTCCAGGAGAACGGAAGAGCAATACCATTCATTTAACAATATACAATTATGGATAAGGAGTATTTTATGGAAGTGGTTCAGACCACTAAGAGTCAGCTATTGGGAACAACACCTATTGATACCATTATGTCTTGGGGTGTTTCCGAGTTTATCGCTACCAGTTTCAAGGATATGCCAACCTTGATGTTTCATGTTTCTGGCAGATTGTTTAAAGGATTTGTGATGGTCACACTCAATGAAGGTGCAGATTATTATGAAATCTATCTTATGAATGAAGATGGCATTCGCTGTATTGCAGAAGATGTCAGCTTCGAGGACTTCGGTGATTTAATTGATGTGGCGGTGGAACGTGGAGAGAATCGTGCTGAGTATGAGGCTTTCTGTCAGCGTCAATATGAAGAATTACTCAGAGGTAATATCTGATAACAGATAGATTTCTTTGGGTCAGGCGGTTGGTGTTTTCCTACCGCCTGATTGAAAGAAATACGTCTTTACTCTTTTACTACTCATTGCGAGATAGTCATAAATAGTTGAAGATAAACACATACTACATATAGTATATACTAAATAACGTGAAATAGGAGTGTTATGTTTTACTAATGTTAGGATATACTAATTAATTGAATTACCTTTGCAGAACCTATTTTAGAAAATTGAACAAATGACAAAAATTATAGCCATTCTTAACCATAAGGGAGGTGTTGGGAAGACCACGACTACCATCAACTTGGCAGCTGCTTTTCAACAGAAGAAAAAACGTGTTATGGTAATTGACCTTGATGGTCAAGCTAACTTGACAGAATCATTCGGTTATTCTATCGAAGAAGAAAAGACCGTGTATGGAGCAATGAAGGGTGAATACCCTCTACCTATTATAGAAACAGGTAGTGGCATTTCTCTTGTACCTTCGTGTCTTGATTTGTCGGCAGCCGAATCCGAGCTTATCAATGAACCCGGACGTGAGATGATTCTTCGTGGATTGATAGCCAAGGTTCCCGAAGTGAACAAATATGATTATATCTTGATTGACTGTCCTCCTTCATTGGGATTGCTTACACTGAATGCTCTGACTGCATCAGATTACCTTATCATTCCTGTGCAAGCTCAGTTCTTAGCCATGCGTGGTATGGCGAAGATTATGAATGTAATCCAGATTGTGCAGGAACGTTTGAACCCAGGTTTGAAAGTTGGTGGTATTGTCATTACGCAATATGACCAAAGAAAGACTTTGAACAAGAGTGTTACAGAACTAATCAAAGACTCATTCTGTGACCAAGTCTTCAAGACTATCATTCGTGATAATGTTTCGTTGGCTGAAGCTCCTATAAAGGGTCAGAATATATATGAGTATAACAAAAACAGCAATGGGGCTAAGGACTATATGGAATTGGCTAAAGAGGTGCTGAAATTAAAATAAAATGCTATGGGCAAAGGTGATTTACTAAAAGACGGCATGAAGGGTGGATTGAATGGATTGATTTCATCCACCACTTCCGTCAAGTCAGAAGAGAAAAAGTCTTCTCCAAAGAACGTTGAAAAAGAATCGGCTGTACACTGCAACTTTATCATCAACAAGAGTATTCATAAACGCATGAAGTACCTCGCTGTGGACTTGAACAAATCGCTCAAGGACATTGTAAACGAAGCTATGGAAGAGTATCTGGCTAAGTACGAAAAATAGATGATACTACCTTCTTATGATTAAAATCCGCTGTGTAGTAGAACACATCACATATCAGAATGCCGAGAATGGCTATTCGATAATGAAGGTCAATGTAAAAGGTTACAATGACCTTGTTACTATTGTAGGCAGTCTGCTCGATGTGCCTGTTGGTAGTGTACTGCTATGTGAAGGGGATTGGAAAGTAGATAAAAAATATGGCAGTCAGTTTGTTATTCAATCATATGAAGAGGTCATGCCTGCCACCATCTATGGTATTGAAAAATATCTGGGAAGTGGCTTGGTAAAAGGTATTGGACCTAAGTTTGCCAAACTGATTGTGGGCAAATTCGGATTGGAAACCATCGATGTGATTGAAAGTGACATTGAGCGGCTTTATGAAGTGTCCGGCATAGGTAAGAAACGAGTGGAACTGATTCGTGAAAGTTGGGAGAAGCAGAAAGATATCAAGGATGTGATGCTATTCCTGCAGGGCTATGGTGTAAGTACGGCTTATGCAGCAAAGATTTACCGGCAATATGGTAAGGAAAGTATTGATAAGGTTAAAGGCAACCCTTATACTTTAGCCGATGACATTTGGGGTATCGGGTTCAAGACTGCAGACGGAATTGCTTCCAAAATGGGATATGAGAAGAATGATCTTCGGCGTTGCAGAAGTGGACTGCTTTATACGCTCAACCAACTCAGTAACGAAGGACATGTGTATGCCGAAGAAGAGCAGTTGATAAAAGCGGCTATTACACTGTTGGAAGCAGATGAAGAGTTTATTCGCCAGGCGATGTCCGATATGATTCAGGAAGATAAGTTAAAGATGGAACAGGAAGCTATTTATCTCCCTCCATTTTATCATTCAGAGTGTGGAACAGCCAAACGTCTTTTGGCGTTGATGGAAGCGTCGGACAATGGGAAGCATCCGAAGTTTGACTTGGAGACTATAGAGAAAGAGAGCGGCGTTGAATATGATGAAGTACAGGTTGCGGCTATTCGTCAAGCTGTTGATTCAAAGGTGATGGTGCTTACAGGTGGACCCGGTACTGGTAAGACAACCACTACACAAGGTATTATTGTAGCATTGAAGACCGCAGGACTGCAAATTTTATTAGCCGCACCTACAGGTAGAGCTGCCAAGCGTATGAGTGAAGCGACAGGTATGGAAGCCAAGACAATCCATCGCTTATTGGAATTCAATCCTGCCGACGGTTACAAGCGTAATGACGAGAATCCATTGGAAGGTGATGTACTGATTGTGGATGAATGTTCGATGATTGATATAATTTTGATGAATAATCTCATGAAGGCTATACCATTGGGCATGCGTTTGGTGTTTGTGGGAGATATAGACCAATTACCCAGTGTTGGTGCTGGTAATGTTTTGCGTGACATCATTGATTCACAAAGAATACCTGTTATACGATTGACACGAATATTTCGTCAGGCTCAGTCAAGTCGTATCGTTATGAGTGCCCATGCTATCAATCGTGGAGCATTCCCTGACTTGAGCAATGGCAAGGATGCAGATTTCTTCTTCATTAAGAATGAAGATGCCGAGCAGGTGGCTGAAAATATTGTACAGTTGGTGAGAAATCGTTTGCCAAAGGCTTATAATATGCCGACAAATAAGATACAGGTACTCACTCCAATGCAGCGTGGTGTAGTTGGTGCATCCAATCTTAATATAGTTCTTCAAGAGGCTATCAACCCAAGCAAAGTAGGTTTGAATCGTAGCGGCTATTCATTCCGTCAAGGCGACCGTGTAATGCAAATACGCAACAACTACGACAAGAATGTGTTTAATGGCGACTTGGGGTATATTCAGGCTGTGGATATGGAAGAGCGCACTTTAATGGTTGACTTTGATGGGACACTTGTAGAGTATGAAGTGAGTGAACTGGATGAACTGACGTTGGCCTATGCTACAACTATCCATAAAAGTCAGGGTTCTGAATATCCCATTGTAGTAATCCCAGTGCTGATGAATCATTATGTGATGTTGCAACGTAATCTCATTTATACAGGAATCACTCGTGCCAAGAAGATTTGCGTACTGATTGGCTCCACGAAGGCACTGGCCTATGCTATTCACAACATGACTGTTTTGAGGCGCAATACTAAATTGAAGGAACGTATCAATCCTTCATTGACAGTAGTAAATGCGAATAAAGCAATTCCTTTGGAGAAACATGGCTATGAGACAGGAAAAGAGTCTTCTCTTGGCATGGTAGCCGAAGAAAAAACTCCGTATGGGAGTTCGAAATAACCTTTAGTTGATGTACTTATTCTCCAGAGATGGTAGCGACAATTTTTCTTTGACCACCATAATCTCTAAACTCGCACAGATAAATACCTTGCCACGTTCCCGAATTTAATTTGCCTTTTGTAATGGGAATGGTCAGACTTGGTCCTATGATGCTACATTTAGCATGAGCAGGCATATCATCCAAACCTTCCAACGTATGCTGATAATAGGGCTCTCCCTCTTTTATCAGGTGATTGAAGATGCCCTCCATGTCAACGCGTACATCGGGATCTGCATTCTCATTGATGGAAAGCGCACAACTGGTATGTTTGATAAACAGATGTAGTAGTCCTACCTTGGGTAGTGTTGGCAATTTCCCAATAATTTCACCTGTAATAAGGTGAAAACCACGACGATGTTCTTTTAAACTGAATTCTATTTGTTGCCACATATTTTTAGTCGTTAGATTGATACGTTTTATAATTTCATTGGATTTATTTTTATCTGCTTCATCATTCTACAAACAAGCTAATTTCAATCAAGTCGCAATCAGAATCTGTAATATAGTTACGATGTTCTCAAGGTTCTGTCATTAGCTCAATTACACCTGTGGCACTCATCGAGGCTTAGTGCATAGTTTCTAATGGGCACGTGCTTAATACATGAAGAAAGTCAGACTTGCTATAATAACCCAGAACATGAGCGTCAAACAACATCCGCTATTATTGGCACTTCCTTTTTTATTACCTGAGGCAGCTTTAGCCAAGTCGAAGATGCTGAAGGTAGTCCTTCGATAGACTTGGTTATATAAAGCCTTCTTGGGATGCAATATTCCCATTCCCTTTCTTCCATATCCAGGAATTATTGCTTTCTTAACGGCTCTGTTCAGCCGTCCGGTAGTTCTTGCACTAATACTTCTCTTCAGTGAAGGAGTTCTCATTCCAAATTTCATATCGCACTTTCATTGTTATTTATTCTCACACAAGCTTGCTATATATTCGATAAACTCCTCTTCGGATGGCCTTTCATCATACAAATAGAGTAGTGCGTCTTCTTGGGCGACCTTTGACTGGCTAAAGATACGCATGGCTGTAACAATTATTCCTTGGCTATAGCCGAGATCTTGCATTTGCGCAAGTATGGCAGATTCTTTAGATGTCATTTTCTCTATCTTTACGTTTTTTAATTGGTCCTTTTGTATGACCACGATTCAAGTCAACACCAATCGTATTTAATATACGGAAGATAGAACTTTTGCTCTTGAATCCGCTAGCAGTCCAGATATCTTCTATTGTATGGCCACTTTTATACATGTTTACCACCATCTTGTTACGCTCCAACTTTTGTATTGCTGTTGGGGTATGAACTCTAATTCTTTTCTTGAGTTTACTCGTACTGGTAGTTGCCCTACGCATCGCTAACGCTTCTTGTGGCAGCGTAGCCATCATATTGAGTATATCTGAATGGCGTGTGTCCGGAAAGAGTTCTCCTGCTGAATCAATCCTATCATGGACAGATATGATTCTAACCATATTGATACGGCATATTTCCAGGAGATTAGATAATTCTCTGGCTCCTCTAACAGCATTGCTGAATTTACCAATGACAAGTTCATCGCCACAGGCTAAGGTTTGTGTCAATCTCTGCCATTCAGGACGTAACTTTTCATGGATATTCTGCTCCTCAATGACTTGTTCACAGCCATGTCCTAACATCCATTGCTTGTCTTCTTCAAAGTTCTTATAGTGTGGAGTGTTCCACAAGTATCCTATCATTGCCATATATTGAGTATTATTTTACTGCTGCAAAATTACTCTCTTTTTTTGTCAAAAATCATACTCTGCACTAAATATGCTTAAAACAGATAAATTTAGCCGTATTTTGTGTTCTGCTGGCACAATAATCAGTATTTTATGGCATTATTAGTAACTTTTGATTCTTCAAAAATATTAGTAAATTCTCTCAAGAACTTCTTTTGGCGTTGCAAGTAGTTTTATTTTCGGATAACATCTGCAAATATAGTATATTAGTATTACGTATCAGTCAATATGTTACATGAAATAATAAAGAAATCATACTCAAAGATATAAAGGTTAAATATCTTTATATCAATATATTATATTCATTTCAAATATGGTTTTATGCGTATCTTTGCACTGTCATTCTTTCAGACTTAATGATAATCTGATGGCAAAGTTATCACACTTGCTTCTATAAAAGCATCGGGATTTTTACCATACAATGATTTTATTACTGAAAATAGGATAACAAAATAAAGAATAATCATACTTAATACACTATTGTATAGATGTTGATAGAAGACGGAATTGAATTGTTTAAAATCTCTGCACCTTTGATGGTGCCGGATGTATTTGATATGCGTAATCTTCATGATGTGGAAATTCATGAAGATGAAGGTATCCTAATGTATCAGTTGGCAAATCCTGTTGAGTTCGAGAGCATATTGAACTATCTGGAAGACCAAATGGAATTTATTCTGCTGTACTATCATCAGGCTGTAGAGAATATGAAGTTCGGACTTAGTTGTTGTGCCTATTCAAATCCTAAATATGGACACATGTTCAAGGTTAATGCTGCCACTAATGTAAATGGTTTATGTGAACATGTTTATGTTACCATCTATGATTCGTTAGACGACATGGAAGGTGAAATCCTTAATGAGCTACGTAAAAAAAGAACAATTGGCAGGTATTTATATGAGAAATCAGAATCTAGCGTAATGAGCGATTTCTTTTAGTATGAACAGAGTATTGTGGAAGAAAATGGCAATGATTATCAAGAAGTACAGAACATGGATTACTATACAGGATATCCGTCAGGACGATTGGTTCATGTTTATTTCAGGTGGAGTATTGAAGAAATACGCTAGTCCTGTATTTCAGCTGATAGTCAAGTGGCCAAGAGGCAATAAAGTCCGGGGACAAGTTGTTGGCATATCTGAATATGAATTGGATAGAGCTATTCGAAAATTGAGTCGCTCGGATGATGATTTTTCACGAAGGATCAGATGTCTTGAGCCTACCCCCGATGATGTGGAATCTATAGTAAAGGAAGCTTCTTGGGGTTACGTCGAGCTTGAATTGGAAGTTTATGACAAGATTTTTAGAACTAACAAAAACGATAAGATATGATTTGGAATAGTCTACTTTTTATATTCCCTACCCTTATTATGGTTGCAGCTCTTTGTTGTTACAAGAAAGAAAATAAGGTAATGAACTCATTCTATGCACGCATGAGTTTTCATGATGTTGCCAGAAGATTCTATGTCCTTGTTGTCATGCAAGTGCTAATATTTTTCTTGTTCATTCAAAGCCGCTGCATGGTTTTCCCTGCCGATACTTTTATACCTGTTTGCATCACAGCCTTGTTGATGCGTTTCTCCATGGCAGAGAAGATATTTTATAAGCTAAAAAAGTGCAAGGTGATGATTGTGGCTTGCTTATTGACATTGGCATTACTATTTATTCCACATTGCTTTTCAATGGCAGTTACGTTTGGAATTTACATTGTTGCGTCTATTTTTTATCCTTCAAGTAAAGTACGCAATCTTGTGAATAATCCTGATACTATAATGTCATTGTGCAACTATCCAAAACAATTAGTTGCATACTATTATTGACCAACACAAAACTAAACATAGACTTTAATAAAAAGAACAACCGCTGACCATAACTTCCCGGTTCCCTTGGGTCAGCACTAAACAGAAGTATAAAAACAAGAAAAGAATTTGATGAACAAAAATCTATCTTATGAGGTCAGTCATGTAGTGGTCACCCCACGCTTGATTGAACTCTTAAAACAGAAACCCAAGGGACGTTATACTCGGTTGGAGGCATACTTTGACTTGCTGAGTAGGGCCATGGTTAAGAAGCCATTTACGGTTTTGCCTAAAACAGCAGCAGCTGAACTGCTTGGTGAATTTGACACGACTGTGACTGAACTGGCTGAGAAATGGGGCTGGCAACGAGCTACTGTACGTGACTTCCTGAGCGAACTGTCCAAAATAGGTCAGTTAGCACGTGAGGATTCGTACAAATCAATGACCATCACTTTTGAAGCACTGAAATTTAAATGGATTCAGGAAGTGCTGGACAAAGACCAGTCAACACTTGAGTTATTAAATCAGTCTGATTCGAAAGCACAGATGAATGAAAAATCATCATCAAAGTGTCGTGAACGAACATCTGATACTGGAGCTGATGAAACAACTGGTTACTCTACAGAAATCAAGGATGGTTCTCTACTGAAAGACCCGGCACAATCAGATCTGGAAAAAAAACAGCGCAAGTTCTGCCGACAGCTCTACGAGGAAATCTTCTCTGACATGAGTGATTTGATCAAGGAATGGGCGTACACGCCAAAAGTCGAACATGCGTTATACAGAGCGTTCTACAATATTTGTGGCGGCGACCGCCAACGTTGGCAGGACTACCTTGATAAGATGGCTAACGACAATACGCTCACTCTTACAATCTACAGTCATGAAACTGTGCACACGACAGCGGAAAAGGTAGAGTCATACTTTATTCGTTTCGGCACAGATTTCTTACAGGAGGACGCTAACGATATGAATAACGCATAACGACAGCACATAGCTTCATGCTTGTTATAGGTCATAGTACATTCTTTTCTCCCTTGCTTCAGATTAAATCTGACGGCATATCGCAAACTAAAGAATAATGTCAAAGACCTTGGTCTTAATTGGTCGGGCTTGCCCGATTGTTCAGTAATGAATATAAGGTGGTAGCCTAATACCCGATTGTGGCAAGCCACTCTCGGAGAAAGACCAGAAAGACAGCAAGCTGTAGGGCGATAAAAACAAAAAGCATAATGGCAAAACAGGTATTTGATTTTAGGCCAGGAAAAGGTTTTACTGTAGCTCAAAGCAATGAACATCAACGGCATTGGACGGATAAGGGATGGCTGTCGGCTACGCATTCTGGTAATTATGACCGCACACGGACGACTTTGAACTTCGAGGTTGTTCGTGGTGGCAAAGTACAGCCGATTGATAAATCTCATTCTATTCCGGAGCTGATGGCTATGAACTTAAAGGCTCGTGGTATCAAAGACCCTAATGAAGGGATGAAAGAACCATACTATCGAACGGTCGTGAACGTGATTCTTGGTGGTGGACGCGAACGTATGCGTGAACTTGCATTTGGTAACCAGAAGGTGGACTTTGAAAAAGATGCGAATAACTCTGGCGTTACTCGCTGTAAGAACATTGAACAATGGGCTTGTGATATGTATAAGTTTGCTGCCGACCGATGGGGTGAGGAAAATATAGTGGCTTGTTATGTTCATGTGGACGAATCGAATCCGCATATGCACCTCACGCTTTTGCCGATAGATGAGAATCAAAAGTTCGCTTTCAAAAAGCTCTTTGCCGGTAAAGACAAATACGAGTTTAAAGCAAGAACGACCGCTATACATGATGCTTTAGCAAAAGTTAATGCCAAGTGGGGACTTGACCGTGGAGATAATATAGTGCTCACTGGTGCCAGGCATCGTTCAACTGAAGAATACAAAAGGGCACTCAGTCATGAATGCACTGCTTTAGAGAAAGAACTCGCAACTAATACAGAACGTCTCCGATTACTCCATCAGGAGATTGTTATGGCGGAACGTCGTGTAAAAGGTCTTACGACTATGGTTCAGAATCTAGAAAAACAGAAAGCAATTATCGAGACAGAGCAGAAGCGTCTTGCTGAAGAATTGGTACATGGTCGTGGTAACGCAGATGCTATCCGTGAACAGATCCGAAAATTGGATGTCCAGTTGCAGTCTGTCATCGATGGACTGGCAGACAAGAAAACCAAGCTCGAAGATGCTGTTCAGCAACGTGACAAAATTCTGTCTGATGTGGAAATACTGAAATCTAACCGTGATGAGCTTCGCCACCAAGTATATGAAGCTGCCGGGCAGATGGAAGACCAAATTAGATATCGTCTGAAGGATGCTTTTGCTGATACTGTGCTTTCTGACTTCCGCTCAGCATTGCCCGACATGTCATTCCGTGAGATGGAAAACTTCAATGGTACGATGCTGGCGGATATGGCTGCTGATGGCGAGAACATAATGACTTGCGCCTTATTTCTTTACGGCGGTATGTTGGACGATGCCACCACCTTTGCCAAAGGCCATGGTGGTGGCGGAGGTCACAGTGATTTGCCATGGGGACGTAAGGAAGACGAGGATGACCGTGCTTGGGCCAGACGTTGCATGATGATGGCACACCGAATAATGAAACCATCAGGAGCAAGACGAATGAAGAGATAAGAGTAATGGGAATGGCTTGTGGTTACAGTAGAGTGGTGGAGTTGAGAATACAATCACTTCATTTTGCTACATATCTAAATTCTTCTTCATTGACTCTACTTGACCTAAGGCTATTTCAACAAAAGAGTATAACATGAAATATAAATTAGAAAACGCATGTTGAAAAGATATATGATACTAGCGGCTGCTTGCTTGACACTCACTGCACAGGCTGCCCGAAAGGATTCTCTTGTGGAGGATTCTCTGATTCACCGAGAGTCTTCGGTAAGTGAGACAATGCTTCGGCCATTGGAACCGACGTACATGAAAAATGTTACGCTTGCATCTGGTTGGAAGGATAATTGGTTCATTGGCATTGGTGGAGGTGCATCTGTCTTTGCCGGGACACCTCTCGGATGTGAGGATTTGTTTGGTCGCATGAAACCAATGCTGCATTTACAGGTTGGCAAGTGGTTTACACCTGCAATCGGAACTCGTGTTTCGTTTCGCGGCTTTGAGCTGAAGAACTCGGATATAGTAAACACTAGGTACAATATGATGCACGCAGACTTACTGGTTAATGTGGCTTCCTATTTTTACAAGTCTCGTGATGAACCACGCTGGGATGTTGTTCCCTATATTGGTTTAGGTTTAATTCATAATGACGACAATGGGAACAGTCCTTTTGCTTTCTCTTATGGAGTGATGGGACGATATCGTCTTTCACCCAGATTACATCTCACTATGGAGCTGAATGGTAATACTACGTTTAAAGATTTTGATGGCCGTGGTACATCCCATGAGTTTGGTGACAATCTGTTTGGTCTGACAGCCGGAGTGTCTGTCACCATAGGTAAGAGTGGATGGAAAAAGATAGTTGATGCCAAACCTTACATTCAGCAAAATGATTGGTTGCTCGGATATTCTTTATCCTTGGAAAACAAAAACAGGCTGTTAAACGCACGTCACAAATCAGACTCAAGAACCATTGCTGAGATGCATAAGATTCTTGAGATTGAAGGGCTGATTAATTTGTATGACAGTAGGCTGAAAGGGCTTTCTTCTATGGACGAAAGCTCACAGACTGTTTCGCTCTATCCCAAGAATGATTACAGTGGACTTAATTCATTGATGGAACGATTAAGAAATGGGAAGTGGAATATGAATACTGGCAAGGAGGTATTTACGAACGATTCAGACAAGACATCAATGATGGCAACGATGATGGCAGGTGATAGCGCACAAACATCACCATCCGATGAACGAATCTGGAATAATTATCTGCTCGATATGAGCAATAACCGTATTTGCATAGGTGCTCCTATTTACTTCTTTTTCAAGATTGACACGAACGTCTTGAGTGACTATAGACAACTTATCAATATAGATGAAATTGCTCGTGTCGCTAAAAAATATGATCTGAGAATACGTGTGACAGGTGCAGCAGACAGTGCTACAGGTAGTGAGGAACGAAATAAAGTATTGAGCCGTGACAGAGCTAAATATGTGTATGAACAGTTGGTAGCTCGTGGCCTGAACGAAAAGTTTATTGCCAAGGTCTCAGTTGGTGGAGTAAACGAACTTTCACCTAACGATGGCAATAGATTTACAAAAATAGAATTATTCTTTGAACCCAGATAAGATAGTATCTATTAGTCTATTTTTTAACAAGAGGCTGCCTTGCGAAAGTCGGTCTCTTTTTCGGGGCACGTGTAAAAACCTGTGTTTTCGTTTGTTATTTTTTGCTATAAAAAATCTTTGTAGTACCTTTGTTTTGC